>Ga0209526_10000282_pt1 | contig 32232 bp, 31 predicted proteins | sample JacPinW_OM2H0_M1_FD_188566 | JGI IMG/M metagenome (GOLD analysis project Ga0209526, IMG submission 188566) | Forest soil microbial communities from Algoma, Ontario, Canada - Jack Pine, Ontario site 1_JW_OM2H0_M1 (SPAdes) (version 2) | ecosystem: Environmental > Terrestrial > Soil > Boreal... | reverse complement strand
CTCGTCGTCACCACCCGGCAGGGCCAGCTTCGTGGCCAGGTCACCGAGGGCGTCGCGGCATTCAAAGGCATTCCATACGCCGCGCCACCGTTCGGACCGAATCGGTTTCAAGCCCCGCGACCTCGGCATTCGTGGGACGGCGTGCGTGACGCCCTCGCATATGGCGCAGTCCCACCGCAACCGCCCTACGCACCGCCTTTTGACCAGCTCCTTGGCAATCAGGGCCTGCCGGGGGAGGACTGCCTCAATCTCAACGTGTGGACGCCAGACCCGAGCCGCGACCATCTCCCCGTCATGGTGTGGATTCCCGGCGGCGCGTTCATGCGGGGCTCGGGCGCGCTCGCAACCTATGACGGCGGCCGGTTCGCTCGCGACGGTGTGGTCTGCGTCACGATCAACTACCGGCTGGGGGCGGACGGCTTTCTGTACCTGGGGGAGGGGATCGCGAACCGGGGCATCCTCGACCAGATCGCGGCCCTTACGTGGGTGCAGGAGAACATCGAGGCGTTTGGCGGGGATCCGGCCAAGGTCACGATCTTTGGCGAGTCGGCGGGTGCGTTCAGCGTCGCCACCTTGCTCTCGATGCCTCGCACGAAGGGGCTGTTTGCGCGAGCGATCGCGCAAAGTGGGGCCGCCCAGCACACGAGCTCGGTGGCAACCGCCCAGATGATCGGGCGCAACCTGGCCGACACGCTCGGGGTGGCGCCGACGATGACGTCGATCGGGGCCGTTCCTCTCGAGCGACTCGTGGCGGCGCAGGCGGAGCTATCCGTGGAGCTCGCCCTTCGGCCCGACCCGGCGCGCTGGGGAGAGGTGGCGGCCAATGGAATGATGTTCGAACCGGTCGTCGACGGCGAGGTGGTGCCGGGGCGGCCCATCGAGCGGATCGTCGCCGGCGCAGCTGCTGATGTCGATCTCATGGTTGGCACGACCACCGAAGAGTGGCGCTTTTTCCTCGTCCCTAGCGGCGCCATCGACCGCGTCACGGAGGAGCGCCTCTCGACCACGGCCCGCGTTATGGGTCTCGATGTCGAGAAAGCGCTGACGGTTTACCGCGCGTCGCGAACGAACAGCACAGCCGGCGACCTGCTGAGCGCGCTGATCACCGATTGGTTCTTTCGAATCCCGGCGATCCGGCTCGCCGAGGCGCACGCGATCAACGGCGGATCACCCTATGTGTATGAGTTCGCCTGGCGCTCTCCGCTCTTCAACGGTCGGTTCGGAGCGGTTCACGCGTTGGAGATCGGATTCGTCTTCGACAATCTCGGACGCGATGGCGGGATGACGCTGGCCGGCAACGAGCCGCCGCAAGCGCTGGCGGACGTGATGCACCGCGCCTGGGTCGCATTCGCCACCAGTGGGGAGCCAGGATGGCCGCCCTATGACGCAGGCGAGCGGTCGGTGATGCGCTTCGACGGAACGGGCGGGACCGTCGTGATGGACCCGGCGGCCAACGAGCGCCAACTCTGGGACGGCATTCGCTGATGACCAGCCGTCAGCCGCTAACGTGCAGCAGGCGGCCGATGCCGTACCCTGCCGCAGCCGAGACCATCCCGATCACTAGCATCTGCAGACCGCTAACGCGCCAATCACCCACAAGCGTCAGGGCCTTATAGGCGCCGACGGCAAACAGCACCACCGCGCAGAGCGGGACCGCCATGATGGTTGCCGCGGTCACCGAGATCCCAAAGAGCGGCACGAAAAGGAACGGGATCAGTGGAATGACCGAGCCGATCAGGGTCGCAAACCCAGTCACCACGGCGCGGCCGACCGCGCCCTGACCGCTGACCGGCGTGAGGTGGAGCTCATCGCGCATCATGGTGTCGACCCACACCTTTTTGTCGCTGGTGATCTCCTTGACCACGCGTTCGAGCACTTCCCCATGCAGGCCTTTGTCGCGGAAGATCTGCCGGACCTCCTCGGTCTCGACGTCGGGGACTTCCTCGACTTCTTGCTGCTCTTTGGCGAGCATGGCAAGGTAATAGTCCCGCTCTGCAAGGGTCGAGGTGTAGACGACCCCTGCCATGGCTATGGACTCGGAAAATGTCGCCGCCAGCGCTGCCGCCAGGATGATTCGCAGCTGCGCCGTCGCGGCGGCGACGCCCAGTACCAGGCCGAGCACGTTGACCAGGCCGTCCTGGCCGCCAAGGATGATGTCGCGAAGCTGGCGGCCAATCCCACCCCTTTCCTCATCGGGCTCGTGCAGGGGATGGGAATGACGCGCGGGTGTTGGCTCGGGCTCAGCCATCGGTCCCTATCTTCGCAGTTGGGAGGCTAGCGAGACCGGGCCGCCTTTGCCTGGCAGCGAGCGCAGCGGCCATGCACGACGAGGTCGGCATTGCTAACCATGAATTCATGCTCGTCAGAGATGTGATGCAGCACCGGCACCATGTGGTCGCCCTCGATGTGAAGGGTCGAGCCGCACTGGTCGCAGACCAGGTGGTAGTGGTCGATCCCCTCTTCGGCCAGCTCGTAGTAGGCGCGGTCCCGGATCCGGGTTTCCTTGACCAGACCGAGCTCTTCCAGCACCTCCAACGAGCGATAGACGGTGGCCAGGTTGAAGCGAGGGTACTGCTTGCGGATCTGGCTCAGAATGTCCTCGGCACTGAGGTGCTTCTTGCTCTGGCGCAACGTGTCCCAGACCAACTGACGCTGCATCGTCAGCCGATAGCCAGATGTATGCAGCGCCTCGGTCGCCGACGGTCGGTTGCTCATCGCCCCATTCTGACAGGGGTTTCGATCTCGACAGCCGATCGTTCGCCGGCTGTCGCTCCTTTGTCATCGAGCCGAAAAAAGATGATCCAGATGGCCGCAAAGTAGATCAGATTCCCGAGCCCGAACATGACGAGCCCGGCGACCAGCTGGTCGTCGAGTGGCGAGAGGGGCGTCACCCGTGGCGCCGCCGCATAAAACGGATAGATCACGACCGGCGAAAGGATGAAGGCCAGCCCGAGGATGGTCGGCGGCACGCCGGCGAAACCGAGGTACGCGATCTTGCCGATCACGCTCATGGCGAAGCGCCGGCCGGCGGGAACCATGATCGGCCACCAGAAGAGCACGCCCGCCGCCAGAAAGCTCAGGTGTTCGAACACGTGCACGGACTGATTCCGCAGGGTCGCCTCATAGAGAAAAGGCAGATGCCAGACCGCCAGCACCGCATTGAAGCCGATGTTCGCCACCAGCGGCGACACGCGGATCCGATCTAACGCGCGCCACGACTCGGGCAATCCCAGGAGGAGCAGCGGCGGCACGACCATCGCGAGCAGCAGATGCTGGAGCATGTGCAGGCTGAACAGGTAGCGGTCACCGCCGGTGTCGATCGGTGAGGCGAGCGCGACGAACATCACAAACAGCCCGGCTGCGAAATAGACGCGGGCAAGCGGCGACCACGAGGCCTGGCGCCCGCCGCTGCGGACGACCCAGACGTAGCCGGCCGCCAGCGCCAGCAGGCCCGCCAGCACGGTTGGCTCCAGGGTCCATGTCGTCAGGCTGAGGCTCGCATGCAGTGGCGCCACGAAATTAGCCCTTGATTCCCTCCTGGACGATTGGCTGGGCCAGCAGCCAGAGACTCGTCATCGTGTAGCCGACCATCGCGGCGATCCAGGGCCACTCGGCGCGCCGGCCCTGGCTTTCCGTGCGAGCCACCCGCCCCAGGTAGCCGTGAGCCAGCACAACGGCCGCGATGTGCACCGCGATGATCAACACGATCTCGAAGTACCAGACAACCGCGGTTGGAATCAGGTTGCGGTTCGGCTCGTAGTTCGCGGTCCCGAAGAGATTCAGGCCCATCCCGAACGGGTCCGAGGCCTGGTGGATCAGGAGTTGCCCGTTGATGGCGAGGTAATCGAAGTTATGCGCAAGCAGGTATCCGAAGGCGATGGGAACGAGCGACGGCAGCAGCCCGGCGACGACGTTGATCAGCGGCTCGTCGAGGTGCCCGACCGCACGAACCGCGGCCGCGAAGCCGGCGAAGAGTCCCCAGATGACGCCGACCAGCAGGACGAACACCACCAGCAACAGGACCGTGTACCCGGGCGCCCCGGTGCGTAGCGCGTCAGGCAGCTGGGACACGATGTTCCTCCACGCGGGCGTCGCCAGGAGTCCGTCGAAGCTGACGGAGACCAGCAGCATCAGCACGAAGGTCAAGCGGCTGACCGACGCCTGGAACGGTCGGAGGAGTCCGCCGAAGAATCCGCGCGGGCCCGGCGTGCCGAATCGAAAGTAGCCGAGCCGTCCCCAGGTGGCAAAGAGAACCGAGAACACCTCGCCGCGCCGAAGCCAGGTTTCCGCGCCAAACAGGTACGCCATCACGAGGTTCACGATCCCGTACGCGAGCATGACCTGCGCCGTCCCGGCCGGGGTGGTCGTGACGCCGTTGAAGACGAGCTCGCCGCAGGCAAACAGGAAGAAGAGGATCGTCGCCGGCCAGTACCCCCACGAGGCCGGCCAATCAAGGCGCCCCCTCGAGCCAACCAACCGGGCCACAACATTGAGCGGGCTGATATAGGGCCAGTAGTTGCCAACGATGGCGACGCTGATCGGTACCGCGATCCAAAACACCAGCCAGAACGCGGTGACGACGATGTTGTCGGGTGTGCTCTGGGTGCCGAAGAGACCCCCGAGGATCAGGGCGGCGGCAACGAGGAACATCAACCAACCCGGCCAGCTCGGCACCTGCGGCACCGCGGGCACGTCGTCCCCCGCGGGCTGCTGCCGGGCTACCGGCCGCCGTAGCACCAGTAGGAAAGAAATGAAGACGACCGCGCCGGCCCCGATCAGGAACAGATAGAGGGGTGCAGGCAAGTCGTAGCGGGCACCGAAAGCATGAAGCGGAAAGAGAGTCATGCTCAACACGATACCGAAGGCGCGCGTCTAGCTCTGCTTCTGCGGCGGGGTCGGGGCACGGTGCCCTCGGCGGCGGAGCTCCTGGATGACGGCGATCGCCCCAAACAGGACGACGAACACCAGGATGCCCCAGAACTCGAGGTAGCGGCCGATGACGGCGAAGATGCTCTCGCCAGGCGCCCCGATTGGCGCGGTCGCCGCGAACTCGCCGAATCCCGGTGCATTGACGCTGGCATAAGGTTGACCACCTGGTGCGAGGAGGGTCGGCAGCGGGCGCCAGGCCGAGCCGTCGTTGTACTGGATTTCCTTGAAGGCGCCAGGCGGGAACCGAAGGGTCAGGTGATAGGTCGATACGACGGTGACCGGCGCGCCACCGGGCTGCGCCGTGCACGCGACCCGATAGACGTTGCCCCGAATCTCGACGCCGGCGGGTGCGGCAGGCGGATTGGGGTCGGGCACGATCGTGCACGTCACGCTGGTCGAGCCCTGCGGCGCTCGAAAGGCGCCCTGGGTGACGAAGAGCACAACCTGGCCGTCGCCGGTCTTGACCGTGCCGCCGGCAACCTGGCCATTCACTACCGGCAGCGTCGCCTTGCCTGGTAGCGGCGGTTGGTTGCCGGCTCCAAGGTTGGGCGGAGGCGACTCCCATCGGTAGGGCTCGATTGGCGGACCGATGCCGTCGTAGATCGGCGGCGCATCGCGGCCATGGATGAGCGTCGCCACCGCAAGCCCCCCGACGAGCAGGGCGACGGCGGCGCTAGCGCCGTCTCTTCTTCGGTGGCGTGGGAACACGATGTTGGCGGCGTCGGATCTCCTGGACGATCGCGATGGCGCCGAAGAGGATCACGAAGGCCAGGATGCCGAAGAACGGGGCGTATTGGCCGACAGTGGCGAAGATACTCTGGCCCGGCGCGGCGGCGCCGGTCGGCGCGGCCGCCGCGTACTCGCCGAATCCCGGTGCGTTGACACTGGCGTACGGGTCGCCGCCCGAAGCGCGCAGGGTGGGCAGGGCGCGCCATCCATTGCCGTCGTTGTACTGGATCTCGTTGAACGCGCCGGGCGGGAAGCGCAGGGTCAGGTGATAGCTAGAGACGAGCGTGACCGGCGTGCCGGCGGGTTGCGCCACGCAGCCGATTCGATAAACGTTGCCCCGAATCTCGACACCCGTCGGTGGCGCGGGCGGGTTGGGATCCGGCGCGATCGTGCACTTGACCGTCTGGGTACCGGCCGGGGCCTTGAAGGTGCCCGCACCGAAGTAGATGATGACCTGGTTGTCGCCGGTCTGCACCCCGCCGCCGGCGACCTGGCCGTTCGCCACCGGCAGCGTCGCCTCGCCGGGCAGGGGTGCCTTATTGCCGGCCCGCAAGTTGGGCGGAGGCGATTCCCAGCGATACGGCTCGGGTGGAACGATGATGCCGTCATAGACCGGAGGGATGGCGAGTCGCCCGTGCAGCAGCGCCGCGGCTGCCAGGCCGAGGGCGAGGGCGGCCCATCCGGCGCGGTGTGCGCGCATCATGCCCAGAACCAGGCCCCCCAGTCGGCGATGGTATGCGCCACGGCGCACGGCAGGACTCGCCCGGTCAGCGCGCGAAGGCCGCCCAGGGCCAGGCCGACGGCCGCGTCGAGCGGCATGGCGCCCCACCCGTAGCGCGGCAGATGGATCAGGGCGAACACGATGGCTCCGGCGACGATGGCGGCCACCGGGCCGGCCTCATCGGTCCATTGCCGATAGAGCGCCCCGCGGATGGCCGCCTCCTCGAGCGTGGCGATCAGCGCCGCGAGGGCCGCCCAGGTCCAGAATCCATCGAGCCCACGGGCGCTCACCGCGCCGGCCGTGACGGGCACGAGCAGGACCGCGCCGACCAGCAGACCCGCCAGCAGGGCACGTCCTCTTCCCCACCGCGCTTCCGACGATGCCAGTCCGCGGCCAAACCAGCCGATGGCAAGCAAGCAGCCCCCGAACACCAGAGTGCTCAGGAGGTCGCCCAGTGGCAGCAGGAGGGCCCGGATGAGGGCCGCGCCCAGGATGAGCCCGGTGAGCCCGATGGCCCGCCGCGGAGCGGCGAGTCCGACCTGGATCACCGCGGCAGCGGGATGAAGCCTGGTGACCCGGTCGCGAAGACGGGCGGGTAAACCGTCACGCTATGACGCACGCCCTGCCACTGCCAGATGACGCTGGCGGCACGCGTGTTCTGGCCCATCGCCTCCGCGGTACTGGAGAACTTGATGCCGGCCCCGTTCGCCAGCGTCCCCGCGGGCAGATCGAGACTTCGGGCGGACGCCGCCATCGCTACGGCGGTCAGGTCGTGCGCGTGCGGCATGACGTAGTGAAAGAGCGCCCACGCAGCGCCGAAGCCGGCGAGCGCTTCCTCGGTTGGCTCACTGCCGAACTCGCGACGATAGGCGGCCGAAAAACGGTCGTAGGTGCTTTTGCCCGTGGGCGTCAGCGCTCCGGGGTTGAACCCATGCGGCGGGCGGTCGGCGGCAAAGACACCGATCGCGTCGGCACCGAGCATGGCGCCGAAGTCCGGGACGCATTGGGCCATCGTCGAGCCGATGAAGGCGTCGACGTGCAGGCCACTCGTCAGCATGGCGCGTCGGAAGTCGACGCCGTCCGCGATGTACGAGGCCAGGACCAGGATGTTCGGCTGGGCGGCCCGGACCTGGTCGAGCACCGAGGTCCAGTCGGGCGCGTGTGCGTCGTAGACCACGTTGGCCACCACCTGGATGCCCTCACGCCCGGCCTGTTGGCTCACAGCGGCCGCCACGGACGACGGATAACCATCCAGGTTGTGGACGATCGCCATCTTCAATTGGCTGGGCGCCCGGCTGAGGCGCGGCGCGAGGACCTCAGCGGCGAAATGGCTCGCCATCGTTCCGAGATTGGTGCCGGCGGCTCCGACTCGGAATACCAGCGGGTAGCCGCGACCGGTCAGCTGGTCGGCGACGGCCCCGGCCTCCCAGTAGAGCAGGCCGGCGGCCTGTGTGGCGGCGCTGACCGGTATCGAGAGGCCGCTCGAGTACGCGCCGAGGATGGCCGTGACCCCGTGCGCCCTGAGATCCTCGACACGGGCCGTGGCATCGGACTCCGCGACCAAATCCCTGGTGATGAGCTCGATTGGCGCTCCATCGATACCACCATCGGCATTGGCCAGGTCGCGTGCGATCTGGACGCCCGCATATTGCTGCTTCGCGAGCGGCGCCTGGGGACCGCTCAACGGGAAGATGGCGCCGACTTTGAGGCTGGCGGTTCCCCCAGCCGATGGAGCGGTCGCGCAGGCGGCGCACGCAAGGACCACCCCGATGGCGGCGAGCTGCCGAAGTCGCACCGGTGCCATTCTAGATGGCATCGGTCACCCTTACGTGATCCATTCCTCGGACTCACCCCGCGGGCGCCAGCTTTTCACTCGTTGACGCACAGGCGGAATCGACCATACCGCACCCGCCAGGAGGAGAAGCGCAATGAGAAGCAGGGCCGCGATGATCCGCGGGTCGAGAGGACGTATCGGCGCGGGCGCCACGCCCTCCGGGTCGTAAATGAGGGCGCTGTTGAGAGACTCGATCCCGTACCCGCCGGCGATCAGGACCTTGCCGTCGGATAGCCGCGTTGCGGTGTGCTGATAACGGTCCATCGACGGGCCGGTGCGGGACCAGCGATTGTGGCCCAGATCGTACAGCTCGGGTCGAGATTGACCCGTGTCGCCGACCAGCAGGAGCATTCCGTTTCGTAGCGAGGTGACGGTGTCCGCCGCGTGGAAGCCCGCCATGCCGGCAACCGTCACCCACAGATTCGTGACAGGGTCGTAGATTTCGGCGCTGTTAAGGGAGATGTTGAGAGCGTTCGGCTCGACGCCCAGGCCGCCGGCGACGAACACATCGCCGTTCGCCATCAGGGTCGCCACCTGTCCGCTGCGCGCGACGGCCATCGGAGCCGCGCTGATCCATCGATCCTGTGCGGCCTCGTAGATCTCCGTTGAGTTGAAAATGGCGACACCGCTATCCTGTCCACCCGCAATCAGGACTCTGCCGTCGGGGAGAAGCGTCGCGGTCTGGCCCAGCCGAGAGGCTCCCATCGGCGCGGTCGCAGACCAGTGGTCCGTCTTCGGGTCGTAAATCTCGGCGCCGGTCGGCTGGCTCGGAAACAGCCCGCCGTCCCGAAAGGTAACCGTGAGCCCGCCTACGACGAGCACCCGACCGTCCGGCAAGAGCGTGGCTGTGTGACGGGTCCGGGACTCGATCATCGGCGCCGCGATGGTCCAGGCATTGGTTGCGGGATCGTAGAGTTCCGCGCTCGCGAGCGATGGGGCGGGAAACGGCAGGACCAGTCCGCCTGCCACCAGCACTTTGCCGCTTGGCAGCAGCGTGGCCGTGTGGTCGATGCGGGTCGCCCCCATCGACCCAGCCGACGTCCACCGGTTTCGCACCGGGTCGTAAAGCTCGGCGCTGGCCAGCACCTTGCCGCGGCCGTCCGTCCCGCCGGCGATCAGGACGCGCCCGCTTTGCAGGAGCGTCGCGGTGTGCTCCTCGCGGCCCGTCGTCAGGTTCGCGGCCCTCGTCCACAATCCCGGTCCGCCCGACGCCTGGATCAACGAAGTCCCGCCGCCCGCAGTGTCCGATGCTGTCGCGAGGATCAGGAACGACGATGCGAGCAACCCGAGCCACATGCCAGCCGGTGGTTCAGACCTCGCGGAGGGCGGTGAGTCCGCGGCGCCCTGGTGGCGGCTTTGCTCGTTCATCCCTGAGCCACGAGCAGCTCGCCAGGGTCATACAGTCGCAGTCACGACTCTCGCGAAGCATGCGCTCAACGCCGTGGGCCGCCGTGATCAAGGCACCGATCTCCTCCAGCTTGGCATCGACGAGGTGCCGCCAGTAAGCCTTGCCACGAACCCCCCTCGGAGTGGCGAGCAGGCTACGGATGTCAGCCAGGGTCATCCCCAGGCGTTGGCAAAATCGAATTAACGTAAGGCGATCGATGGTGTCCGCGTCGTAGCGGCGCTTGCCGCTCACGCGTTCCGGGGTTGCGAGAATGCCGGCGTCTTCGTAGTAGCGAATGGCGGAGGCGCGAAGACCGGTGGCGGCTGCCACCTCGCCGATGGTCAGTGACCCGTTCACCAACGGAGCGGCTGTCGCGATTTTCGTATTCATCCTTGACTTCAAGCTTACTTGAAGTGCGAAGGTGATGCCATGCAAGACAACCCCCTCGTGTGCATGCTCACCGCAGCTGACTATCGCGATCGAGAAGCCGCATGGCTCAAACTCAAGCCGTTCGTCCAAGCGTCCGCCGCCGTTCCGGGCGGACTCACCTTCAGCTTCGCACGAGTCACCGGCCTTCAGGACTCACTGACAGAGCTTGTCCGGTTGGAGGCGGAATGCTGCGCCTGGATGACGTTCGCGATGGCCGAGTCGCCTGAGGGACTCCGGCTATCGATCACCTCTCACAGTGCCGATGGCGAGCGCGGTGTCCGCGAGGCGTTCGCTTCGCTTGGTCCCGGCTAGCCCCATCAGGGTCGCCGGCGTTTTTGCCAGCGCTTGTGCACGTCCATGAGGGTCTCACCCCTGTGGCGGCTGCCCGGCCGCGGCCGAGTCGGTGGAAGGCGGGTCCCCCACCACAGCAGAAGGCCAATGCCCAGGGCGATCAACACGACCGCGACGATCGGTCCAGCCAGGTTAGACCTGCTCGATCCCCTTGATCAGGATAGTGACAAAGGCGCCAAGCGCGGTAACGCCGACGAGCGCGTAAAAGAAGGGCGCGATGATGTGGAACGGGAGGCCGAGCGAGGCGGCCGCCGCGGCGGCGAAGACGGTGAAGGCGATGCCCGCCGATGAGGCACGGCCCCAGGGCGTGTGCCGCACGCGCAGCGTGCGCCGACGGATCAGCAGGAAGGTGATGCCGCCGGCGATCGGGAAGGCATAACGAAGCGTGACCAGCGCCGCCAGCCACTGGGGCAGGACGCCGATGACGGCGAGTGAGATCGACGCCACGCTGAAAAAGACGCCGTCGACGATCGGATCGTAGATGCGGCCCCAGCGGGTGGAGGCGTGGCCGCGGCGCGCCAGCCAGCCGTCCAGCAGGTCGGTCACGGCCGCCAGGCCGAACACCAAAACCAGCGGAACGTACGCACCACCCGTCGCCCAGTGCGCCCCCCACGCGACCCAGACGGCGGCCAGCGCGCGCAACTCGGTCAGGCGGTTCGGCCACCCCAGCGAGTGTTGGAGCTCGCCCGACTCGAGGTTGACCATCAAGCCCAGATGGAGGGCTAAGTCAAGGCTCAGGATGGCCCACCAGAGCAGGCTGGTGGCCAGGAACCAGCTGGCGTCGGTGACCCCGGCAAATCGGAGGGCGACGGCCGCCGCGATCACAATGGCGACGCCCACCAGTGCGGTGAACCACAGCCACGACCCTCGCAACTCCTCGTTCAGATGAAAGATCTGCATGGACCGGATCCACGATGCGCGCCAGAACTCCGCCCAGGCGTGGCGACTGTAGCCACCTTCCTTCAGCTGATGGAGGAGGCCGATGACGAAGATGTTCGGCGGGAGATCGGGCTCGTCCTTCGGGCCCGAGGTCTCCGTCGGCCGGCGGACCACCCCTTGAGTAAAGTCCCTTTCCCCGGAGGCGTCAAGGACCGTATGGGCGCGGCGCTAGGGAACGATCGGCGGCACCGAGGGCAACGGTATTGCCGGCGGACTGAACGAAGGCAGCACGCCCGGGAGGCCGGCCCCAGGCGTCGCCGCGGGCAGACCGTTGCCCGCCGCTGGGGAGCCACACGGGGCCGCCGGCGGCGCGGCCGGATCGGGAATGGCGACGAGGTCCTGAATCGCCAGGTCGGGCGAGACATCGGGCGGCGCCAGCTGACCGGTCAACTTGCAGAGGGTCCGCGGGGCGACCTCGGCGGGGCGCGCCCAGTCCGCGGGTTTCTTGGCGGAGTAGTAGGCCTTCATGAATTGCTGCCACGACGATGCCGGCCCGATCTCACCCCACAGCCCGTTCATCGATTCGTTGTGCGGGGTGGGCTGGGTCACCGTCCGTCCCATCCAGGAAGCAACGGCGAGGTCCGTTGTGTAGCCGATGTACCAGGCGTCCTTGAAGTCGGTGGTCGTGCCCGACTTGGCAGCGACGGGGAAGCCGAGCGACTGGTGCACCGCGCCCCTCAGGATGTCAGTCAGCTGATAGGTCGCCGCCGCTGGCAGCACGCGGTCGCCGGCATCGACCTGGGGCGGGTTCGACTCCAGCAGCGTGCCCGTGGCGTCCCGGACTTCGAGCACATCCATCGATCGCACACGGTGCCCGCCGTTGGCGAAGGCGCTGTAGGCGGAGAGATGATCGATCATCCGAAGCTCGCTGGCGCCCAGTGTCGTCGGCAGGCTGGGATCGAGTGGGGTGCTGATGCCAAGGCTCCGGGCAGTCGTAAAGACCTTCTGGATACCGACGTCCTTGAACAAGTGCACCGACGAGATGTTCCGGGACTGCTGCAATGACTGGCGCAGCGTAATCGTGCCCAACTCCTTCAAATCCCAGTCGTGCACCGGGTATCCGGGAAAGGCGTGTGCCCCGTTGCTGTCGTCAAGCGGCGAGGCCGGCGTCCAGCCGTTCATCAACGCCGTGATGTAGGTGTAGGGCTTGAACGACGAACCGGGCTGGCGCGGCGAGACCGTGTAGTTCACCTGGCCGCCGATGTCGGCGTTGGAATAATCGGCGCTGCCGACCATCGCCAGCACCTCGCCGGTGTGCGGGTTCATCACCAGCATGGCGCCGTTGTTGACCCGATTGCTTTTGGAAAAGCGCGCCACCCCGTCGTGGACCGCCTGCTGGGCCAGCGCTTGCGTCTTCGGATCCAGCGTCGTTACGATCTTCAACCCGCCGCGGAGCAGGTAGCCGGGGTCGTAGCGCTGTTCGAGTTCGGCCCAGACGTAATCGACGAAGTGCGGTGCGAGTGAGGTGCGATGCGCGGCCGCGGACTTTTGGGCCGCAGCCAGGATCGGCCGCAGGTCTTCGGCATAGGCCTTGTCCGCCGCGGCCGCGGTCACGTACGAGTCGCGCACCATCGCATCGAGCACGTCGCGCTGCCGCGCGCGAGCGTGGGCGAAACTCTCGGTCAGGAAGGGATTCAAGTACGTCGGGCGCTGCGGCAACCCGGCCAGAAAGCTCGCCTCGGCCAGGTCGAGCCGGCTCGCCGATGTCCCGAAGTAGGTTTGCGACGCGGCCTCGACGCCGAACGACTGATTGCCATAGAAGATGGTGTTGAGGTACATCTCGAGGATCTGGTCCTTCGTGTACTGACGTTCGAGCTCCACCGACAGCACCAGCTCTCGCGCCTTGCGATCGAGACTCCGGCTCGACGCACTGGGACCGAGGAGATAGTTCTTGACAAGCTGCTGCGTGATGGTGCTGCCGCCTTGGGCAGCGCGCTGATGCATCAGGTCGTAGACGCCCGCCGCCAGCATCCGGACCGGGTTGACGGCGCCGTGGTTGTAAAAGTCCTTGTCTTCGATGGCGATCGTGGCATGCCGCAGGTCCCAGGCGACCTGGCCGAGCGGGACCACCGTCCGCCGCTGCTGGTAGCGCTCTTCGAGGAGGGTGGTGCCATCGCGGGCGTAGATCCGCGTGGTCTGGGGCAGGTTCTGCGCGCTCAAGTGGTCCAGGCTCGGCATCTCGCCGGCATAGGTGTAAAGCAAGGTCCCGGTGCCGATCAGCATGGCAAGCAGGCCGACCCCGGTCAGCAGCAGAATACGGCGGAACCAGTGCGGACCGGTCTTCTGCACGCCCGACGCCGGACGAGGCGCCGCGCTTATGGGGAAATGGCGCCGCGAGCCACGTCGCCGGCGCCGGGTGGGGGGATTACCCATGGGGCGCCCGGTAAACGAAGACATTGCGCGGAAGGTTACCGCACGGGCCCTCCTTCACCCTCAGTGAAGAATTGCGGACTTCCCATAGCTGGCGGCGGCGTAGAGCGGGCCCAGGAAGAGGCCCATGAAGACGATTCCCGCCGCCGACAGCGCCACGGCGGCGCGGATTCCCGACCCGAGGCGCACTTGTGCTACCTCGAACACGGGGGGATCGACAAACGCGATCTTAAGGATGCGCACGTATCCGAGCGCTGCCATCACGATGTTGAGCGCGCCGACCACAGCCAGCCAGGCGAAGCCGCCGTCGATCGCGGCCTGGAGAACGAGGAGCTTGCCGAAGAATCCCGCGACCGGCGGCAGGCCCGCCAGCGAGACCATCGCCAGCCCGAGGGCGACGGCCAGCCCCGGCGTCGTGCGCGCCATGGCGGCGAGGTCGCGGACGGCGTCGCTGTGCACCGAGCGCGCGTAGCCGATGATCGTAGCGAACGCGCAGATGCTGGTCAGCGTCAGCGCCGTCAGAAAGACCAGCAAGGCCCCGATGCCGGCTCGCTTGAGGTCGGTGAAGGCGACCAGCGCGTAGCCCGCCTGGGCAATGGCGGAGTAGACGACCAGCCGGCGAACGCTTGACTGGGTCACGGCGAGCAGGTTGCCTGCGGTCATCGCCAGCGCCGCCACGACCGCGATCACCGCGGCGTACGGAATATGGCTGCCGGCGAGGGTCGACACCGCGATCCGGGCGAACGCCGAGAAGGCGGCGACCACCCCGACCGAGAGCACGAACATGATGACCCGCAGCGGAACGCCGGACTCGAAGCCGCGCGTCCACCAGCGCACCGGGAGCAGCCCCATCCGTAGCGCAAACCCGGCCAGCACGAGGCAGAGGGCCAGCAGCAGCGCCGGCTGGGTCCCGTGTAACGCCGCGAGCGCCTGGCCGGCCGCCGGCAGGCGGGTGTCGCCGGCCAGGCCGAAGATCACGGCCAAGCCGTAGAGCAGGATCGCGGAGCTGGCGGCGCCAAGCACCAGGTAGCCGAGTCCGGCGCTGATCCCCCCAGCGCCACGGCGCGCCAGGCCAGCCAACACGTAAAGGTTGATCGCGAGCAACTCCAGCGCCAGGAAAAGACTGACCATCTCGGCGGCCGAGGCGGCGAGCATCGCGCCCAGCGTGGCCAGCAGGAAGAAGGCGGGCTCGGCGGCGGACGGCGACTCACCCGGAAGGGTGTCGGCGCGGCTGGCCAGCAGACAGAGCGCCGCGGCACCCAGCAGCACGACCTGAATAAAGATCGCGAAGCCGTCGAGGAGGAAGGCGCCGTCGAGGATGGTGATCGTCTGCTTGAACTGGGTCGCCAGCGCCAGGAACGCCAGGACCAGGCTGACCAGCGCTACCGTCGTGGTCGAGCTGCGAGGCATGAAGCGGGCTTGCAGGAAGATGACGATGGCTCCGACGAGCAACCAGAGCTCGGGCGAGAAGGCGAGGAGGTTCCCGAAGGTCTTCATCCGGTAGCTCGCGACAGCAGGGTGAGGACCGAGAAGTTGATGCTGTCCGTCAGGATGGCCGGCAGCAGACCCAGCAAGACAAGCAGCGTCGCCAACGCCGCCGCGTTGAAGAGCTCCAGTGTCCCGAGGTCGCGAAGCCGTCCCAAGCGCTCGGGCGTTGGACCGAAAAAGATCCGCTGGATGGTCAGGACCATCGCGCCGGCCAGCACCAGGATCCCGAGCACGGCAATCCAGGTCGCGATGCGCTGGCTTGGATAGGCACCGACCACGATCATGAATTGACCGAGAAAGCTCGCCAGACCCGGGAAGCCGATGGCGGCGAGCGCCGCGAGGATCCAGAAGACCGCACCTCGCCCCATATGCGCCGCCATCCCGCCCATGGCCCGGATCGAGCTGGTGCCCGCACGCTCAGCAATGGCGGCGGCCATCAGCACCAGTAAGGCCGCGGTCAGCCCGTCGGCAACCATCAGCAGCACGGCGCCGTTGATCGCAACCGGCGCCGCCGACGCGGCGGCGAGCAACACCAGTCCCATATGACTCATCACCACGTAGCCGACCAGCCGGCGCAGATCGTCCTGCGCTAACGCCGCGATCGCACTCCACAGCACGGTCACGATCGCGATCACGACGATGGCGCCACTGATCCGGTGGAAGGTGTTCTGGAATTCACCGAGGTTGACGCGGATGATGCCGTAGCCGCCAAGCTTCACCAGGACGCCGCCGAGGATCAACGCGACCGGCGCCGAGGCCTCGGCCTGCGCGTCGATGAACCACGTGTGGAAGGGAAACACCGGCAGCCTGACGGCGAAGGCGATGAAGAACAGCCAGCTGATCAGCGTCGCTGTGGCGGCCGGCAAGGTCAGGTCGTGGAGGGTTGAGATGTCGAAGGTTCGAACCGGCGCCTTGAAATAAAGGATGAGGATCGCCACCAGGAGTAAGGCGCTGGCCGCGAGGTCGACGGCCAGGAACTTCCAGGCCGCGGATAGCCGGCGCGGGCCGCCGAAGCGGGCGATCAGCAGGAACATGGGGACGGCTTGCAGCTGCCAGAAGAGGAAGAAGAGCAGGTAGTCGAGCGAGGCGAAGACGCCATTGACGCCGGTTTCCAGAAGGAGCAGCAGAATGAAATACTCCTTCGCCTGCTCGCGGATCCGGCTCGAGGCGAGCACCGCGACGACGAAGAGCAGGGTGCTGAGCAGCAGCAGCGGCATGCTGACCCCGTCGACGCCGAGGTGGTAGCTGGAGCCCAGGCCTGGCAGCCAGCCGCGGGTTTCCTCGTACGGATAGGTGCCGCTCTGGTCTCGGAAGCCGAACCACATGAAGACGCCGAAGCCGAAGACAAGCACGGCGGCGCCGATCGTGAAGGAACGGATGCGCTCCCGGTGCACCTGGGTGCGCGTCGGAAAGAACAACAAGCCGATGGCAGCGAGCGCCGGGACCCAGATGATGGCGCTCAGCAGCAGCGCCGGCGGCGCGATCGAGGTCGCGGTGGTCGTGGGGATCGCCTGGAGGAGCGTCATCCGATTTTCCCGATGATCCCGCCGGCGAGCACGATCGCGAGCGTCCCGAGCGCGACGACGCCTGCGAAGAAGCCGATCAGGAGCGGACGGATGCGCGCCTCGGCGAGCCATCGCCGCGGCTGGCCGGCGAACGCGATGCTGTCGCCGACCAGATCCAGGGCTCCGTCGACAACGCGCGTCTCGACCCACGACGCGGCACGGCTCAGCGGCAGCACGACGCCGACTGCGGCGAGCCGGTACGCCCGATCGACAAAGAGCCCCTCCCCCATCGCCTGTCGGACCGGTTGCAAGGCGACGGGAAGCGACACCCGGCGCGCATAGAGGACAAAGGCAACGACCGCCCCCAGGACGGCAGTGGCGGCGATCACCCCGGCCGCGACGTAATGCGAATTGGGGAGCGGCACACCGGGGAAGGTGACAAACGCGATCGGATCGGTGCGGCCGCGGAAGCCGCGGATGCCGGAAACCACGCAGGCGATCGCCAGCACCGCCATGGCCAGCGCGATCCGGCCGCCCGCGTCGCGGATCCGATCCGGCTCGAAGCGACGCCGTCGGGCGGTCTCGCCGGTAAAGACCAGCGCGAAGATACGAACCAGGGCGATCGCGCCGAAGAAGGTGACCGCCACGACCACCGCGATCGCGAGCGGGCTGCCCAGCGCGAGCGCCTTGGAAAGAATCGTGTCCTTACTCCAGAAGGTGCTGAACGGGGGGATGCCCGCTCCGGCCGCGACCGCGATCAGCATCAGCCATCCGGTAAAGCGCATCCGGCCCCACAAACCACCCATCTCGGCCAGCCGCTCGGTGCGCAGTTCGCGAATGATGACCCCCGCGGCGAGAAACAGGAGGGCCTTCGGCCAGGCGTGGGTGAAGAGTTCGAAGATGCTCGCGCCGTAGGCGCCGATGCCGAGCGCCAGCACCATCAGGCCCAGCTCGCTCATCGTCGTGTACGCGATGGCGCGTTTGAGGTTGTCTTGAAAAAGCGCCCAGAGCACACCGAGGACAGCCGTCAGCCCGCCGGCGATGGCGAGCAGTGCCAGGCCGCGGGGGCTGGCGTGGAACAGCCCATAGGCACGAGCAATCAGGTACACGCCGCAAATGGCGCTGCCCGCCGAGTGGATCAGGGCAGCGGCGGGCGCTGGGGCCTGCGCGCTGCCGGGCAGCCACACATGGAGCGGGAACTGCGCGGATTTCGCCGCCGCGGCGATGAAAACGAGGATGGCCATGGCAAAGAGCCCATTGGCGCTGACCCGGCCCCCTGTGTAGTGCCCGGAGAGCGCCTGAAAGTTCAGCTCGTTGTAACGGAAATAGATGTAGGCGACGGCGGCCAGCAGCGCGAGGTCGCCGATGGCCGAGATAATGAACGCGCGTGACGCGGCGGCAGACGTTTCCTCGCGCTGCCACCAGTGGCCGATCATCAGGTAGGTCGAGAGCGTCACCAACCCGAGGAACAGCAGCATCTCGAAGTAGTTGGTCGCAAAGGTCACGCCCAGCATCGCGAAGGTGGCAAAGAGAAGCACGCAGAAGAAGCGCACCACGCCGTCCTCGCGGCGCATGAAGGCGAGCGCATAGATCTGAACGAGCAAGCTGGCGAGGGCGACGGTGACCGACACCGCGGCCGCGAGCGGATCCGCCAGCACACCCCATTGCAGGGTGAACTCGGCGGCGCTCCCCGACTGCCCGGTGAAGAACTGGAGGAAGGTGGCCGGCCGCTCGAGGTGGAGCGGGTGGGCGACCTCGATGGCGACGACCAGCAGGGTGCACACGGCCGCCGCCAGGGTGAAGACCACCGCGATCCAGGCACTGACGCGGCGGGAGTCGATGGTAAAGGCGAGGACGATCACCAGCGCGATCAGCGGCAGCAGGAGTGCGAAGAGCGCCAGGAGCGTCGGGCTCCAGGTGTCGAGCGGCCCCTTGGGCGCCGCGGCGAGCAGGGCGAGCGTCACGGTCCCCCCGGCCTAGCCGCGATCCGCGTCAAGGGCGAAACTGCGGTGCTCGCGGTAGACCAGCGCCGCCATCGCGAGACCGACGGCAAGCTCCGCCACCGCGATCGCTCCGGCGAATAGCGCCATCGTCGCACCGGCCGTCCCGTGCAGGGCACCCAGGCCAAAGCGTGCGAAGGCGACGAAGGCGATGGCGCCGGCGATGAACATGAACTGCGTGCCGAGCAGCATGACGACGGCGCTGCGCCTGGCGACCACGCCAAAAACGCCGACCACGAACAAGGCCGCCGAGGCAACCAGGATCAGATTGAGCCCCGCACTCATCGCCGCACCGTCGTTGACCCTCCCCCTCCGGGAGAGCGCGAACTCGTTGACCCTCCCCCTCTGGGGGAGGGCAGGGTGGGGGCTGCCAGCAGCAACCCGCTCCCGAGTGCCGCCGATCCCAGAATAACGGCCAGCACCGCGAGCCCGACAGCGTACGTGTTGCCGAGCACGGCGCCGAAATTCTCAGCTCCGAGCCCGCAGCAGAACTGCACCGGCCACGAGGTCGCGCCGAGCACCAGCGCCAGCAGCGCGAACATGACCGCCGAGACCGCCGCGCCGACGATCCATTCGGGACTCAGCCGGCCTACGCTCGACGTCCGAAGTCCGGTCGTCGCCCGAAGGAGGCCGATCAGGAAGGCGGCGCTGACCGTCGTGAACACCAGCAGCTGCACCGCCACGAGCAGGAATGGCGCGATCGCCAGGTATAGGAGCGCCACCAGTACCAGGCCGGCGGCGAAGGCCGCGATCGCGTACACCGTGTTCCGGAGCAGCACGCTGGCGAGCGCGCTCCCCAGCAGAAGGATGAGCACGAGATAGACGAAGAGAACGAGCGGCGCCGAGGTGATGGGCTGCGGCAAAGCGCCGATCAAGGGCACGGCGTCAGATTCTATCTGGCGCTGCCAGGGTCAGTATTCGACCTCGCCCTCGCCAGGCGCCCAGTAGGTCTCTTCCTTGATCGCCGCGTGCTCGAAGCCGCACCGCCGCATGATGTCGCGAACGTTGACGATCATCCCGGGGTTGCCGCAGAGGTACACCGTCGTATCCCTGTGGGTCAGCTCCAGGCTGTCGGCGTACTTGCGCACCAGGTCATCCACCCTCCCCCGCTCGCCGGTCCATTCCGGATCCTCCCAGTGCCGGCTGATGGTCGGGATATACGTGAGCCAGGGGTACTCGCTGGCCGCCTTGTACAGCTCTTTGTCATAGCCGAACTCATTCGACTTGGACACGCCCTGGAGGATGACGAGACGAAACGGTTGCGCCAGGCGGCCCTCTTTCAAGTCGAGCGCCAGCGTGCGGACCATGCTGATGTAGGGCGCAATCCCGGTCACGGTGGAGACCAGGAAATGCTGGCTATGCCCCGACTTGGTGTCGACATTGAAGATCCCCTTCGCCTTCTTGCGCATGAAGACCTGGTCGCCGACTTGCAGTTCGTACAGCTTGGGTGAGAGCGCGCCTTCCGGCACTTTCTCGATGAAGAATTCAAGTTCCTGCTCGTACGGGCTCGACACGATGGAAAACGCGCGCTCCAGGACCTTCTCGTTCTGATCCACGCCGAAGGCCACGTACTGGCCCGCCTTGAACGCCAGTTCTTCGGGCGGTTTCATCCAGACCGACCACAGGGTGGGCGAGTAGTCCTGGCGGCGCGTGATCCGCGCCAGCATGTATTTGTCAGAGGTGTCGGAAGCCATGGCCCCTAATCGTATTCGGCGCGGGACTGTCCGACGGGCGGGCCGAAGATCAAGTCCAGCGCCACGCCGAAGACCGCGAGCACGACCCCGGCGCCGAGAAAGGTGAAGGTGGCGCCGCCTGACAGGTAGCCGCGTCCCCACAGGACGCCCACCAGGAAGCAGAACGCGCCCAGGACGGCCAGCCAGTAGGCGGCGTGACCGCGCCAGGCGAGCTGGGCAGATAGGACGCCGCCGAGGCAGACCAGGTAGACCAGGCCGATCAAGGAGAAGGTCGTAAGAAAAGGATGTTGCGCCGCAGCGGCGAGGAGCGTCACCCGTCGCCGGCGGCGATCGGCCCGCCGCCGATGACGCGGTCGCCGTCATAAATAACGGCGGCCTGGCCGGGCGCGAGCGCCCGCTGTGGTTCATCGAACTCGATGCGCGCCTGGTCGCCGAGGGGCGTGACCAGGGCGCCGGCCAGGGGAGCGTGGGAGCGGACCTTCACGGTCGCCGCGAAGGTCGTCGGCGGGACGTGGCCGGCGACGTACCGCACGTCCTCCAGCGCGCAGCTCGACCGCAACAGCTGGTCCCGGCCGCCAACTCGGACCGTGTTCGTCACGGCGTCGATCCCACTGACGTACGTTGGTTGGGAGCGGGGCCCGCCGGCGGCCAGGCGCAGGCCGGAGCGTTGCCCGACGGTGTACATCGCGATGCCATCGTGTTCGCCGATAACGGCGCCGCCCTCGTCGACGATGGCGCCAGGCCGCACCCGCTCACGAAACCGTTCGCGGATCAGGGTCCGGTAGCTGCCGTCGGCCACGAAACAGATCTCCTGACTCTCCGGCTTGTTGGCCGTGACCAGACCAAGCGCCGACGCCATCTCCCGCACCTGGGCTTTGGTGAGGTCGCCGACTGGAAACCGAAGGACGCGCAGTTCCTCCTGGCCGAGCTGGTACAGCACGTAGGACTGGTCCTTGCGCTCGTCGGCGGCCTTACGCAGGGTGTGGCCGGCAGGGCCTTTGGCGATCCGGGCGTAGTGTCCGGTCGCCAGCAGGTCGGCGCCGAGCGCGAGGGCCTTCTTGAGGAGCAGGCCGAATTTGATGGTCTCGTTGCAGCGGATGCATGGGTTCGGCGTTCGCCCCTCGAGGTACGCCTGGGTGAAGGGGTCGATCACCGCCGCCCGGAAATCGTCTTCGAAGTTCAGCACGTAGTACGGGATGCCGAGGCGGTTCGCGACCCGCCGCGCGTCCTCGACGGCATCGAGGGAGCAGCAGCCATGGTGCTTGTCGAAGTCCCTTGCCGCCATCTCCTTGGGCCAGAGCTGCAGCGTGACACCGAAGACCTCGTGGCCTTCGTCGCGCATCATCGCGGCGGCAACCGACGAGTCGACACCGCCGCTCATGGCGACGGCGACTCTCACTGGGGCTCCAGCTGCTGGACCCCAATGCCGCGACTGCGGCAGTATTCGAGCGCGCGATCCACCTCAGCCTTGCCACCGTCGACGTCGAGCTCGACCCAACCGCTGCCCTCGGCCACGTCGGCGCGCCGAATGTTGGTCACGACTTTGAAGTCCTTCCCGAGCCGGTAGATGATCGGGTCGTTCAGCGTGTCGCCGCGGAACGTCAGGCGCACCGTCGTCCGCGCCATGGGGTTCAGCCTCCGGCGACCGCCGGTACGATGGATAGGTCGTCGCTGTCCTTGAGCGGCGTCTTCAGCCCCGACCCGAAGCGAATATCCTCGTCGTTCCGGTAGATGTTGATGAACTGGCGAAGTTCCCCCTTGTCGTCATACAGGCGCTCCTTGAAACCAGGGAACTTCTGGTTCAGTTCGTCAAGCGCCTGCGACACGTCGCCGGCATCGACCTCGACAATGGCCGCACCGCGGGTCAGCTGCCGAAGAGCGCCAGGGACGCGGATCTTGACCGCCATGTTGTGGTGGTCATTATAAGTAGGTAAGGCGCCCTGGCCCTTGAACTCTCTCCGTTGGGGGGAGCCCGCCCCTTACCCTCCCCCGCTTGCGGGGGAGGGCAGGGTGGGGGCTTCGTTTACGCCGCGCGAACGACCTGGTCGGTCTTGCCGCGCTGAGCCACGAAGTAGTAGACCGCGCCGATGACGACGATCAAGGCCACCACGAGCTCGAAGATCGGAACGGAGTCTCCGAACCCGCCCAGGCTGGCGCCGCCGGGGAGAAGCACGGCATTCACACTCGGATTACTCGCGGGACGGGGCCAGAGAAAGTTGACCAGCATCGAGGCGCCCCAGGCGAGACCCAGCAGGTTGATGATCATGCCCCAACCGCCGAGCTTGAAGGGCGCACTCTGGGTCGGCCAGCCCCGCAGCCGGGCGAGCAGGATGGCGATGTTGCCGAGCATGTACGAAAGGTAGATCATGCCGGTCGCCACGATGGCGATCAGGCCCGCGCCGGCGTAGTAGATGAAGGGCAGCGCCGCAAGCACACCGACTACCAGACACGCGATCACCGGTGTATGCAGCGTTGGGCTGACCTTGTTGTAGAAACGCGACAGCGGCAGTTTGCCATCGCGCGCCATGCCGAACGCCAGCCGGATGGTCGAGGTTTGAATCGCCAGGCAGCAGACATAGATCGCTGCCAGGACGACGATCAGGTACACGTTGGCCATCCAGGTTGGGAGCACCGCGTTCAGGACATCGGCCGGCGACGTGATGGTCGCTGGCACCGCGCCCGCACCGGCGACGAATTTCTGCATATCCGGGATGGCGATGATCAGTGCGAGCAGGAAGACCGTGCCGATGATGAAGGCGCCGACCACGGAAGCCAGGACCGCCTTCGGCGCTTCCACACGCGGATTCTTCGTTTCCTCTGCCAACGTGCTGGCGGTGTCGAAGCCGTAGATGACGAATAGGGACATGAACATGGCGGCCAGGAAGACACCGACCTGGTTGTTGTTGCCGAGATAGCTGCTATCGAAGACGACGGTCGCCGGCTGGTGATGGTAGAAGATCAACAGGATCAGCGCGAAGACGACCATGCCGAGAATCTCGAATACCACGCCGGTGTTGTTGATGAGCGCGACCAGCCGGACGCCGAAGATATTGAGCAGCGTCGTACTCGCCAGGATGACGAGCGCGATCGCCACCTGCGTCTGGGCATTGTTGGCGAGCCCGATTCCCAGGTTGTTGAGCAACGGGATCAGCACCAGCCCAGGGATGGTTGCCACCACCCCCGTGACCGTCAGGATGCCGGCGAAGAGATAGACCCAGCCCGTCATCCACGAGTAGCCACGGTTGGATAAATATTTCGTCCACTGATAGACCGAGCCGGCCACCGGGAAATGCGAGCTGACCTCCGCGAAGTTGAGCGCGATGATGAACTGACCCAGCGCCACCAGCGGCCAGCTCCAGAAGAAGAACGGCCCGGCAATCGCCAGTCCGATTGGGGCAAAAAGCGTGAAAATGCCGGTGCTCGGTGAGATGTAGGAAAAGGCGACGGCAAAGCTCGAATACACGCCCAGGACTCGCCTGAGTTCCTGCTTGTAGCCAAAGCGGCCCAGGTCGTGGGCGTCGGCGGCTTCCTGGCTACCGGCAGCAGCCTGAACGGTCGACGGCGGACGCGTCATAACATCGTCGGGCATCGGGTTCCCTCCTCTCCCTTAGGTCTCGGCCAAACGTAGCAGGCGCTAGGGGGTTCGTCAATCTGCTCTTGGGCCACCTACTATCTCCAGCATCGCCAGCCCTGCGTCGGTCGTCGTCCTGAATGGCCGGACATGGCCGGGGAAGCCCGACCGGACGGCGCTGGCGATCACGGGCGACCGAATCCTGACGACCGGATCAGACTCGGAGATTCGAGCGCTGGCCGGCACCGCCACGACCGTCCTCGACGCCGGCGGCGGCCTGATCGTGCCCGGGTTCAACGACGCCCACGTCCATTTCCTGATGGGCGCCCGCTATCTGCACAACCTGGAGCTCTCAGACGAGACCACCGTCGATGGCATCCTCCGACGGATCGCCGAGTTCGCCCGGACCCATCCGGAGCGGGACTGGCTGCTCGGCCGGGGCTGGTTCTACGGGGTGTTTCCCAACGGCATGCCCGATCGGGGTTTGCTGGACCGCGTGGTCCCCGACCGGCCGGTGGCCATCGAGGCCTACGACAGCCACACGACCTGGGTCAATACGGCCGCCCTCACCCGGATGGGCATCACGGACGATACCCCGAACCCACCCCGAGGCGAGATTCAGCGGGATGCCGCCGGCCGCGCCACCGGGATCCTGAAGGAGGCCGCGATGGAGCTGGTCGACCGCGTGCTACCGGCGCGGACCATCTCGCAGGACGTCGAAAGCCTGGCGGCGGCGGCGACCCTCGCCTTCCGGCATGGGCTTACGAGTGTCCAGGAGGCAGGCGCCGGCTGGAAGCAATTCGAGATTTATCGGGCGCTCCGCACGTCGGGCCGGCCGATGGTCCGTATCCGGTTGGGGCAGCGGATGGAGCCTGGCTTCACGATGGCCGACTGGGAGCGGCATCTCGTCGACTACGAGGCGGCCGCCCTCCCCCATCGCGACGACGCCTGGGTCTCGGCCGGGATCGTCAAGGCCTTCGCCGACGGGGTCATCGAGTCCGGTACCGCCGTCATGCTGGCGCCCTACGAGGGGATGGCGGCCGGCCAGCCGGGCGCCTTCGGCTATCCGCAGTGGGAACCCGGTGAGCTGGCGGCGGCGGTGCGCGTCGCCGATCGTCGCGGCTGGCAGATCCAGGTGCACGCGATCGGGGACGCGGCGGTCCGCCTCGCGCTCGACGCCTTCGAACAAGCGGCGGCTACCAACGGTCCGCGCGACCGCCGGCACCGGATCGAGCACATCGAAACGATCGATGCCGCCGATATCCCACGGTTCGGGTCGCTCGGTGTCGTCGCCAGCATGCAGCCATATCACGCCGACCCCGAGCCGGCCCAACTCGATTCCTACCAGTCGAAGATCGGCGCCGAACGTGCCTCGCGCGGCTGGCCATGGAACTCGATCCGGCGCGCCGGCGGCCGGCTCGCTTTCGGTTCGGACTGGCCGATCGTGTCCTTCGACCCCTTCCTCGGCATCAACTCGGCGGCCAATCGAACGACCAATGACGGACGGCCGGCGGGCGGCTGGCTCCCGCACGAACGGCTCTCGCTAGCGGACGCGCTGGCGGGCTACACATCGGGAAGCGCCTGGGCGGCCCACCAGGACGTGGTCAAGGGGACGTTCGAGCCGGGCATGCTTGCCGACGTCGTCGTACTGGACCGCGATCTGTTCGCGAGGCCGCCCTCAGACATCATGAAAGCGTCGGTTCAGACCACGATCCTGGGCGGACAGGTCGTCTACGACAAGAACTCGGAGACCAGTCGCTGAAAGTGATAGACGCCGTTCTCGCGTTTGGCGTTGAATCGGCCGCGGTCGTATGACCGCGACTTGAGCCCGCGCTGCACGTGCTGGCAGATGGCGATGTCCTCCTGCTGGATCTCGTCCGAGAAGGCGATCGTCTGCTGCATCGACTCCCATCCGGGCCCGGTTCCGGGTTGGGCAAAGAACCACTCGAAGACCGTGAGCGTCTTGTCCACGCCCAGCGGGAGAATCAAGTTTGAGCTCATGTTGTCCTGGTAGATGTTGAACATCGTGTTCGGGAAGACCCAGTAATAGAGGGCGCTTTCTTCGCTCCCGGGCTGCCGGATGTAGCGCCGGTCACGACCGGGCTCCTCGCCAGGCTTGAGTTCCCGGATCGGGGCATGTTGCTTTGAGTAGTAGCGGAACGTCTCGACGCGGTAGGCGTCGTAGTCCAGCTCTTTGAACAGACCCGGGTGCGCGATCGGGAGGTGATACCCCTCGAGGTAGTTGTCGACGTAGACCTTCCAGTTGCACTCGATGACATAGTCGCGCCGCTCCACCAATTGCATCTTCTCGACGTCGTAGCCCGCCGCAGAGACTTCTTGCGGGATGGCTCCGAGGATGTCGCCTAACGACGGCGCCTCGCTGTCGAGATTGGCGAAGATAAACGGTCCCCACTGATCGACCCTGATCGGCACCAGCCCGAAGTCCGCCTTATCGAAGTTCTCGGTGCCGTCCATCTCGCGAGCCACCTGCAATCGCCCATCCAGACCGTAGGTCCAACCGTGATACGGGCACTGGAGGCTGCGTCGGTTGCCCTTCGACAGCACCACCTGGGCCGCCCGGTGCCGGCAGACGTTATAGAAGCCGCGCAGCTTGCCGTCGAGGCCGCGGGTGATCAGGATCGGTTCGTCGAGGATGGTGGTTGGCTTCAGGTCACCGACCCTGGAGACCTCATCGGCTCGCGCGACGAGCTGCCAGGTCCGGGCGAAGATCCGATCCCGCTCGCGTTGGTATACGGCCTCATCGGTATAGGCACTAGCGGGCAATGTGAAAGCGCGGGCGAGATCCTCGCCCGCGCTCACCGATCGATCTTGCGTTACGGACACGCGACGAGTCTAGACTCTGCGAACTCCGGCGAGCTCGCGCTGGTCGGCCGGCGCGACTTCGTCGGGCCAGCGGTCGTGGACCGCATGTTTGCGACCAATCACGTAGAAGGCGACCGCAATCGCGAGCATCACGGCTGTTGCGCCGAAGACCGTGAGCTCATAGGTGCCTCGGTCGATGCTGACACCGCCAACCGAGACGGCGCCCGTGACCTTGTCGGAGAAGAGGTTCGGCCAGAGCGAGAAGATTGTCGCGGCGACCACGTAGGCCTCGCACAGCAGCATCGCAACCCAGACGCCGACTACTCCGCCGCCAATCCGGTATGGGCGGCGTGCGTTCGGGTATTTGCGTCGCAGCACGACGATCGCGGGAAACACCAGGACGTAGGAGAAGGTCGTGGTCGAGATCACGAGTCCAAGAACGATGGTGAAGAAGTTCTTCAAGCTGCCACCGGTGATCAGGAAGTTCGCGATCAGGAAGAGGCTGGCCAGGATGCCCGAGACGACATTCACAGGCACCGGCGTGCCGAACCGGCTCGAAAAGTATCCGAGGCTGCGCGGACCCGAGCCCTGCAGGGCCCCGATCGCCATCAGGCGGTCAGAACCCATCAGCCATACGGTACCGCTGGACAGCAGCGCGAAGACGACCGCGATCCCGACGATCCCGTTGAGAACGTTCGCGGCCCCGCCGCCCAGCGCATTGCTCACGACCGTCTGGTAGCCGGCGACGAAGCCGGTGACGTTCGTGATGTCCTTGCTGCTGAGCACGAGGATGATCCCGATGATCGGCACCGCATAGCCGAGCGCGCTGATGATGCCGGCGAGGGTGACCGCCCGGGGGACGTCCCGCTGCGGATTATCGAGCTCTTCGCTGGCGTTGCTTGGCACCTCAAACCCGACCCACTGGAACACGAGGACGCCGATGACGCCGACGAAGGCAACCCCCAGGCCATCAAACATGCCGCCCAGGCTGCCTTTGAAGCCGTGCTGACTCCCCGAAATCACGACGAGCACGGCAAAGAGACCAAAGAGACCGAGCTTGACCAGGGCACCAAGGTTGGGCACCCATTTCATCGAGCGCAGCGAGAGGATGTTCATCATCACCGCGACCCAGATGAAGGCCAGGCCGACGATGATCGAGAGGCCAGTATTGCCGCCGATCTTGGTGCCCCAGAGCGCATCCATGCCGGCAATGGCGGTCGCCGCCAGGGTGCCGCCGAGCCAGATCGGGTTGCTGAGCCAGTAGAGCACCGCGGTGATGGCCCCGGCCATATGGCCAAACGCGAGACGGACCCACTCGTATGGTCCACCTTCGACCGGGAACGTCGTGCCCAGTTCGCTAGTGAGCAATCCATAAGGAAGCAGGAACGTCACCGCCGAGACGACGAGCCAGAAGATCGCCTGGGAACCGTATGAAGACGACTGTCCGATGGTATCGATCGCGAGGATGGCGCAGACGGTGAAGAAGATCATGTCGAAGCGGAAGAGCGACTTTTTAAGCTTGCGCTTCTCTTGTACGACGTCTTCGCTAGCCGCAATCGCAGCCAATGCTTACCCTCCTTAGCGTGTTTGGCCCTCAGGCGGGGCCTTGAGCGCAAATCTGAACCTGCGCTAAACAGTTGTCAAGGGACAGTCGGACAATTCCCGCGTCGATATACTCGGCGCGGTGCCGGCTGAATACGACGCGATCATCATCGGCGGCGGGCACAACGGCCTCGCCACGGCCGCCTACCTCGGTCGCGCCGGGCTAAAGACGCTGGTCCTGGAGCGCCGGGATGTGCTTGGCGGCGCCGCCGTCAGCGAGCATCCGTGGCCGGGCTATACGGTCTCCACTCTCTCCTACGTCCTGTCGTTGATGCCGCCGGAGGTGATCCGCGAATTGGAGCTCCACCGCCATGGCCTCACGCTGTACCCGCTGGCCGCGGACTACTACGTTCCCTTCCCGGACGGTTCGCACCTGCTGCTGACGAAAGACCCGGCTCAAGCCCGAGCCGAGATCAGCAAATTCTCGAAGAAGGACGCGGACATCTGGCCGGCATTCAGCGGCTACCTGGCGAAGATCGCTCAGCTGGTCCGCCCGCTGCTGTTGATGACCCCGCCGAACGTCGGCGCCAAGACCCCCGCCGATTTACTCGAGCTGGCGCGTTTCGCCTGGAAGCTCAAAGGCCTCGACGTGCAGGGCACCGGCGACTTCGTCAAGGTGATGACGCTGTCCGTCGCCGAGCTGCTCGACGAATGGTTCGAGTCCCCGCAGGTCAAGGCGGCACGCTGCGTTTCGGGCGCGATCGGCACCTACGGCGGACCGTACACGCCGGGAACGGCCTACGTGCTGCTCCATCACTACATCGGCGAGGTGGACGGCCAGATGGCGGAGTGGGCCTTTGTCCGCGGCGGCACCGGGGCGGTATCGCAGGCGATTGCCGACGACGCCACGGAGCACGGCGCCGAGCTCCGCACTGGGGCCCGCGTCGGCCGCGTCCTGGTGGAGAGTGGCCGAGCCGTGGGCGTGGCGTTAACCGACGGAACGGAGCTACGCGCCCGCGCTGTCATATCGAACGCGCACCCAAAAATCACGTTTTGCGAGCTGGTCGAATCCAACCAGCTGCCGCCAGATTTCGTTCGTGCGATCCAGCGGTACAAAACCCGGTCCGGGACGGTGAAGGTCAACCTGGCGCTGGGCGAACCACCTCGATTTGCCGGCCTCGCACCGGAAGACTCGATGACAGCGGCGCGCTCGTTCATTCAGCTCTGCGACTCGATGGAGTATCTGGAGCGGGCCTTCGACGACGCCAAGTACGGGAGGCCGTCCGCGGCGCCGTACTCCGACGGCGTGCTGCCAACCATGGCAGATGACTCACTCGCGCCGCCCGACAAGCATCTGATGAGCTGCTTCACGCAATACGTGCCCGCCAGCTGGTCACAGGCACCGCACCGCGACGAGCTCGAAGCGTACGCCGACCGGGTGATCGACGGCTACGCGCGCTTCACCCCGAATCTCAAGTCAGCGATCGAGCACCGCCAGGTGCTGGGACCGTACGACATGGAACAGGAGTACGGCCTGGTCGGCGGCAACATCATGCACGGCGACCTTACGCTGGACCAGCTTTTTTCCTGGCGGCCGGTGGCGGGGTATGCGGACTACCGCACGCCGATCAAGAGCCTCTATCTCTGTGGTGCCGGAACTCATCCCGGCGGCGGGATCAGCGGCATCAATGGCCGCAACGCCTCGCGCGAGATCCTCAAAGACCTCAAGCGCCGCCCGCCGCGAAAATAGAGCGTGAGGAGGACGTCATGGCCAAATTTCTCTTCTTGATGCTCGGGCTTCCCGGCCAGCCGAACGCGGCCGACACTCAGACCCAGGAATACAGCCGCAAATGGGGTGCCTACATGGGCTCCCTCGCCCAGCGCGGGGCGCTCGAATCCGGTGCGCCGCTCGAGCCGCAGGCCAAGGCCGTGACGAGCGCGTCCGTCACCGATGCGAAGCTTGGCATTCCGGATGTCTACGGCTATATGGTGGTCAGCGCCGCCTCGCTCGACGATGCGATCGCGATCGCCCGGGAGGCGCCCCACATCGCGCTCGGTGGCACTACGATCGTCCGATCCTGTATCGCGCTCCGCCGCTGAACGCGTCTACAGCACCTTCGAAAGAAACGAGCGGGTGCGCTCGTGCTGTGGGTTCGACAGCACGTCGCGGGGGTTGCCGGCTTCCACAATGACCCCGCCGTCCATGAACACCAGACTGTCACCGACCTCACGGGCAAAGCCCATCTCATGCGTCACCACAACCATGGTCATCCCGTCGTTGGCGAGGCCACGCATGACATCAAGCACGTCGCCGACCAGCTCCGGGTCCAACGCTGAGGTGGGCTCGTCGAAGAGCATCAGCTTCGGCTGCATCGCAAGCGCACGGGCGATCGCCACCCGTTGCTGCTGCCCACCCGAGAGCTGGTTGGGATAGGCGTTGACCTTCTCCGCCAGGCCAACCCGCTCGAGGAGTCGGCGGGCACGCTCGCCGGCGACGGCGCGGCTTTCCCTCTTGACCCGCATGGGCGCCTCGGTCACGTTGTCGAGCGCGGTCATGTGCGGGAACAGATTGAACCGCTGGAACACCATGCCGATCTCGGAACGCTTCTTGCAGACCTCGGAGTCGGGAAGCTCGTAGAGCCTGTCGCCTCGCTCGCGATAGCCGACGAGTTCGCCGTCGACCGACAGCCGGCCGGCGTCGATCTTCTCCAGATGATTGATGCAGCGGAGGAAGGTGCTCTTCCCCGACCCCGACGGACCGATCATGCACATGACCTCCTTGGGCTGGACCTCGAGGTCGATGCCCTGCAGCACCTCGAGCCGGCCGAAGCTCTTGTGCACCGCCTCCGCCTTGACCATGGGATTGGTATTCATGTCTCTAATGCCCCCTGGGGAGCAACACGGGCAGCTCCGCTGGGGCCGGCGGCGGCGCATGGAAGGTGACCAGCATCCGCCGGAAACGCTGGATCGGCGTCAGCGGCAGTCCACGCTGCGTGCCGCGGCCGAAATACCGCTCCACGTAGAACTGGCCGACCGTCAGGATCGACGTCATCGCCAGGTACCAGATGCTGGCCACGATCGCCAGTTCGATGACCCGGAAATTGGCGCTGGCGATCTGCTGCGATCGGGTGAAGAGCTCCGGCACCGACGCCACAAACGCCAGCGAGCTGGTCTTGAGCATCGAAATGGTCTCGTTCCCGGTCGGAGGGATGATCACCCGCATAGCCTGCGGAAGGACGATGCGGCGCATCAGCAGCATTCGTGTCATGCCAAGCGCCTGGGCGGCTTCGGACTGCCCGTGCTCGACTGAAATGATGCCGGCGCGCACGATCTCGGCCATATACGCCGCCTCGTTCAAGCCCAGTCCGAGCGTCGCGGCCAGGAACGGGGCAATCAGCGAATTGGTCGGCGCCTGCCAGTGGATCGTGGTGAACGGGATGCCAAGGCCGATGTAGGGAAGCACCGAGGCAAGGTTGAACCAGAAGAAGATCTGGACCAGGACCGGCGTACCCCGGAAGAACCAGATGTAGAACCAGCTCACTGCCGACACCACAGGGTTGGGCGAGAGGCGCATGACGGCGAGCACCACACCCAGGGCGATGCCGATCAGCATGGCAAGGACGGTTAACTCCAGTGTCGTGACGATTCCTTGCAGGATTAGGCGTTGCGAAAGAAAATGGCGCACCACATCCCAGTGCAGGTCGGGGGCGGTGACGAAGGTGTACACGACCTCGGCGGCGATTGCCAGCACGACAACCGCCGCCACCCAGCGACCGGTGTGGCGGACCGGGACCGCCTTGATCGCCGCCGGACGCGGTCTTAGCGCCTCAGCCACACCGGCTTGATTACCTCAGTACGAGGGCACGCAGCTGGAACCGATCGAGCTGTTGTCGTTCAGCTTGACGTCCGAGCTCTTGATG
>Ga0209526_10000281_pt1 | contig 32257 bp, 26 predicted proteins | sample JacPinW_OM2H0_M1_FD_188566 | JGI IMG/M metagenome (GOLD analysis project Ga0209526, IMG submission 188566) | Forest soil microbial communities from Algoma, Ontario, Canada - Jack Pine, Ontario site 1_JW_OM2H0_M1 (SPAdes) (version 2) | ecosystem: Environmental > Terrestrial > Soil > Boreal... | reverse complement strand
CATCCATGCCATACCGTTTAACGCCAGGAGCCCGGTTGTGGACACCATCAATAAGAGTTTTATCAGTCGCTTTCGGGAAAATCGTGAGGAGGCCAAAGCAATATCACCTTGTGCGTAACCGGTCGCAGCCGTCCGCTGCTGGCTATATCTGCGAACACGCCTCGGAAGCCCGTAACACAACTTCTTCTCTTGGACAGGTTTTATCGCGGGGGCGCGCGCGAAGCAAAGCGTCTCCGGGTCGTTCGCTTGGTCGTTGCGGTACTAACCAAAGTCCTAGGCCGGAAGTCCGGTAGGAATTGCACGCCCAAAACGGTTAGAGTAAAGTGAGAAAACTTCGATGACCTATGGCACTCTTCCGTCGCGGCTTTTGAACGCTGTCGATTCCTATCCTAATCCTCGCCTCCAGTTGGTTCGTCGCAACAATATCTGGGAGCCAATTTCCTCTTCCGAGTTCCTGCGTCGCATCGCTGGACTTTCCATGGCACTCGTCGAACTCGGCGTCAAGCCGGGTGATCGTGTCGGCCTGTTTGCGACCAACCGGGCGGAGTGGCACACCACCGACTTCGCCATTACGGGCGCCGGTGGCGTCACCGTTCCCGTCTATTTCAATGAGTCGCCCGATCGCATGACGTACATCCTGAAGCATTCGGGCGCGAAAATCGTCATCGTCGCGGGCGAACCCCAATTGCAAAAACTGCTGGATGCCCGCACGCGGCTTCCCGAATTGGAACAAATCATTGTGGCCGACGGCGGATCCGACCTGCCAACCGAGTGCCTCCGCTATGAGACCTTGATCGCCTCGGCCGGTGGCGCGGAAATCGCCGCGTATCGCATGCGTGCGTCCCAGGTTCTTCCCGGTCAACTTTGCACGCTGATCTACACCTCGGGGACCACCGGCGAGCCCAAAGGGGTCATGCTCACGCACACCAATCTGTGCTCGAACGTGACCGACTCCTGCGTCACCTCTTTCATGAAATCCGGCGTCGATATCTCCTTGTCTTTCCTGCCGCTGGCCCACATCTACGGTCGCACCATGGACTACGTTTTGCTTTTAAGCGGCATCACCATAGCCTACGTCGAGGACGTGAATTTGCTCGCGCAGACGCTACTGGAAGTTCATCCGACGATCCTTGCCGCCGTGCCGCGCGTTTTCGAGAAAATCTACGCCCGTTTGATGGAGCAGGGGAGCAAAAACACGGGCGCAAGACGCAAAGTCTTTCAGTGGGCCATGGACGTGGCCAATCGTGCGGCTCCGTGGCGCTGCGGAGCTGAGTCCGCAAGTCCGGCTTTGAGGCTCCAATGGACCCTGGCGGACAAGCTCGTCTATTCGAAGATTCGCGCCGGAACCGGCGGCAAGTTGCGCATGGTCTTTTCCGGTGGCGCGCCCCTTTCGAAAGACCTGGCCGAATTTTTCTGGTCGGTGGGCATTCCTATCTATCAGGGGTACGGTTTAACCGAGACCTCCCCGGTTCTGACCACCAACTACCCCGCGAATCGTGTAGGCAGCTCCGGAAAGCCCATCCCCAATGTTCTGATTCGCATCGCTGCCGACGGTGAAATCTTGGCCAAGGGTCCGTGCGTGATGCAGGGCTACTACAAGAGCCCGGAATCGACCCGTGAAGTCATCACTGAAAACGGCTGGTTCTGCACTGGCGACATCGGCTACCTCGATTCTGACAACTATCTTTTCATCACCGATCGCAAGAAGGATCTTCTGAAAACCGCGGCAGGAAAGTTCGTCGCTCCTCAGCCCATCGAGAATGCGCTCAAGAGCAGCCCTTATCTCCTGAATGCCATGGTCGTCGGCGATCAGCGGAAATTTGTCGTGGCGCTGTTGGTGCCCAATCCTGTCACGGTTTCGGCCAGAGCGGAAGAGCAGGGAATTCGTTTTGCCTCGAACCAAGAAATGGTCAAGCATCCTTGGGTGCGGGCCCTGGTCGACGGCGAAGTCAAACGTCTTACCACGCATCTCGCCCAATGGGAGACCATCAAGCGTTTCGCCTTGCTTCCCGAAGACTTCACGTTCGACAACGGAAGCCTCACTTTCACCATGAAACTCAAGCGCCGTGTCGTCGAGCAAAAGTATCGCGACGTCATCGGCCAGCTCTACGCCGACGTGGCCGAACCCCGCCCCATCCTTCAGGACTAGCGCATTTTCACAAGTGGATTTTGGCAAAAACTGGATTGATCGGCTTCGGCGCGGCACTCAAAACATCGACAGCAACAGCCTTATCCCTTCCCCGAACCCCTGTTCCGGCATAATCAAACTCACAATCAAGTGGCCATCCGTCGGGAAGTCGTAGAAGTGCCCGGGATGGACGTAAATATTCTTGGTCTTCAGCAACTCGACGGCCAGGTCATCATCCGAACGCGTCACGGGCACCCGAAGCACGGCGTACCACCCGCCCTCGACGACCAGGCGGCTGCAGGATTTCTTCGCGCCCAACTGCCGGTCCAGTTCCGCCAGATTTCTCCGTATTCGTGCCATCAATTGTTTTTGAATTCCATGTCGCTGCTGCAAAAACGAGGGGATAGCCAACTGTATCGGAGAATTCATGGAAAGATAGGTGTCGGCGATTACTTCCAGGCGCCCAAGGGCCTGCGCCTTCAACGGCTCCGGACCACTGGTCACCAACCACGACGCTTTCATCTGCGGCAAGCCGGAGATCTTCGACAGCCCGCTCATCGTAAAAGTAAGCGCCCCGGCGTTTACGGCATAACTACCCGGCGGTTTGTTGGTCGCCCCGTGAGTCCGTGCGGGCTTGACCACGTCGCGATGGCCCCAATCGCGGTGACTTGCGGTTTCGCAATGCGCATAGTCGAGAAAGACTTCGTCGGCGATCACCGCCATCTGGCAGGCCGAACAGATCTCGTTCAGTCTGGCCATTTCTTCCGGCTTGACGAAATTACCCGTCGGGTTATTCGGGTTCACGACGATCACCCCGCGTGTACTCGGCGTAAGCGCTTGTTCCAGAGCGTGAAAATCAATTTGCCAGCCGTAGTCGTAGATCAGTGGATAGCTCACCAGCCTCACGTCGCTGATGTCCGCCAGAAAACCAAACAACGGATAGCTGGGCGCCGGCACCAGCAATTCTTCGCCGGGGTTGCAGAGCGTTCGAAAGACGAACGAATAGGCCTCGCTCGTGCTCGTGGTGAGCACGATGTCCTCCACCCGAACCTCGTCGCCGCGTCCCGCGTAGTATTCCGCGACGCCCTGGCGAGCCCTTAGCAGGCCTTTCGGATCGGGCACATAGGCGAGTGACGTCGAATTCCCAAGCGCATCCACAATGGCGACGCCATCGTAGTGAAGTCCACATTCTGTCGGGTTCGAGGCGCTCAGATCGAACAACCGCTTCCCCTCGGCTAGGTGCCGCGCGAGAGCTTCGCTCAGTCGGTTCGGTGCAAGGTTCCAATTGGTGCGATCGGCAAACATTTATCTATGGCCGCGGCCGCGAACGCATCTCTTTCCAGCATACGCGCCGGGCAAGGTATAGAAGTACAGTAGTTTCTCCCCTCGGTCCACGACCGTGTCTCTATTAGTCCCAACTCTGCAATAACTTTGAGGGTACGCGCCGAAGGCGGGGTTGCTCGCCCGGCCGGAAGTAGCCGTTAATTCTCACTTCGGCCCGCCCCGAGGTTACTCTAAAGTTTGTCGTCACGCCCGGACAGGTCTAAAATCACAACGAGGACCCCAATGGCAGACGAACTGGTTATCGCGGGCCGCGCTTTCTATTCGCGGCTGATTGTCGGCACCGGCAAATATCGCAGTTTCCAAGAGATGGCACGCGCCCACGCGGCCTCCGGCGCGGACATGGTCACCGTTGCGGTGCGTCGCGTGAACCTCACCGACCGGTCCAAAGAATCCCTCCTCGATTTCATCGACCGCGAGAAAATGTTTATCCTCCCCAACACCGCAGGCTGTTACACCGCCGACGAAGCCATTCGCACCGCCCGCTTGGCCCGCGAGGTCGGCCTTTCGAACTGGGTCAAGCTGGAAGTCATCGGCGATCAACAAACGCTTTTTCCCGATACCGGGCAACTCATCGAAGCTACGCGGGTCCTTGTCAAGGAAGGCTTCGTCGTCTTGCCGTATACCAACGACGATCTAATCGCCGCTCGCAAACTGATCGACGCCGGAGCAGCCGCCGTCATGCCTCTGGCCGCTCCGATCGGCTCCGGCTTGGGCATTCAGAACCCGGCTAACCTGCGCATCCTTCGTGAGCGCATCACGGAGGTCCCGATGATCGTCGACGCCGGCGTTGGCACCGCCTCCGACGCCGTGGTCGCCATGGAACTCGGCGCGGACGGCCTCCTGATGAACACCGCCATCGCGGAAGCCCAAGACGCCGTCCTGATGGCCGAAGCTATGCGCGACGCCACCGTCGCCGGTCGCAAGGCCTATCTGGCCGGCCGCATGCCCAAGCGCCTTTACGCCGCCGCTTCGTCTCCAATGTCCGGCGTCGTCCGCTAGGCACCTCCGCAGCGCCGTTCGCGCAGCGCTAGCGGCGTGTGACTCTGGTTCGTCCTCGTCAGGACTCTCGTTGAATCCTTTCCGAGTGTGGCCTAGTGCTCCGTGACCTTCTGAGCTGCGCGATCTCTTGCACCCGCTCCGTCGACTAGAACCTTACCATCGCGCCTAAGTCGCCCTTGTTCAAACGCTTTTGGTAAACAGGCATCCTCGGCTGGACATCTCTCCCACAGGAAGGTCCTTCAGCGCGTCATCGAGCATCTTGTCCATCCGCGTCTGAAAAGCGGGTGGCAGGTGGGCTGCATTTCGTCGCCATTGTTCGTGCATGTCGCCAACCGCGTTGTCGGCCGGTCCTTGGCTTCCACGGCTCACTTCCGACCGATGATCCAGAACCCAACCGCTGTGCTAACGCACCAAGCTACCACCGTCCATTTGAACGAAACCGCAAACGCCCGCAAGCTATCCATTTTCACCTTGCAGATAAGAGAGAGCTCGAAAACCTGGTCCGTGACATTCCGCAGGAGCCGCTCCGGACCCGCCTGCGACACCGCTTCGAAATACTGACCGCTGTCCCTGTGCCGGATCACGTGTTCGTAGTACAGCAATTCCGATCCTTCCCGCGGCGATTGATGGTGTCTCGCGATGCGCGGCGTCAGCACGTGCGAGATCAGAACAAGGGACCACACGAATCCGACCACGAGGCCCGTATACGTCAAAATGTACAGGCCACTGGCCAAGTCCCCTATAGGGCTAAGCCACTGGAGTTTCGGTATCACGTCCTTGCCCAACGGGACGGTGCTCGCGCCAAAGAACAACAGGAACGTGACAAGATAGCCTGCCTTCAGGTCGGCGGCGCGAATAATCCCTTGCTGGTCCTCGAAATTGTGCCAGGCAAAATCAAGCTGTTCTTCCGTGATCGAAAGCGCTTTTTCAGATGAGTCCATCCGCACACTCTACCCGAACCGCTTTCGCAAGGTCTAGCCTGGGACCGCTCCTTTGCGTCTTCAGCGGTTGATCGTCGGTTCGAGCGGGGATGTAGGCGCCGCGCTTTGGCCCGCGCCTCGGTTTCGCCAACCCAAAAACTGTAAGAGTCTTTTCTTGGCAAGCTAGCCCAGAAAGGAACCCCACCTATTCCTTAGGAAGTAGCCATAAGTCATTTATTTTCTGTGGCCCTTTACTCGCTACCCTCACGGTTCGCTGTAGTTTGAACGACCATGGCCTACTCGTACCGCAACGTCTGCATCGGATCCACCCGCGTCGCCCGCCTCGCCGGCACATTGCATGCCGCCAGCGCCACTGCCGCCAGCACCGCCGTGACACTAGCAAAGGTCGCCGGATCTGTCGGCGCCACTCCAAACAACAAGCTCGTCATCAGCCGCGTCAAGGCGATCGCAAGGACCAGCCCGGCCACAAGGCCGGTCAAAATCATTCCCCCGCCTTGCTTCATTACCATGCCCAAAACATCCCCTCCTTGCGCGCCCAGCAAAGGTAATGGGGGCGTTGGCTTGTGCCGCACTTTCGCTGCGCGGTTTTTTCTCACGGTGTACGGAACAAGAAGTGCCAGGTGGCATCGACCAGCGCATGCACGATGGCCGACGCCAAAATCGACCCACTCTTGCGCCAGGTCCACCCGTAGAACAGCCCCGCGATCGATGCCAGTATCACGTAGCGCCAATTCGGGAAGCCCATGTTCGTTATATGTGAAAACCCGAACAGGACCGACGCTGCGCACCAGCCGGCCAAGTCGCTCTTCGTGGACCGCGCGAGCATATTTTGCAGCAAGCCGCGAAACAGGAACTCTTCCGGCCAAGCCGTAAAACACAGAATCGCTAGCGAAAGCAGAGGAAGCGACTTCCACTCCGCCCAGCGCGGCGCGAATTGGATAAAATGTATGGCTGTGCCAAGCGGAATGGCGATGGCCCCAAACAGGAGGAAACTGCCGACGACATAAAGTCCCCAACGCCGGTCCCAGCCGATGCAGTAGCCGACGCCATTCAATCGGCGCACCAGCAGAAACGCGGCGAGCGCCACGTTCAGGCTGAGGAGCACGGTAAATACATACGCGAGGCGGCCGCCGGGATACGGCCAAAGCCAGTGCGACGGCGAGAATTTCACCGCCACCCACACGCCCGCGAGCGTGACGTAGTCCTGCACTGTCGGCGGCGGTCGGAGCCCGACAGACGCCGCGAGCGCCAGCGGAACAAATACCAGACCGGCGATGGCTCCAGCCCGCGCGAACGCAAAAGTATTTGTCCCGACGGCGTAAATCAGGTATGCAAAGAATGTGGCTGCGCCGAGAAGGTATCCCCCGCCAGCTCCAAAGCGCGACAACAGAAATTCCGGAACGCCGCGCGCCGCGAAAAGCAGCATCACGGCGAAGTAAAATGCGAAGGTTGTCAGCGTGGCGGCGAAATCCCGTCCGCCGTAGCCGTGCCAAGAAGAATATAGACCGCCTCCGAAGCACAGCACGGCCCACAGGCCGATCATGGGGAGGGGAGCGAGCTGGCGCCTGAGAGGCAAGGAAGGATTGTAACCCGGCGGGTTGCTCTCTTCGTGACGGCGCGGCTGGAGCTGAAGCGGTTGACAAAAAGATGCCGAGGTGGGACGGGGGTTTCTCCCGCACGGCGCGGTGCTTGTAACACATTCACAGGGGGTTCAGTCCGCCGTCACCGACATGATGCAACAGACACAATCCGTAAAACGGCTCGCGTACATCGACTGGATGCGCGGCCTCGCGTGTGTGCTGATGTTTCAAACGCACTGCTACAACTCGTGGCTGGCGCCGGATGGGCGAAATTCATCGCTCTATGCATGGTCGCAACTCGGGGGCACGCTACCTGCGCCGTTGTTCATTTTTCTTTTGGGCCTGTCCTCCGCGTTGCTAACCGAGAAGTTGCGGGAAAAGGGAACGGCGCGCAACGCCATTGCGAAGACTGCAATTCTGCGCGGAGCGGAAATTTACGGCTTGGGGCTGCTGTTCCGCGTGCAGGAATTCGTCTTGGGCTACCGCTGGGTGCCCTGGACGGATCTGTTCCGCGTCGATGTTCTGAACATCCTTGGTCTCTCGATGATTTTGATGGCTGTGCTGTGCTGGTTGACCTCGTGGCGGTCCTCGCCAAAAACATCCTCTGACGCCTTTTCTTCTCGTGTTTCTGTTAGCGGATTTGATGCCATGGCGATCCCGCGCAGACGTGCAATCATCGGAGCCCTCGCCGTCGCAACGCTGGTGACCCTGGTCACACCACTGCTCTGGACCAATCGGTTGAGCTGGTTGCCGTGGCCGCTTGCGTCCTACATCAACGGCGTTCACGTTTTTCATCAGCCGCAGCCTTGGCTGTTTCCGTTGTTTCCTTGGTCGGCGTTTGCCTTTGCGGGTTTGGCTGTTGGCTTTCTCCTACTGTCAGATTTCGCAAGGCGCAAGGAAATCGTTGCGTTTGCGGCTTTGGGTGCCGCCGGGGTTCTTGTCTCCGCTCTTTCTGTTGTTTTCGACGCCGCTCCCGTTCGCTTGTACCCCCTCACGAGATACGATTACTGGCACACCAGCCCCAACTTTTTTCTGATGCGCTGCGGCGTTCTCCTGGTGATCTTGTTTCTCACATATGTCTGGTGCCGGTGGGGTCTCGCGCGAAAGGGCTTCAGCCCGATCATTCAGCTGGGTACCACGTCGTTGCTCGTTTACTGGGTGCACATCGAGTTTGTCTACGGACGATTTTCAATATTGCCAAAAGGACGGTCCAGCATAGGTAAAGCAACCGGCGGATTGCTGGTGATTTTTCTGGCCATGTTGGTGCTCTCGATTCTCCGGACGCGGTGGAGGAAGCGGCCGACTACGGCTTTGCAGGCGGGTCCTGTGGCGGCTGCTGCGACGGCGGAATCCTGATGATGATTTCTCCCGGTTTCGCGTGTTGCAGCTCTTCGCGGGCGATCTTTTCGATAAGGCGCGGGTCGGTCTTCAGTGCCTTGACCTGCTGGCCAAGCTGAATGTTTTCGGAATTCAGACGGTCGATTTCTTTTTTCACTTTTTCGATCTCGTTCTGCGTACGGCGCATGGCGATAAATCCGTGCGCACCGAAAACGTCGTGAACCACCAACGCCAGCACGAACAACCCGAGAATCGTGCGGCTATGCTGCTCGAGAAACGTAGGGATGGCTATCTTTACGTTCATGCTCTCTGGTCTTTTAGTATCCACTCGGTTGCCTCACGAGCTAAGCGGGCAGAAGCTTTGGGACTGTCTGCCTCGACGTACAACCGGAGCAGCGGTTCCGTGCCGGAGAGCCGCAGCAACATCCAGGAGCCATCGTCGAAAACGAATTTTGCCCCGTCCGTGCGATCGACGGAAACAACTTTTCGTGTAAGGAGTGTCGAAGCGTCCACGGCAACCTTTTTCACGGCGTTTGCCTTTTGTTCGTCGTTGAGGTGCAAATTCTCTCGGATGGGCCAGAACTCGCGGCCCAATTTTAAGAAGAGTTGCTTGATCTGTTCGTTCAACGAGGCTCCGCGCGCGGCGAGCATTTCAGCGACCAGGAGGCACGCAAGGATTCCGTCTTTCTCTGGCACGTGACCGCGAATCGTCAGGCCGGCACTTTCTTCGCCGCCGAGCGCGATTTTATCTTCGCGAATGAGCTGGCCGATATACTTGAATCCGACCGGAGTTTGGTAGGTCGTCTGTTTGTGAGATTGCGCGACGGTGTCGATCATCTGGGAAGTAGCGACGCTGCGAGCTGCGGGCAGTTTCCAGGCGCGCGATTCGACTAGATAGTCGTAGACCAGGGCGAGGATGTGATTCGGCGAGACCCAGGTGCCGTCGCGGTCGATGACGCCAAAGCGGTCTGCGTCGCCATCGGTGGCGAGACCCGCGGCCGCTCCGGAATCGACTACGGCATTGTGTAAGGGCGCGAGATTCGGTTCGGAGACGTCCGGACCGGTGCCGTCGAACAGACAATCGCGGTCGGTGCGCATGGCTTGGACGGTAACGCCGTGATCTGCTAGGGCGCGATCGAGATAGCCGGCGCCGCATCCGTGGAGCGCATCCACGACGAATTTGGTTTTGGCTTTGCGCAGAATATCAAAGCGAACCAGGTCTTCGAGGCGTTTCAAATACGTCTCGCGAAGATTTACGCTCTCGGTCCTGTCCCCGTCACGGGCCGACGTGCGGGCGGTGGAGGAAGCGCCGTCTTTCTCGATAAGCCTGGCGACGCGGGCTTCGATGTCTTTCGTGACTTCGGGCAGGGCCGGGCCAGCATCAGCAGAAGAGAATTTCAGGCCGTGGTATTGCGCGGGATTGTGGCTGGCGGTGAAATTGATCGCGCCATCGAGTTTGCGGCGGGTGATTTCGTAGGCGATAGCGGGAGTGGGCGTGAAGGTCTCGCAAAGCAGCGCGCGAATGTGATGCTGCCGGAGGATATCGACCGCCAGTTGCGAGAATTCTTCGGAGTAGAAGCGCGTGTCATAGCCGACTAAGATGGTCGAATTCTTTTTGTGGCTGTTGACATGACCGGCGATGGCGGTGACGGCCAGGCGCACGTTCGCAAAGGTAAAATCATCCGCGATTAGGCCGCGCCATCCTGAAGTGCCGAACTTTATGGGGGAAGAGCTCATAGGGCTGTATTCTAGCCCGGAGTCGCAGCGGCGCAAAGAAGTGTGCGGGAACGCAGGCTAACGAAGGAAATAGTACTCTTGTAGGAGGACGGCGATGGTCGGAGGGAGGCAGAGCCGAATCGTGCTAATCACATGCGGTTCCATCCTAGAGGCGCGGCGAATTGCAAGCAAGGTGGTGAGGAAACGGCTGGCGGCGTGCGCAAACATCGTGCTGGGCCCGGTCCAGTCGATTTACCGGTGGAAGGGGAGAGTACAAGGCGCGCGTGAGGTTCTGATGCTGCTCAAGACCAGTGCGAACCGCCTCGATGAACTCGAAAGGGAAGTGAAACGCCTGCACAGCTACGAGGTGCCGGAACTGATCGCGTTGCCGGTCAGCGCTGGCTCCCGAGAATATCTCGCCTGGCTGGGGGCTAGCGTGAAACCATCGGCACGCTGAAATTCGATCATGGTGTAATACTAGAGTTTGGCGTATTCGGATTTGGCTTGTTGGACGATGGGAATGTCGGGGTCGGCGTCTTTCCAGAGAATCAAGAAGTCCTGATAGGCAATGCGAGCTTTGGCAGTGTCCCCGGAGAGCGCATAGGCGCGGGCTAAGCCGAGACGCGAAAGCGGGAACGTGTAGAAATTCATGACGGCGCCGCGGTGATCGAGAATCTTTTGAAATTCGGCGGCGGCTTGCGGGCCCTGACGGGCCTTTAAATAGGCGAGCCCGCGCACATAGGTGGGATAGAGCGTGCTGTATTGAAACTGCTGTGGGGCTCCGAGTTCGTACGGAGCTGCCGGCTGAAGTAGATCAATCGCGCGCGCGGGAGTGCCGCGATTCAGTTCCAAAGAGGCGCGAATACTCGGGAGCCAGTAGCCTTGAATGACCGTATTGAGTGGGGAGTCGCGGTCGAATTCGTCGATGATTTTCTGAGCAGCAGATGTGTCGCCAACGCGCGAATAGGCTAGAGCGGCGAGTAATTCGACATCGCGGCCGGGTGCGCGAGCGAGAGCCGCTGCGGCGGCCTGGCGCGCGCGAGTGGAGTTTCCGAACTCGGCCTCCCGGATCGCTTCGCATATCGTCCAAATGGCGGCGGTTTCCGGAGCGCCGGCCCGCTTTACAGAGTCGGAAGCGCGCTGAGAAAGATCGCGGGCTTTGGACAGGCGACCGTAGAAGGCTTCCGTGTCCGCTTGGGCCGCTAGAAAGTTATCTTCAACGAGGGGTTTCCCTGCCGCCCAGTTGAACTGTTCCTGCATGGCTGCCGAGTCGTTCTGGACAAAAGCCAGATAGTAGCGAACCTGCCGAAGATAGGGGCTGTCGAGGTTTCGCTTGACGGCCTCCTGATACGAGGTTGTGGCCTCGTCGAAACGGTTCAGAGCCAGGTACGTAGCCATGAGATTTCCGTAGCTGATGACGCTGTCGGGGGTAATGGAAAGGGCTTTCTGAGTTTCCGCGAGGCTATTCTCGAAGTCGCCCAGAGCGGAATCGAAGACGCCCAGATTTCCTGGCGGGATGTCGTCGCTCGGATATGTTTGTGCCCACTGGGAATAGGTTTCACGGGCCTTTTCCAGTTCACCGGAAACGTTCTGATAGTAACCACCCTCAATGTAGAACCGCTCGCGATCGGTGACACGGTCACGAAGATCGAAAGCTTTCTTGTAATTCGAGATCGCCAGACTAGCCTGGCTATGTGAGAGGTAGTAGGTTCCAATGGCCGCGTAGGCACGGGCAAAATTCGGATCGAGCTCGATGGCGCGCTTGTAGTACGGAAAAGCCGCATCGCTATCATTCGCATACTGTACGCGGGATCCCTGTGAGAAGGCCTTGAGGGCCTCGAGCGAAGACGTGGTGACCTGTGAGAGGGGCTTGTTGAATTTTTGGACCGAAGCAATGGACTCACCCAGCTTCTCGCGCAATTGACCGCCGGCCTCACTGAGGGCCTTGAGGACCGCATCGCGGTTCTCCGCTTCGGCCTCGGTGCTGGCGAGCGTGTCGCCATTCTGGCAGTTGACTGCTTTGAGGCCGATCAAATAGTGGGAGCCAACGCTAGCAATGGAGCCACTGAGATAGACCTTGCTGTTGGAGCGGAGACAGACTTCGCGTGCGACGTCTTGGCTAAGGCGCTCGTTGCCGGAGCGGTTCATCAGCTTGAGCACGCCCCCAACGCGCTCGTCGGAGATCACGTTGAGGAAAGGAGATTGTTCCAACTGGATCGCGAGGGCGCGCTTCAGAGCGTCATCAAACACGGGATCGCTGGTCGTGTTGGTGAAATCGGCGAGGACGATGGCGTCTTTCTCAGTGAGCTTTGCCGCGGAATGGTGGAAATAGAAGTAGCCACCCACCGCGGCAGCCAGCATGCCGGCAAGGCTCACAAACAGCAGGAATCGTCCGGAGCGTGCTTGCCCGGGTGCAGTCTGCTGCCCCGCTTCCATGGCGGTGCCTGCCGGAGGTCTACGGCGGTCGCTGGAGATTTTCCTCGGGGCAGAAGACCTTTCGCTTTCCACTTCGGTTTCGGCGGCAGTTTGTGCGAGTGAACGGCCGGAAGTTTCACGCTTGAGGCGTTTTAGGTCGGCACGGAGGTCGGAGGCGTGCTGGTAGCGGAGGTCCCGGTCCTTTTCGAGAGCTTTGTTAATAATGCGCTCAAGCTCGCCGGGGATTTCGCTGTTGAAACGCACCGGCGCCGTGGGCGCTTTGTGGAGGATGCTGTCAAAGATGGCGGCGGAGGTATCCCCTTTGAAGGGGAGAACGCCGGTGGCCATTTCGTACAGGACGACGCCGAAGGAAAACAGGTCGGTGCGGAGATCGAGAGGCTTGCCAAGGGCTTGCTCGGGAGACATGTAGGCGACCGTGCCGACGGTGCTGCCGGGGCTGGTGAGGTGGTCTTCAGTGGTGCTTCCCCCGGTGATTTTGCTGGAAGAAGCGCTGGAGTGAGTGACTTTGGCGAGGCCAAAGTCAAGGATTTTGGCGTGGCCTCGGGCAGTGACGAAGATGTTGGCGGGCTTAATGTCGCGGTGGATGATGCCTTTGGCATGCGCGGCGTCGAGGGCGTCGGAGACGTCGATGCCAATGTCGAGCAGGCGGTCGATCTCCAACGGTTCGCCGGTGATTACGTGCTTGAGGGTAGCGCCCTCCATGAATTCCATGACGAGGAAGGCGCGGCCGTTGTGTTCCTGAATGTCGTGGATGGTGCAGATGTTGGGGTGGTTGAGCGCGGAGGCCGCGCGCGCCTCCCGCTGGAAGCGCTCGAGCACTTGAGGATCTTTGGCGACATCAGGGGGGAGAAACTTTAGCGCAACGAAGCGGCCAAGCTTAGTGTCTTCGGCCTTGTAGACGACTCCCATGCCACCCCCACCAAGTTTTTCAACAATGCGGTAGTGGGAGAGGGTTTCGCCAATCATGCCGTGTCGGGATGTGCCCCGGCGGGAGGAATCATAAGTGGAGCGACGCGGGGAGTCAAAGAGATTGAGGGAGATCGCAGCGTAGAGAGACGGGGACGGTGCAAGCGATATCCTGAAAACACAGAATCAATTCTGCGCCCCTCAGATGGTCAGACGTAGAGCAGGGCCTGATCCAGGTCGGCGATGATGTCTTCGACGTCTTCGATGCCGACGGAAAGGCGGACAAGGCCTTCGGTGATGCCGACGCGTGCGCGGACCTCGGGAGGCATGGAAGCGTGGGTCATGAGCGCGGGAAGGGAAATGAGAGTTTCGACCCCGCCTAGGCTTTCGGCCAAAGAGCAGAGTTTGACCTGATTGAGAAAACGCCGGGCGGCATCCAGAGTTTCGAGATCGAAGGAGAGCATTGCGCCGGGGCCGCGCTGTTGCTTGCGGGCGATTTCGTGTTGCGGATGCGTCGGCAGGCCTGGGTAGTACACTTTGCGGATCTTCGGGTGTGCGTCGAGGTGGCGGGCGACGGCAATGCCGTTGGCGTTGTGCTGGAGCATCCGGACCGCCAGTGTTTTGATTCCGCGGGAGACGAGAAAGCAGTCCATGGGCGCGAGACCGGTGCCGGCGGAACGCTGGATGAAGTAAATTTTTTCGGCGTCTTCGGCCCGCGTGAGAATTACGGCGCCTCCGGTCGAATCGCTGTGGCCGTTGAGATATTTGGTCATCGAATGCACGACAATGTGGGCGCCGAGCTCGACCGGCCGCTGCAGGTAGGGGCTCAGGAAAGTGTTGTCAACCACGAGAATTGCGCCGCGGTCATTGGCCAGCTTGGCCATCGCCGCGAGATCGGCGACGCGAAGGGTTGGGTTTGTGGGAGTTTCGACGTAGAGCATTTTCGTATTGGGGCGAAGCGCCCCGAGGACGGCCTCGGTAGAGGAGGTGTCGACAAAACTAAATTCCAGGCCAAAATGCACGAGAAGCTGCGTCGAGAGACGAAATACGCCGCCGTATACGGCTTCGGAGACGATGACGTGGTCGCCGGGGCGGAGCAAACGGAAGACCGCGTCGATGGCTGCCATACCGGAGGAAAACACATAGCTGGAGTGGCCGCCTTCCAGCTTGGTTACGGTGCGCTCGAGGGCTTTGCGATTGGGATGATTGGTGCGCGCGTAGTCGTAGCCTTTGTCTTTGCCTAACTCGGATTGCACGTAAGTGGAAGTCTGGTAGATAGGAGCGACAATGGCGCCGGTCGCGGGGTCAGGCTCTTGGCCTACGTGTATGGCGTTGGTGGCAAAACCCATAGTGTCTCCTCTTGGACGGTGGCCGCGACCCGCTCCGTACGGCGCGGCGTAAAAGCCGCGTGGCGTTTGATACAATGAAATTTACGGAATCTCGCGGCTTTACGACGGTTGACCGCTTGGCGGTCGCAAACGATGCTAGGGTGTTCCGCGATTGCCTGCCGAGACGATGCTGAAGAGAAGGTACCGTAGCAATACCGGTCAGTCAAACAGGCGCTGGGCGAGTGTTTCCGTTGCTCGTGAGCAGCAGGGGCAGCACGCGAAGCAGGAGAGGCATCGAAACCTACAGCCAGGGACTTGACCAAAGCCAGGGAGTGCGTAGAGGATGGAGTGCAGAGCGAAAATGAAATTTCGGCGATTAGGGACGGGATCTCTGTCCGTGTTGGTGCTGGGAGCTTCGGGAATTCTTGTGGGCGCGCAAGCGACGCAAGCTCCAGGAGACAAGACACCGGCTTCGTCGTCCGACCAGACGGCGCGTGTGACGATAGAAGTTTCCGGCGGCGAGAAAGAGACGCCGGTCGAGAACGCCAGTGTGTACATCAAATACGTGGAAGAACGCAAGATCAAGAAGGACAAGAAGGTGGAATTGAACGTCAAGACGAATCGGGACGGCACAGCGCACGTTCCGGATGCGCCATTGGGGCGAGTACTGATCCAAGTGGTAGCGGACGGATGGAAGACCTATGGACGCTGGTACGATATCGCGGACGCGAAGCAGGTTATCAAGGTGCACCTCGAGAAGCCGCCACGGTGGTACTGAAGATGGAGTTGAAAGAAATTTTTACGAAGTTGCCCCGAAATGGTGCAAAGCGGACCAGAATACTGAGAATCGTGTAGTTAGCCTTAGAAGCAGCGCGCTTTTCCACATACTTATCAACACTTGTGTTGAAAACTTAACAGACCTGAAATATCTGCAACGAGATTCGGCCCGCCTCGTGCTTGCGCGGCGGCTCCGCAAATTTTTCACCGGCCCGAGACAGCGGTGGTAGAGTTACACGTTGGATTCGGAAATGACGGAAACCCTTGATGACGGACCTTTTTCCCTGCTGCAGATGTTCTGGGGCAACATCGTTGCCCGACCGTTGCGGTGTTCCCTCAGCGTGATCGCGATCGCGATTCAAGTGATTCTGGTGTTGATGATTGTGGGCCTCACGTCCGGAGTGATTTCCGAATGGGGGAAGCGCGTGGAAGGAGTCGGGGCGGATATTTTGGTGCAACCGCCGAACTCTTCTATTTTCTTTGCGTTCTCGAGTGCGGTGATGCCCGAGAATCTGGGCGACTCTATCGAAGCGCTCCCGGACGTGGACGAAGTGGCGCCGACGGTAATCCTGACCGAGCCCAAGAATCTGATCATGATCTATGGCATCGACTACAAACGATTCAATGCGCTCAGTCGAGGATTCCTGTACCGCGCGGGGCGGAGATTCGAAGCGCCAGACGAGGCGCTCGCCGACGACATCATCGCGCAATCCAAGCACTTAAAGGTGGGAGACCACGTGACGCTGCTGAACCACGCGTTCACGATCAGCGGCATCGTGGCGCACGGCAAAGGGGCGAGATATTTCATTCCGCTAAAGACCGCGCAAGAGGTTGCGGGCGTGGAGAACCGCGTGTCGATGTTCTACGTGCGGAGCAAGGGCGACACGGAAAGGGCGCGGGCGGAGATCTTGAAGCTGTCACCGAAAAACCGGGTACGTTCCATGTCCGAATATGTGACGCTGATGAGTTCGTCGAACCTGCCGGAGTTGAAGCCGTTCGTGCGGTCGATGGTGGGTCTGGGTATCGTGATCAGCTTCCTGGTCGTGCTGCTGAACATGCACACGATGGTGATGGAGCGCACGCGCGAGGTCGGAATACTGAAGGCGCTCGGTTTCTCACGTTTGGATGTAGTGCGGATGCTGCTCGGAGAAACCCTGGTGCTCACGTTGCTGGGGAGCGGGCTAGGCATCCTGTTGACCTTTCTAACGCAAGCCATTCTGAAAGAGACCAATCCAGGCCTGATGATTCTAATTACTCCGCGGTGGATTTTTTCCTCGATTGTGCTGGCGCTGGTTGGCGCGGCGGCAGGTGTGGCCTATCCGGCGTTCCGGGCGGCAAGTTACGATCCGGTGGTTGCCTTGGCTTATGAATAGGCTGGGCGCGCGCCGGCGCCCTCTGTTCGGAACGAACTCCCCAGCGGTCATTAGCGTGCTGGCGGGAACGTTCCATGGCGTGCATTAGAAAAACATACGGGAACAGGAGAGATATGGCGCAGGGACAAGGTCTCGCCAATGGGAATGTTGAAGTCGATCCTTTCGGGCGAGACTGTGGTGCTGCTAAAAGTGATTACCGGGGCGACGGATCACAGTACCGGCCCGGTGACGAAATTCGATGCGGAGGCGATAGAGAAGCAGAGAGGGAACCACGGCACAAGCAACAGAAGCCATAAGGGTGGCGCTGCGAACTACCTAGACGCCGGGTGCGTCGACTTCGAGCTCGCTGGACACGTCCTCCAGCAACGCCAGTGGACACGCGACGTGGACTTGCTCGCCGGGTTCATCGGCGTCAACTAGCAGTTTCCCGTTGTGGGTGCGCACTCGCACGTGTCCATTTGAGTCGAGTACCTCCATCAATTCAGCTTCGGGATACTTCTTCAGTTCTTTCGTCAGGGCGCGAAGAGTAGGGAGCCAGGGCGCGGCCTGTCCGGCGGCGGGCTCAAGGTACCGTTTTGGAACCACGTGCATAACAAGGGGGACGACCGCGGCCGGGATCCACACATGGACGTGCCTGCCGTTGGCGTGATCGTCATCAATACGCAGGACCCCCTCATGAAACGTGTAGACGCCGGCCAGGACCAGGGTTCCGCCAAAACCGAGGGTTAGTTTCGCGAGCAACATGCCAATTTCCTTTCTTCTGCCTACCGCGTGGAGCGCTTTGCCCCTAATCCGTGGTGTTTTTGGAATCGAGCCAAACGCGGACGGTGTTTTCCTCGTCCTTGACGGAAACCAGTTCGATGTCCCCCTGTGAGGACAGCGCGTGGAGGCCGGCAACGAGGTCGAGTTCCTCTTTGCCGGCTGAGAAGAGTGCGTCCACGACTTTCATGGGAACTTTGATTTCCACCCGAGATTTCTTGGCGTGGCTCCTATCTAGCACGTGGACGAGGAAATAACCGCCCTGCTTGGCCACCCGCACGTCCGCGTCCTTGCTCTGAACAGTGACGAATTCGCCGTCTTTTGAGGCCCGCACGGCATCCAGTAAGGCGTGCACGTCGACGCCCTGGCAGTCGATCTGGTCCATCCTCACCTTGCCGCTCTGAAGGCGATTCCGATTAATCGTAGGAAGAACCTTCTCTGCCAGCTCGAGAGGTACATTGACCCGGACGGTCTCGTCCTTAGAGTCCGGGTTCTCCACCCGGACGTGTAGCCAGCGGTCCGGTTTGACCGTGGAAGCGGATTGATCCGTGTTCCTGGGCACCTGTCCCGAGCCAGTTTGCGCGAAACCTCCGGCGGGTACCCACAAAAGTGCGACGGCCAGGAGCGGGGCGATTGTGGCAAACCTTCGAGTGTGGTCGGGCATGGCGAGTTGCCTCCTTCAGTGACCGCTGAGACCGGCGCAAAGCCGGCCGCTTGGCTAGATATACGAGACGCCCACCGGAAATGTTTCCGGAAACAAGGCTGCCGGGCCACGCGGCTGGAATGTCTATGCTCGCCGTCACCCCGGGGAGCACGTACTTCTCCAGAAGTAAACGAATTGTCAATTTGACGACGGATGCCGCTAAACGTGAATTAGCCAGCCCAACACAGGCAGACCGCAAGCTGGATTGACGTAGGCGTCCCTATCCCGCAATGTCGGTTCACAGAAAGAGTGAACCTGCAGAGCCAGAATGCAGTACCTGTACGCAAAGGCGGAAACCATTCGCCGTCAAGAAACGTGCGCCCGCCGATTTTCGGCGACTGGGAGTCCTGGTAGCAGGCGTGAAACCTGGTGCCCGAAAATACCGGGATTCCTTCCCGTGATGCTGGCGGTTCTTGCCTTCTTCGTTTTGCAACGCCCCGCAAGTGCGCAAACAGCGGTTGGTCAGGTCCCCGATAAAGGGCCGGAAAACCTGCGGGACATCAAACCCGCTCCCATTGTTTCCGGCAGCGCCGGGTTCGTCACCACGTTTGACGGAGGCCAGCCTCACCTTGGCCCTATCGTAACGCCCGTCTTACTGGTGCCCCTCACCGAGCGCTGGCTGATCGAGACTCGCGCCACGTTCGAATCCGACTTGGCGGAACCGCCCGGTGGCAGCGGTTTTCATGGAGTGCTGCGGAAAGAAGTGGACTACGTGCAGCTAGATTTTATCGCCAACCGGTACTTGACGGTTACCTTCGGAAGATTTTTGACGCCGTTCGGAATATTCAACGAACGCCTGTATCCCGTTTGGATTCGAAACCTTCAGAGCGACCCGTTGATTCTGCCTATTGGGATTGGGCCAAGCAACGCGAGCACCGGAGGAATGTTGCGCGGGGGTTTTAAGGCTACGCGGCAATTCAACGTCACCTATGCGGCCTACTACTCAGCGCTATCCACGGCGGCGCCGGTCGACTCGGACCGACTTGCTGGCGGCCGCGTGGGCGTTTTTCTTCCCCAGGCTCGTCTGGAGATCGGCGGATCGTACCAGCACCGGCTGCAAGGAGAGCGCTCGAATCTGTTTGGTTTTCATCTGATCTGGCAACCACAGTCACTGCCTTTGGATATTCGCGCCGAGACGGCGCGCTCGAGGAGCGGAAGTGGGTACTGGGTCGAGCCGGCATACCGTTTAAGCCAGCTCCCATTTTGGCGCAACACGATGCGACGGGCGCAGGTTGTGGCGCGGATGCAGCAGTTTTTTGTCGGGACGTTGACGAGTGATGCTTTGCCCGGGGTGAACACGAAGCAGTTCGAGTTCGGGTTGAACTACTACTTCATGGACGGATGGAAAGCAACCAGCAGCTACGGACGACAATTCAGCGCGGAGGGAAACAAGAACGTTTGGACGATGGGCATGACGTACCGTTTCGTGGTTCCTTTGGCCCCTGAGGAGAGCGAGTGATAGCGAAACGCTACTTCCTCGCGACGCTATCCGTCCTCGTAGGCTCGTGTGTGTTTTCCGGGGCGCAAGAGCGGAAGGACAGGGAAAGCGCGGCTGCTTCCGTGCCAAAGCAAGAGGCGCCGGCGAGAGCAGACGAGGCCCGTCGGCTGCCCTCAGGACAGGCAAGTGCCGCACCTACAAAGGTGGTTGCCGGCGGCGCGACCTCCCCCGGCGTTTCCGATGAGAGTTCGATGAGGGTCGAAGGAGAGAAAAGATTCCGGACCAACTGCGGGCGGTGTCACATGGCGCCGCATAAATTCCCGCCACGAGCGATGGCCACGATCCTGCGCCATATGAGAGTACGGGCCCTGATCACTGATGAAGACATGAGGCTAATACTGCAATACATGACTCAATGACCTCTGAACGAGCGTTGCAGCAAGGCGGGTTCGATTGGCGGCGGTTGCTGGTGTCCGCCGTTGTCTCTGTTTGCTGCTCTTGTCCGGTGCTTCACGGCCAGTTGCAACCCCGAGTGGTTGAGGTTCTGGCAGATCATGACAGCCGCTACAAGATTGCTGGCCAGAAGCAGCCGGTTGTTACAGTCAAAGCGGGCGAGGCCATTACTCTGCGCATCACCGCGAACAAGGCCAAGAACCACAATCGGGACGGGTCCATTCACGGATTTACGTTACTGCGCGTCAAGGATCGCAAACCGGTAGACGGTTGGGACTTGCTGCTCAAGCCCGGGGTTCAGGAATTCACGTTAACCGCGCCCGGCGAGGCAGGCGAGTACATCGTGATTTGCACCGTGATTTGCAGTCGGGATCATGAACAAATGAATATGAAATTTCTCGTACAGCCTTAGTAGAGTCTCAAATCTAGCGAAGATGAGGTGAGCAGTAATGAGGAAGGCAAGACCGTTTCTACTTTCAGCGGCCGTTTTGTTCTCTCTGGCGGTGAAGATCCCGCTCATATACGGGGCGGACGAGAAGATCTTCGAGGGTGAAGTCGCGGACTCCCAGTGCGCAACCAACGTTCATTCCCTCACCCAGTCACATAAGGAAATGATCGCCATGGGATCGGCAGGCAAAACATCGCCCGATTGCGCTCGCTACTGCGTAAAGTCTCGGGGCGGAAGGTACGTCCTGCAAATCAGGCACGACGTCTACAAACTGGACAATCAGGACCTGGCGGAAAAAAGTGCGGGACTCAGAGTGAAGGTCACGGGCACGTTGGATCCCAAGACCAGAACGATCCAAGTACGCTCGATCGACCCCCTTTCTACTAAGTGAACGCAACTCAAGGCGATGCGGGAGCAGACTTGGTCGAGCTCTTGGCCAATCGAATGGATATCAGCCTGAGCGCGAGCGGCAACCAACGTCGCCTACAGCAACGACTCCGCAGAATCGCGGAACCCAGCGAGCATAGGATCGCCCCGAGGGATAGGGGATGGCGAACGAATCGATAGGGACCATCGGTGACCAGATGATCTGCGTCCGGACGGCGACCCTCGATAGTCTCCTCGGCAGACGACCGTAAACCCAGGTACAAAGCAAGTGGCCAGAGTGGCGGGCAAGGCACCAACAAGATAAGAAGGCTGAGTCGCCGGCGTAGGAGCTGGCAGGAGGCTGGCGATGAAGCCGGCCACATCTCTATGATCCCAGGGCCAGAACGCGAATGTCAGCAGGTACATCGCGGCAAAATCAGGAACGGTACCCCATCATGGGTGTGGAGTGCCCGACGCGCTTAGGTCGCTTCGCGCCTTAGGAAGAGAGCCGCAAGCGGAGGCAAGTTGAGACGGATAGACTGCGGACGGCCCATGTGTGCTTCAGGTTTGGCGTGGACCCCTCCCATATTGCCGACATTCGAGCCGCCATACGCGGCAGAATCGGTGTTTAGAACTTCCCGATAGAAGCCAGGCTCCGGCACGCCAACCTGGTATCCCGCGCGGACGACCGGTGTTGCGTTCAGGACCACGATCATCAAGTCTTCGGGCTTTTTGCCCCGGCGGATGAAGGAAAAGACGCTGTTATCAGCGTCGTTGCAGTCGATCCATTCGAAACCGTGCCAGTCGAAGTCCACTTCGTGCAGAGCCGGTTGGGCGGCGTAGAGCCTATTCAGATCGGCGACCAGGCTTTGAATGCCGCGATGCGAATCGTATTGCAGCAAGTGCCAGTCCAGACTATGCGCTTCGCTGAATTCGCTGCGCTGCCCAAACTCCTGCCCCATGAACAGCAACTTCTTGCCGGGATGCCCATACTGATAACCGTAGAGTAGACGCAGGTTGGCGAACTGTTGCCACATATCACCGGGCATTTTGTGGAGCAGCGAGTTTTTGCCGTGAACTACTTCGTCGTGCGAGAAGGGAAGTACGAAGTTTTCGGTGAAAGCGTAGAGCAAAGAGAACGTCAATTTGTTTTGCTCGTATTTGCGGTGGATGGGATCGCTGGAGAAATATTTCAGAGTGTCATTCATCCAGCCCATATTCCATTTGAGGCTGAAGCCCAAGCCACCGAGATAGGTAGGACGCGACACGCTGGGCCAGGAAGTGGATTCCTCGGCGATGGTAAGCAGCCCAGGAAAGCGTTCGTAAGCGACTTCGTTGAGGCGTTTGAGAAAAGCGATCGCATGAAGATTCTCGCGTCCGCCGAACTCGTTGGGGACCCATTCGCCCTCTTTCCGCGAATAATCGAGGTAGAGCATTGAGGCCACGGCATCCACGCGAAGGCCGTCGATGTGGTACTTGTCCAGCCAAAACAGTGCGTTCGAAATCAGATAGTTCCGGACTTCATTACGGCCGTAGTTGTAGACCAACGTTCCCCAGTCGGGATGGAAGCCTTGGCGGGGATCGGAGTGCTCATAGAGGTGCGTGCCGTCGAATTCGGCCAAGCCGTGCGTATCGCGGGGAAAATGCGCGGGCGTCCAGTCCAGAATCACACCGATGCCGGCGCGATGACAGCGGTCGATGAATTCCATGAACTCAGCAGGCGTTCCGTAGCGGCTTGTGGCGGCGTAATAGCCAATCGTTTGATAGCCCCAGGAGCCGTCGAAGGGATGCTCCATGATGGGTAGAAGCTCGATGTGGGAGTAGCCTAGCTCTTTCACGTAAGGAATGAGTTGATCGCCAAGTTCGCGATAGCTGAGCCAGCGATTGCCTTCGTCCGGAACGCGGCGCCACGCGCCGAGGTGCACCTCGTAGACGGAGACAGGGCGCTCGAACCAATTGGTCTGCTTGCGCTGGGTCATCCACGCCGCATCATTCCATTCGTAGGTATCCAAGCGCGTAACGATAGAGCCGGTGTGGGGCCGCAGCTCCGAGCGAAACCCATACGGGTCGGCCTTGAGAGGGAGCATTTCACCTCGCGGGCCGATGATTTCATATTTATAGATCGTGCCTTCCTCGAGTTCCGGCACGAAGAGTTCCCATACTCCGGAAGAGCCACGGGATCGCATCGGATTCACCCGGCCGTCCCACTGATTGAAATCGCCAACCACGCTGACGCGCCGCGCGCTCGGTGCCCACACCGCAAAATCCACGCCGCGCACGCCGGCGACCGTCTGCACGTGTGCGCCGAGCTTTTCGTAGGTGTCGTAATGACGCCCTTCGCCCATCAGGTACAGATCGAATTCGCTCAGCAGATAGGGGCATGCATAGGTGTCGTAGCGTTCGAGGGATTCTCCCGAGTGCGTGCGGTAGCGAATGCGGTAGTTGGCAAGATCGGGGCGATCCCTGTAGGTTTCAGGCAGCGTCGCTTCGAAGAATCCTTCGGGTCGTCGTTTGTCCGCTTCGATTGAGCTCGGCGAGCCGGACAGCACAACGCTGGCGCCCGCCGCTCCCGGATGGAAAAAACGGATGACCCAGCGCCGACCTGACGAGGTCTCCACCAGCTGCGGGCCGAGAAGTGCGAAAGGATCGGCATTGCAGCCGCCGAGAAGAGCGTCAATCTGTGAATCGACTGGCGAACGGGGACTGCTGGCCGGACCCGAGGCGGCTGCTCCAGTGCGTTGTTCAGGCACGATATGAGTCTCCAAATCCGTCGAGCGAACCGCTGACGCGACCCAGGTTTGATGCAGGGACGAGTCTATTTGATTCTAGAGCGTTCCGCCGGCAATTTCCAAATGATCTCTCAAGGTGATGGGCGAGGGGCAGGCTGGTCTCGGAAACGAAAAACGGGAACGCTTGCGAGGACCGAACGCACGCGATAGAGTGCAGCACGCTACATGCTGCGGTGTTTTCTCAAGCGCTGTTGAGCTTGAAGATCGGGTCAAGGAGCAAGTCGGGACCATGCAAATTTCGCAAGGGCCAAAGCTTTTCGTGTGCGTCCTCACGCTGGTGGTCATTGCCGCGCCGGTAGCTCTCGGGCAAGACCGCTCGCAGGGGCGGTCGATGGTGATTTCGCGCAACGGCATCGTAGCGGCGGAATCGCCGTTGGCGGCACAGGCCGGCGTTCGAATGCTGGAGCGTGGCGGAAACGCCGTCGATGCGGCGATTGCCGCGAACGCCATGATGGGTGTGGTGCTGCCGATGATGAACGGAATCGGCGGGGATCTCTTCGCGATCGTGTATGACGCGAAGGCCCAGAAGTTATACGGATTGAATGCCAGTGGATGGGCGCCCAAGGGTCTGACCATTGAATTTTTGCATCAGCAGGGGCTGCGGGACATGCCGCAGCAAGGCGTGCACACGATTACTGTCCCCGGCGCCGTGGATGGCTGGCAGAACCTGGCGGACAAGTTTGGGAGAAAAAAGCTTGCCGAGGATTTGACTGCGGCGATCCGCACGGCGCAGGATGGTTTTCCAGTGCCGGAGTGGGCGGCGGCTTACTGGGGGCCGGAGACGGACCGCTTGCGCGGGGACGAGGCAGCATCGGGTGTGTACTTGCCGGGCGACCGTGCACCGCGCGTAGGCGACGTGTTTCGCAACGCGGATCTCGCGTGGTCGCTCCAGCAGATCGCGGCTCACGGACGCGACGCGTTCTACAAGGGCGAGATTTCGGCGAAGCTTCTGGAAGGAATGAAGCGCCACGGCGGCACCATGACGGCGCAGGACCTGGCGGAGTATTCAGGCGAGTGGGTCGAGCCGCTTTCCACGACGTATCGCGACTGGACGGTGTATGAGATGCCGCCGAACGAGCAGGGCATCGCGGCGCTTGAGATGCTGAATATCATGGAGATTTTTCCCTTGGCGCCGTTCGGCTTCGGCTCGACGAAGGCCCTGCATGCCATGATCGAAGCGAAAAAGCTGGCGTATGCGGATTTGGCGAAATACATCGGCGACCCGCGAAAACAAAAGTTGCCCGTGGAGACGCTGCTTTCCAAGGGTTGGGCTAGCAAGCGTGCGAAACTTATCGATTCCGACCACGCCAATTGCAACGTGTCTGCCGGGGAACTGCCGGCGGCGAACGATACGACGTACTTGAGCGTTGTCGACCGCGACGGGAGCATGGTGTCTTTGATTCAGAGCAACTACGACTCGTTTGGTTCGGGCATCGTGGCACCGGGCACGGGTTTCGTGCTGCATAACCGCGGCGGCCTGTTCACTCTCGACCCAGCTTCTCCGAATGCCCTGGCGGGGCGCAAGCGGCCGCTGCATACGCTGATCCCGGCTTTCGCTCAGAAAGGCGACACGCGAGTTGCCTTCGGCATCATGGGCGGGTGGAACCAAGCGCAGGCGCACGCACAGTTCGTTGCAGACCTTGCCGACTTCAAGATGAATATCCAGGCGGCGCTCGAAGCGCCGCGCTTCAGCAAACGGTCGTTCGGTGGATGCGAGGTCTCGATGGAGAATCGTTTTTCGCAAGTCGCACGGAACGAATTGGGCGCGAAGGGCCACAAGATCGAATTGAAAGGAGCATTTTCGAGCGTCGTTGGCGGAGGGCAGGCAGTGATGCGCGATTTCGCTGCCGGTGTGAACTACGGAGCGTCGGATCCGCGAAAGGACGGCGAAGCAGTGGCGGAAATGCCGTTCGACTGAGCCTGCCGGCCAGTTGGGCGCGGCGGCGAGAGAGCCGGGACTCTGCAAAAGATTTCCATTCCAGTGTGCTCACAGTACGCAACATGTCCATTGGATGGCCCAGATTCGGGTTTCAGTCTTTGGTAAGTCTCTTATTATTAATAGGTTGAGCTGGTAGGGGTTGGTGGGCTACGTGCACAACTATCTTTGCCCGAAGACGACGTTCCGCAGCGGCGTTTCCCGGTGTGGGAGGCATGGATGAACCCGGTACGCTTTACCGTTAAGATCGCGTCTTTGCTTTCCCTTGCGGCTCTGTCCGTGGTGCTGCTCCCTGTTGGCTCCGCGCAGACCGCGAATTTGTCAGGCCGGTACCAATGCGCGCAGGCGAAGGTGCAAGGGAGAGTCGTGCCTTGTAAGGGAGCGCCGCTGACTCTGAAGAACGACGGAAAGTTTGAGTTGCGCGGATGGGAAGGCAGTTACCTTGTCGACGGCAATTGGGTGGAGCTATCTGACACGGTAGTGCGATCGCGCGCGAAGATCGAGCCAGGCCACAAGATCGTTTTCCGCTACCACGGCAAGCACGGTTGGTGCGAAATGGTCTACGAACGGCGAGTAGCGGAGCTGGGCAAAACTTCGCTGGGTTGAGGTGGAAGTTAGAGGTTAGGAGTGAGGAACCTCGACTTTGGAACGGACCTAGCGTTGGTAGCAGTTTGCCGTTGACGATTGAGAGTGCACGGTCAAATCCTCGAAGTCCTCAGCCGCGCCCCCACGCTTTTTGCATAAGCGGGGATTTTAAAATAAAACCTCACGAACAAGCGAGTAAACCTATACGGTGAGCGGAGCAGATTTTCGAACTGATTCGCTCGTCCCTCTCCCCCATATCGTTAGGACGACCCTCCGCTAGAGTATCCAGCCGAGCTCGGGCGTTACGGTAATCCCGAAAACTGCGCATATAATGTCTTCCGTTTTCCGAAGTCAAAAAAAACTTTCATTGGATTTTCGAGGTGCTAAAGTATTTTCAGTGACGTACGGGGTTAACTCACATGGGTGATGACAGCGCCAGGACGTCGGCTGACTTCCAGCCACGAATCGAAGTCTACGAGGAGGGTCGGCGCGCCCCGGTTGCTCCCCGGCCCCCCGTGCTTTCGTCAGCTTTCTTGGGCGGAGACGTCATCCTGGAAAAACATTTGACTCCGCAATCGGCGCACTACGGTGAACGCGAGCAGACGACCGACACTTTGTTCCTGCATGAGGGTAAGCCCGTGCGGGCCGCGTGGCGGGTGTGCGGACGAAGACTCGACGCATGGGTGCGTTCCGGCCACCTGTGGATCGTGCCCCGTTCGATGCCCCATACGGCTTCTTTTCAAGGACCCCATGGAGGCGTGCTGCTCTCCATCGGAAATTCGCAACTCGAGCGTCACATCGGTCCGCTCGTGCGTGGAGGACGGATCGAACTGGCCCTTGGGTTCAATCTGGAGGACGCTCAACTCGAGCACTTGCTGCGTGCGCTTCTGGCCGTGGCCCAAGACGGCTCGTGCGCGGATGCTTTGCTGGGCGAGCTGCTGGTCAACGCGGTATGCGTTCGCCTAGCAAGCTATGCGGTTTCCAAATTGAAAATCGTTCCACGGCGCGGCGGTCTGCCAGCGGCACGATTGAAGCGGGTCCTGGAATACATCGACGCGAATCTAGGGGAAAACATCACGCTCTCCGAGCTTGCCGGTGTCGCCAACATGAGTTTGTACTATTTTGCCGTGCTATTCAGACAGAGCACGGGCCTGAGCCCACATCGATATGTTCTCAACCAGCGCGTCGAGCGTGCCAAGGAATTGTTGCGAGACCCGAAGCTCAGTGTGCTTGACGTAAGCATGAACGTCGGGTTTGAACATCAGAACAACTTCGCACGCGCCTTCCGACGCGTGCTCGGCGCAAGTCCCACCCAATTCAGGCGCGATTGCTTGTAGCTGCAAAATATTCGAAAGAACTGATCCAAAAGCGCAAGAACAGATAGGCAGGTGAGGCGTATTTGTAGCTTACTCCCTGCCAAGTGCTGTTTCAGTGGCTGACTCTTACAATAAAGCTGGTTCATGGCGAGACACCAGGTTTGAATGGCCCTCCCGATTGGTGTCCAAAGGAGGCTACGCGCATGGAATCTTTCTTGATCTGTGACAATCCAAGATGCCACATGATTCTAGACCTTCGAGAAAACGGGCGTGTCTTGCTTCCCGCGGAGATTATCGTCAATGAATGCCCCGAGTGCGGTGGTCGATGGTCGCGTACTTGTCCATTCTGTAGCAAGCCGCTAGAAGTCACCTGGCGCGCCGGGCTACCTCACTGCTTGAGTTGCCGCCAGAAGCTACAGGCAAAGGCTGCATAATCCGACCTCGATCCCCCCGCGCTAAGGCCAGTTCCGTCTATTTGCGCTACAAGTTCGCCCGCAGCCAATCGCACTTTTTCATCTTCTCGGCGGCCCACGCGTCGCCCCATTTGCCTTTCGCGTCTCTGGCAGGTTCACGAAAGGGCAGGCGGGCTTGGCTGGGTCGATCGAGAGAAATCCGGCTCCCGGGATGTCGCCAAAAACTCGCGTTGACAAGAAAAGTGCTGAGCATCAGAATGCTGAAACCGGATGTCCAAAGTTTCATGCCCGGTTGGTTGCGAAGGGACCTAAGCAGAGATGCGATCCCTGAGAAAGTCTTGCGTCGTTTTGCTCTTCTGCCTCGCGTTCGGTCTAGTTTGCAGTGAGATGCCGGAAGCGTTCAATCTCTGCGACGATACTTCCAACGATTTCATCGGATCGCCTTCTGGCCCCAGGCTTGGAGCCGTAAAGATCACGCACCAAGTCTTACTCTCTCGCCGGGGCGGCTCTGCTGGGGATGCGGGATTTCGAGGTCTCGCGATGATTTCTTCAACCGAGCCCGTGGTCCCCTCCGGTCTCGAACTGCTACGGCTGCTCTCCATTCAACGGAAATAAGAACTCTTCCATAAGAACTCCCCACAGTTTGCCGAGTATAACCTGGACCTGAAGATTGTTGTGAAATCCTGGTCCCCAGATTGGGAATAACCTTGCACATTCCTTCCCATTCGCCCGAAGCGGCGAGAATCTGTCGGCAACGCCTGAAATTGGGATTGTCGCAAAAGGGGCTTGCTCAGCAAGCGGGTGTAACAATTTACACGATACGGCGCTTGGAAAATGCCCCCGTGTTCAACCCGACCCTAAAGACCCTCCGAGCGGTCGCAAAGGCGCTTAGAGTCCGTGTCACTCGGTTAATTTCAAAATGATCTACCACCCGTGGAGCACTCCTTGCGATTCGTGCCAAAGTTCGACGAACTAATAAGGTCAAGGTGGCCCCGTGGGCAGATGCAATGACTAGGAGAAAACCATGGCAATAAGCGACCGCCTGAAAGCACTGCGGGAATTGAAAGAACTCTCTCAGGGAGACATTGAAAAGCGGACAGGCTTGCTCCGATGTTACATTTCCCGCGTTGAAAATGGACATATGGTTCCGGCGATTGGGACGCTTGAAAAGATGGCACGAGCCCTCGAGGTGCCGATGTACAGGCTCTTTTATGATGGCGAAGCGCCAGCATCATTGCGCAAGCTCGGACCTACGAAGGACGGCGCAGATTGGGGAAGCGCGGGGCGTGAAGCACATTACCTGTCCAAGTTGTGCAGGCTGCTGGCGAGGATGGAACCTGATGACCGCAAACTTATTCTCCATATGACGCAGAAAATGGCAAGGCGATAGAAGCATAAATTCAAGCCGCTCGATCACCGTCGAGAAATACTGCGACGAGGGGTATACCCAGAGCCGCACTTGTTTTCAGAAAATTCGTCGGGGACAGGGCATCCGCCAAAAATCAGTCCGCAAACGTGCGTTCGGGTCCATACGCAGAAGCCCGCGAGACGCGGAAAAACTTCGGCTTCGCACGGGAGGTCTTCGACGAACGAGCGCGGTCGAAAGCACGGGTCTGACGACCGACCCGCCACTCCTAGGCGTTCGGCAGAGTGCGAGCTGGTTCTTTGGCGTGCCATCCAGGCTGCGAAACGCCATGGCCGTCAATTTGCGTGGTGGAAGGCACGGCCGCGGAGAATTTGGCCGGAGGTGGCGCCGGTGAGGTGGCCGTGGTCGTAGGCGATTTGGCCGTTGACGATCGTGTAGTCGACGCCTTCCGACAGTTGGTCGGGCTTGGAGTAGGTGGCGCGGTCGACGATCGTCGCGGGATCGAAGATAGCGACGTCCGCAAAGTAACCAGTCCGAAGAAGCCCGCGTTGCGCCAGATGCTCACGCTGCGCGGGTAGCGACGTGATCTTGCGGATTGCCATTTCCAGGGATAGCAGATGCTCGCCCCGCACGTAGTGGCCGAGGAGCCGCGGCATCGACCCGAAGGCTCGGGGATGAGTGTGTGGTTCGTAGATGGGGCCGTCAAGAGACATTTCACCAGCGTCGAGGCCGATGCTGGTCCATGGCTGGGATAGGCCGGTGCGGAGATCGTCTTCACCGGCCATGAAATAAATGGCGCCGGTTTGGGCGTTGTCGGCCAGGACGAAATCCAGGAGGGTGTCCTCGGGAGATTTTTTCCAGGCCTTGGCGACATCCTCGAGGGTCTTGCCGTCGAACTGCTTCAGTTCGGGATTTTCGACGGATGCGATGAGAACTCCCGCCGCGCCGCCACAGTCGTAGTAGAGATTTTCCCAGTCCACGTGATCGCCGGCTAAATCTTTCTTGATGCGCGCGCGAATCTCCAGTTCTTTGAGACGCGCGAGCAGCTTCTGTGGGCCGCCATCGGCGACCCAGGGCGGTAGGGCCGAGGCGAGAGCAGTGGCGCCGGCGGTGTAGGGGTACATGTCGGCGGCAATATCGAGACCGGAGTCGCGGGCACTTTGGATGGTGGCGACGATGTTCTTCATACTACCCCAGCGGGATTTGCCGCTCACCTTGAGGTGGAAGATTTCGACTGGGATATTTGCTTCGCGGCCGATGCGAATGGCTTCCGCCAGTGCAGCTCCTTCTGAGGCGCCTTCGCTGCGCATGTGCGTGGCGTAGAGGCCGCCGTATTTGGAGGCGACCTTGGCGAGCGCGATGAGCTCGTCGGTCTTAGCGTAGATATTGGGCGGGTAGATCAGGGCGCTGGAAATGCCCAGGGCGCCATCTTTCATAGCCTGCTCTACGAGAGCTTGCATTTGCTCGAGTTCGGCAGGCATCGGCGCGCGGTCGTCATCGCCGAGGACGGCTTCGCGCACCTGCGCGGAACCCACGTAGGTGCCGAGATTGATCGGCGTGCCTTGTTTTTCGAGGCGCTGGAAATACTGGTCGAGGGTGGACCAATCGACGCTGAGGTGGTAATGCTCGAGGAACGGCTTTAAGGGCACCGTGGTTTTTTCATTTTGCGGAGCAATGGAACCACCCTCGCCGGTGATTTCCGTCGTGATGCCCTGAGAAAGCTTGCTGAGAGAGCGATTGTCAAGCAGCAGCGAAAGTTCCGACTGCCCGAGCATGTCGATGAAGCCAGGAGCGACGATCCGGCCGCCGGCGTCGATTTCCCGCCTTGCGTGGGCGCCCCGCAGGTCTCCGACCGCGACGATGCGATCGCCTGCTATCGCGAGGTCGGCGGCGTACCAGGGATTGCCGGTACCGTCGATGAGGTGGCCGTTTCGAATGATGATGTCGTAATCTCCGGCGCCAGCGCCTGAAGCATCGGGCGGGGTGTCATACGCAGCGGCGGCGATTTCACCGAGGGCTTGCCCGGCGACCGATTGAGCCGCCTCGGGATCGGCCGGGAGGGAAACGTGGTTCACATAAGCGGCGAAAACAAGTTTCTGTCCGCTTGCGGTAAGGACATAACCCGCGAGGCCTTTGCCGTTGAGCATCAGCTTCCCGTTCACGCGGTCTTCGGAGCCGAAGGTGCCCGTTTTTGCGAAGACGTGACCCGCCCCAGGGTTCGCGGTCTGAATCTTCGCCAGAGTTCCGTCCTTGCCGAGGATCGGGAGGGCCTTAAAAAACACTGGGTAGTCGGGGCGCGTTGTCCAATAGGTGAGGTAATGGACCATAAAGTCGGGGCTGATGAGGTCCGCCCAATCGCCACCCGCACCGTCGCCCTGAGAGATGCCGGAACTATCGAGCTTGGCATCCTGCAAGAACGCGCGCTCAATGGCGAAGCCGGAATCCAGCGGGTCTTTTGTATTCTTTGCCACTAACGCTCCGAGGAGATATGGCCCCATGCCCGCGTGGAGATTCTGACTAACTTTGAGGGTGACTCTAATCTCTTCCGCGAGAGGAAGCGACGTATGCTCGGACAGCTGATACTCCGGTGTATAGAAATGCTCGGACGCAGGGAAGTCGGGTTGAGCTTCGTGCTTAGAGCTGTTTAGGGCAACGCCCGCTGCGGAGAGCGCTTCGCGAAAAACGGTTTTCGCGAAATTTGTCGGGGAAGGGACAGCGAAGGCGGACGTGATGGATTGCGAACCGGCGGGGATGCGACCGGAGAGGGTCACAACAATCGTGCCGTCCGCATTCGTGGCGGGTTCTGAAAGTTCTACGTC
>Ga0209526_10000280_pt1 | contig 32265 bp, 34 predicted proteins | sample JacPinW_OM2H0_M1_FD_188566 | JGI IMG/M metagenome (GOLD analysis project Ga0209526, IMG submission 188566) | Forest soil microbial communities from Algoma, Ontario, Canada - Jack Pine, Ontario site 1_JW_OM2H0_M1 (SPAdes) (version 2) | ecosystem: Environmental > Terrestrial > Soil > Boreal... | reverse complement strand
AAAAAAGAGCGTGTTGCGCCGCAGAGGGCGGCGCGCGGGGCAAGAAGGACGGCAGTAGATATGCGTCGAGCGTACGGCAAAGACGAAGGTGCCGTCCGCGCGATGATCGCGGCGAAGGGTAGCCTGCCAAAGGCGATCCGCAGCGCGTGGAGAGACCCGGCATGAATGCGGGGAATTTTGTTTGGCAATCATGTGCATAGACTAACGCGGTCGAGAAATGCAATCTATCCGATTTCGACTGGCGAATTTGGATATATCAGGGCCAAATCAGGCTTCGCCAGGAGCCGGAACGGATTCTTCGATTTGGGCGGGGGTGCGACGTGGCGCGGTGATGACGAGGAGAACAGAGGTAAGGATGATGGCGCTGGCAAGCAGAGTGCGCAGGGTTAGGGGTTCTCCACCTAAAAACCAACCCAGGAGCAGAGCGACGGCAGGGTTAACGAATGCATAGGTGCTGACGCGTGCGGCGGTGCTGTGCTTGAGAATGTAGACGTAAGCGCTGAAACCGACCCCGGAGCCCATAATCATTAGGTAAAGAAGGGCGAGCCAGGAGCGCAGAGAGGTTTCGCCCCAGTGAAGATTGCGAAACTCACCAGCAGCGAAGGAGACTAACAAAAGGGCACCGCCGCCAGCGAGCATTTGCATGGCGACCCCTAGCATCGGCGATTGGGGAATGGGATTGTGTTTCGAGTAGACGGAGCCAACTCCCCAGGCCATGGCGGCGAGGGTTAGGACAAACGCGCCAAATGGGTAGATGCGTTCGGAACCTGCGAGACGGCCAGGGCCGACCAGGAGGGCTACGCCGACGAAACCAAGGAAGCACCCCAGAATGACTCTGGATCCGGGTCGGGTGCCGCCTGGGCGAAGCCAGTCGGTCAAGACCATCCAGATGGAGACGGTGGCCACTAGAAGGGCCGCAATGCCAGAGGGAACGTACTTCTCGGCCCAGGAGACAGTGCCATTGCCGCAGAGCAAGAGAAGGATCCCGGTGATGGCCGTAGTACGCCACTGGACTAGACTGGGCTTCTCCCTGGTAAGGCAACGAAAAACGGGGAAAAAAACCAGACCAACGGTGAAATGGCGGAGACCAGCTAACAGGAACGGCGGGAAAGACTCCACGCCAATGCGAATGGCGAAATAGGTTGAGCCCCATACGATGTAAACGGCGGCAAAAGAGAGGAAAAGCAGGGTGGGATTGTCTGTGGATGAGGAAGGCTTACCGGCTTCGACCGAAGAGAGAGATGAGGGAGTGGCTGGAGCGGTCATGAAGGGATCCTGGAAAACGATAACGGCGGGATACAGTGAGTGTCGAGCGCCATATTGGAGGACATTACGGAGCGAAGGTAAGAGAAAGCGGAAGAGCCGGTACTATTACCATCTGTTTGATTTTAGGACACTTCTTTGAATTTCCACAGATTGACAGGGATGGATTGAAGTGGCATCTTGACAGCCCAACTTCACTTCGGAATACGGAAAATGTAGTAATAGGACTGGGGAAGATACTTTATTCCCTAGGTCATCTCTCTGAGGGCGAGATGAGCGTAAACAATCTAGCACTGATTTGGAACAGTCTGTCGTTACCGATCGAGACGCCACGCCCGGCGTCGATACCCGCTATTCCAGAACCTAGTGAGCTGCTGCGGAAGCCTCCTGCTCTGCGGGTAATGCCCTTATTGAAGACGCCGCAGCCTCGTAGATTCCTACGGGTGCCCACGCACGCAGTGGGGGTGCATTTGGAACATCGCGAATGCCCGCGGGCATCGCTGAAGCTGCCGCTGAAATTGAGAAGTGTGAGCGGACTCATGGAGCAGTATCCGGTTTCGCTGGTTACGCGGGACATCAGTTCTTCGGGGGTGTACTTTTTGAGCCCGAAACAGTTGCCACTGGAACGCGAGATCGAGTTAGATATTGTTCTGGTGAGCCGGCCACTGGGCTACGGAAATGTAGTGGTTTCCTCCAGAGCACGGGTGCGCCGGGTGGAGTCGGCGAATATGCCCGGATGGTACGGGATCGCCGCGAGTTTCGATGATTTTGCGTTTGACCGGGATGATTATATTCCCGGACGCTTCTCGGCCGATTGAAGAGGGCTTGATTGGCTTAATTTGTTGTGGAGCAGTTCCCTTCCTTGAACTATTTCCAAACGGGCATGGCGGAGTGAGCGGAAAAAACATGCCGATTTCGAACCGCTGAGGTTGCTTACTGGTGCTCGGTTACCAGCAACAAGACCGGCGTAAGCTTGTGCTACTCTGCGAAGATGGGCTCCCCCGAAAAAATAAAAGGTGTTTTGTTTGATTGGGATGGAACTCTGATCGATTCCTACCATGCGGATTCCCAGGCATACCTAGCGATGTTCCGCGAGTTGGGACTTTCCTGGGGCTTGGCGGAGTTGGAGCAGAACTATTCGCCGGACTGGTATGCGGTGTACCGCGCGGCAGGTATTCCCGAGCAACGATGGGACGAGGCGGATCGCGCCTGGCGGGTGCACTACGCAAAGCACCCGTCGAAACTGATGAATGAAACGAAGCGAATTTTGGACGAACTGGCTGGGGGGCACAGATTGGGCCTGGTGACTAGCGGGGACAGAGAGAGAGTGACGCGGCAATTGGGCGAGTTTGAATTGGCGGGGATTTTTGAAGCGTATGTTTGTGGAGGAGATACAAAGGAAAAGAAACCGCACCCAGAGCCGCTGCTTTTCGCGATGCGGCAGATGAAGATGGAGGCGGAGTATTGCGTTTATGTGGGGGACACGCCGGAGGACTTGCTGATGGCGCGGGCGGCGGGGGTACGCGCGATTGCGGTGTTGGGGCCATTTCCTACGGAGAAGAGATTGCGGGCGGCAGAGCCGGAATATTTACTGGAGAGTCTGCAGGAGCTGCCGAGCTTGTTGAAGAAAATCGAGGACGGAGTCCACCTAACGTAGAAGGAAACTGGAGTTGAGGGGAAACTGGTGCGAGCTTGAGCAATGGTGGACTGCCTCTGGCCGGGGCAGAAGGCGGTCTCTACAGAGATCAAGGCTTGTATGGAGTCGCGGAAGCGCTCGGAGTGGTCGGCGCTGGGGATGAGGGATTCGCAGAGGTGGGCGCGGGGCCTGGTGGGAACAGTTTAAAGTTGGTCCACTTGATGGTGACGCGAATGGGGACGTCGCGATCTTTGAGTTTAAGCATGCCATCGGCGCGCGAATAATCGGGCAGCCAGTATTTTCCATCGACATTTTCGCGGTAGGTTTCGAAGGTGGTGAATGGAAGTGTGGGTGGATGAAACTCGCCGAGGTCGGTAACCCATTTTCCATAGGTTTTTACAACTTCCAAATATTTCTGGTCGACCCAGATCACACCGTCGAAGAGGGGATGTTGGCGCTCCAGAGTTTTTGGCGAGACTTGAAAAATGTAGCAGTCGACTTCGTCGACAGTTTCGGTATTGAGATATTGCACGTTGTACTTGGAAAGTTGACTGGTAGTTACAGGGAAGGCGGGCATACGAAGGAGGGCCTGAATATCGTCGGGCTCGAACTGCAGGGCCTGCAGAGTCGAGTTTGGCGCAGCCAGAGCCCGTTCGTAGATTTTTCCATCCGCGGTGCGCACGGCATCGTAGGTGGAGAGATATTCGCCGGAAGGTTTGCCGTCAACAGCGAACTCTTGGATGCGGATGGTGCGGCGATAGGCGTATTGCGGACGGGCGGCGGCGAAAGAGTCTTCCCGTTGCGTGAAGGCCTTAATGATTTCCGCTGGCGGAAGGGCGGGCGGGGCTTCGGGAGGGGTTATACCTCCAACGACACGCGTGACTTTGTGTTCCGGCGGTGGCTCGAGAGGACCAGGTCCGTTTTCCTGTGCGTTTAGTTTGAGAGAAAGAATCGAGAAAATAACGAAGAGGGAGAAGACGGCGGTCAATGTACGCGCGAGGCGATCAAGAAAGTGTGATGGAGCGAGCATTCGTTCAATAGGATGCAGAGATGGCCGCCGCGGGCCGCCTGTGACCTTTTTCCCGACAGTCACACCAGTGTAACTCAAACGGCGCGACGATTTGCATGGGTTGGAGGAGGATGCTGGGCGTCTGTTAAAATTCACAGATTGTGGATGCGGACAAAATGGCGCGGCGATATGTGGTCACCGGACGTGTACAGGGGGTTGGGTACCGCAATTTTGTGGAGTACACCGCGAGGAAGCTGGGATTGAGCGGGTTCGTGCGGAACTTGCGAAATGGGAACGTGGAAGTGTTCGCGATGGGCGCTCCGGAAAAGTTGAGTGAACTTCGGAAGGCGCTGGCCAAGGGACCGATGATGGCGAAGGTGAGCGGGGTAAGCGAGCAGCCGAGCGCGCCGGATACTGCATATGACGAGGAATTTCGAATTGAATCCACGGATTGACGAGGAGCGCGCGAAATGGATGACTTGAAGAAGCTGATTCGAGAGGTTCCGGACTACCCAAAACCGGGAATCTTATTCTATGACCTGACGACTTTACTGAAGGATAAGAAGGGATTTTCGGAGCTGATTGACCGGTTCTGCCGGCAATACGAAGGACACGATATCGATCAGGTGGCCGGGATTGAAGCGCGGGGATTTATTTTTGCGCCGGCTTTGGCGTATCGACTGGGGGCAGGATTTATTCCCATTCGCAAGCCTAAGAAATTGCCTGGGAAGACCGCGAAGATTTCGTATGCACTGGAGTATGGAACCGACACGCTGGAGATGCACGAGGATGCCATTTCCCAGGGAGAGCGCGTGCTGCTGTGCGATGACTTGCTGGCGACAGGCGGGACGGCAGCGGCTGCAGTGGAGCTACTTCGATCGGTGGGAGGAGTTGTGGATGCAGCGGCGTTTGCGGTGGAATTGAGTTTCCTGGGCGGGCGGAAGAAGCTAAGCGGGTTGGATGTGTTTTCGTTGATTGCATACGACAAGTAAACTAGCCACAAACAGCGAACTCGAGACCCTTGTGTATCAGACCTTGCGTGCGCGGGCCTTTCTTTGCCGGAGGGCTTCGAACAGGACGACGCCGGTAGCTACGGAAACGTTGAGGGATTTCACCGGGCCGGTGGTGGGAAGAGAAACGACGAAGTCGCAGCGTTTGCGGGTGAGTTCGTGCAGGCCGTTGCCCTCGCTGCCCATGACAATGCCTGTGGGCGAGGTGTAGTCCACTTCGGTGTAGTTCTTTTCGGCGTTTTCATCCAGACCGACAAGCCAGTAGCCAGCTTCCTTAAGTTCTTCCATGGAACGGGCGAGATTGGTGACCTTTGCTACCGGGAGATGCGCGAGGGCTCCGGCGGAGGCTCGGGCGACCGTGTCTGTGAGGCCTGCGGCGCGGCGCTCCGGGATTACGACGCCGTGCGCTCCGGCGGCTAGAGCTGCGCGGATGACGGCGCCGAGGTTGTGGGGGTCTTCAACACCATCGAGGAGAACGACAAGGCCGATCTGGCCTTTGGATTGGTTGGCGCGAGCGAGGATGTCTTCGAGAGTTGCGGCGGCTCTGGCAGCGGCCATGGCGACTACGCCCTGATGCTCGCGGGTGTTGGCGAGGCGATCCAGATGGCTGCGATCTTCAAAGCGGACGGAGATACCGCGCTGACGGGCAAGCTGGACGATTTCTTCGATGCGGGAATCCTGGCGGCCCTTGGCGATGAGGATGCGGTCGAAGGCGGCGCCGGCTTCGAGGGCTTCGCGGACGGCGTGAATACCGGTGAAACGATCCATGGGGAAGAAGTTTACAGTTGAAAGTTTAAAGTTGAAAGTTTGGAAGAAGAGAAACATTTACCACAGCGAGGAAGAAGAGGAGCAGCACAGAGTTCACGGAGACGCGTCAATGGAGTTTGATACCCGCAGGCATGGGAAATTGTCGGGATGGCGAGGAAAGAGTTAGTCGAGAGCAGCGCAGAATTCGAGGATGCGGGCGCGGGCGGATTTCACGGGGACGGCGAAGGGTAGACAGGCGGCTTCATCGAGAAGGAGGATGAGGCGGTCGAGATCGCCTTCGCCGGCGCGGCCGGTGAGCGCGAGACGGAGGGGGTGGAAGAGGTCGCGGCTGCGGAGACCGATGTGTGTTTTGAGAAATTCTATGATTTCCCGAAAGCGGTCCGTAGAGAGAGGAGCGGGATCGAGAAGGAACAGGGCTAGGTGGCGGATGACGTCGCGGGCACCAACGCGAGCGATCACCGAGTGGGAATCTGGAGATTGAAGGATCAGTGTAGCGTCATAGGAGAAGACGGCGCGAAGGAGTTCGGTGAGGACCGCACGATCATTGCAGGAGCGGCCGAGGAGAGCAGCGGCACGTTCACACCAGGCGTTGATTTCGGGAGTTGGGTCGGAGGCGAGCCAATCTTGTTCGCGAAGGATTGCGAGGATGTCTGAAGCAGTGAGGAGATTCGAGGCGGGTTGAACGGCGGCCGGAAATTCAGGATCGGACATGAGGAGAAGTTTAGCGCAGGTTTACACGGAGAGTCGGCAGCGCGAACGTCGATCGCTATTTACAGGTAAGGGTTGCGACAACGTACGCGGCGATGGCTTCGCCGCGGCCGATGGCGTCTACTCCTTCGTTGGTTTTGGCTTTGAGGTGGATTTTTTCGGAGGAGACGCTGAGGGACTTGGCGAGGGCTTCCCTCATTTTGGGGAAGTGCGGGCCGAGTTTTGGTTTTTCGGTGATGACCACGGCGTCTACGTGCTCGATCGCGAAGTGATTTTCGTCGAGAAGTTTGCGGGCGTGCTCAAGAAAGAGAAGGCTGTTCGCGCCCTTCCATTTGGGATCGGTGTCCGGAAAATGAGTGCCGATGTCACCGAGGCCAGCGGCGCCGAGAATTGCATCACACAGGGCATGCGCCAGAACATCTCCATCGGAGTGGCCTAGGGGGCCTTTGTCGAAGGGAAGCTCAAGGCCACCGACGATGAGTTTGCGTCCCCCGGCGAGGCGATGGAGGTCGTAGCCGATGCCGCAGCGATAGCTCATGCCCTTGTCCTTCGATGCAAGTAACAGAAATACCCAAAAACAATGGGAAGGAGAATAAATGGCAACAGGTCCAACACTAATTCCGACGGCTCTGTCCGTCTTGCATTTGCAAAGTCCACGGCAACCCCGGCGTCAAACAGCCTCTTAATCACACCCGGCAAATTCTTGGCAGAAGCTTCTATGCGTCGAACGGCAGAATGGTCTCCGCCAGCAAAAGTGGAGATCGGCAACAGTGTACCCCATGTAGATGGAAATCTTTTGCACATCGCCTGCGTCCACCATCCGCGAAAAGGTGGCAAATGTAACTTGAGGTAGTTTTTCATGGAAGCGTTGAACATTCTCCAACCGAACACCCCAACAAATAACAATCCGAATACAAAGAAGAATCGCCTAACTAACGTTGCCACAGGCTTCTCACTTTGTGTTGCGCTCGGCGTGGAGATAGAAGCGGGCAAGGTCCATGTCCGAGGGCTTAGTGATTTTGATGTTGCGCTCGGAGCCGTGGACTACGTGGACATCGTGGCCGAGGCGCTCGACTAGGCCGGCTTCATCGGAGGCGGTTGCGCCATCTTCGACGGCGCGGGCGAAGGCTTCCTTCAAGAGAGAGACTTCAAAAACTTGGGGAGTTTGCGCGAGTACGAGGCGCTCGCGGGGAATGGTCGCGGTAATGAGGGCGACATCTTCGGGAAGGCTGCCACGTTTTACTTCTTTCACGGTGTCCATGGCGGGAACGGCAAGGATGGCGGCCTTGCAGTGGCGAGCTTCTTCTATGACGCGAGCGATGTGTTCGACGGTGACGAACGGGCGGACGGCATCGTGGACTACAACCATCTTTGTTTCCGGCGAAACCTGTTTGAGTGCTTCGTGAACGGAAACCTGGCGTGAATCGCCGCCCGGAACGATGCGGACGGGAGGTTTCAGCTTTTCCTCGCGGATACGGGCGTTGAGGCGCTCGATGTTTTCGGGGCGGGTGGCGAGAATGATTTCGGTGATGAGCGGGCAGGAGGCGATGCGGCGGAGGCTGAGGATGAGGATGGGAACACCATCGAGCTCGAGGAATTGCTTGGGCGTTTCGGCACCCATGCGAGTGCCCAAGCCTGCTGCGGGAAGAATGGCGGTAATGTAAGTCATATTGAGAAGGCAGTCCGGCAAAAGCGAAGAGCGTGGGCTTAAGCGCGGTGCGCAGAAGGGAGAGTGTACCTCAAAGGGAAGGGAGAAGAAAAATATGCGGCAACCTTGCTCGGGGGCCAGTTTCCGATTACTGCATAAACTAGGCAAGAGGCCGGAGTATCTTAGCGGTTCTGCCGAGCATTCCTATACTCTGCGTGACCCATCGCGGTTTCCCTTGAGGGGGGTCCTCCCCTCCGGGAAACTGGCGGCCTTTTCTTTTGATTTGCTCCGTGATAACCAAGGGCACGGCGAGCGCGAATACGCCAAGAACCGATCTGAAAATCGCGCAATGCAAAAGAAAGATTACGGTGCGTCGGATTCGGTGAAGGAGGAGTCGGCGCGGGGCCCGGTGGAGGCGGCTGCTACGGCGGCGCGCGCGGCAGGCTGATCATGCTTTTCGTCGAGGCGGCCGAAGATCATCTTGCCGGCAGGGGTCTGGTGGACGGAGGTGACGAGGATGTCCACGGTGCGATTGATGAGGCGGCGGGCACCGTCGACGACAACCATGGTGCCGTCATCGAGGAAGGCCACACCCTGGGTGGGCTCTTTGCCTTCGCGAAGAATAAGAACGCGCATGGATTCGCCGGGAAGAACCGCGGGTTTCAAAGCATTGGCAAGTTCGTTGATGTTGAGCACAGGAATGCCCTGGACGCGAGAGACTTTGTTGAGGTTGAAATCGTTGGTGACAATTTTCGCGCCGAAATCGCGGGCTAGCTCGACGAGTTTCTGATCGACGGCGGAGACGCCGGAGATGTCCTCCTCAAGGATGCGAACTTCCAGGCCGGGCTGCTTCTGCATGCGTTGCAGGACTTCGAGACCGCGGCGGCCACGTTGGCGCTTTAGAGAGTCCGAGGAATCGGCGACGAGTTGCAGCTCGTGAAGGACGAAGCGCGGAACAGCGAGCGCGCCATCAAGGAAATGGGTTTCGCAGATGTCGGCAATACGTCCATCGATGAGCACGCTGGTGTCGAGAAGTTTTAAAGAGGAATTCGGGACAGTGGGCAATTCGACAGCAGCGGGTAGAGAGGCATGGCGAAAATCTCCACCCTTGCGGGAGCCGAGTACGAGGCCGAGATAACAGAGAGCGAACAGAGAAGTGAATTCGTAGAAGGACTTATTGGGTTCAGGTTCGGAGGTACGGGAGATAACCAAGGTAATGAGGAGAGCCGCGAGGAGACCGAGGACCGCGCCGATCGCTCCGCCCACAAGCCCGCTGATCTCCGCGCGACGAAGACGTAATTCGGCGAGCAGGATGATCATGGCGATGAAGAAGCCGAGACCTGCCGCGGGGAGACCATGGAGACCGAACGGAGAAAGGGTGTAGCAGAGGACGGCAGTGGCGCTAACGAGAGCAATCCGAACGACCCAATGGTCCCAATGCGGACCGATGAAACGTAAGCCAGAGGACGAAGAGGATGGAGAAGCTGCACTCGGATTTTGCCCGGACGCAGACTGCGCATTGCGGCGGTGATTGAACCTGGATTGGCTCATGAAACCCTCACAGCACAAGATTTCTTCGCTCCGAGGTGGTAACCAGCGAGGGGTACGCTGGGCCAAGCTCTCCCATCAGAGCTCACAGCGAGATGGTTTGTATACTCTCTAATTTTCCGGTAGTCAAGTCAGGCTATTGCAAATAGAGACGCTGAACACGCGGGCTGACCGCACACAGAAGATCGGAAGTGACGGTGCCGATACCGCGCGCGATGACGTTGGCGGGATAGACGCGATCGCCGTCGACACCGTAGAGGGTGGCGACATCTCCTATTTCGACACCCGGAACATTGCTCACGTCGAGCATAGTTACGTCCATAGAAATGATGCCGATGATAGGGGCAAGGTGGCCGCGAACGGCGAAACTGCCGCGGTTGCCGAGCGAACGGTGAACGCCGTCTCCATATCCCGCAGCGAGGACGGCAACGCGCGAGGGACGCTCCGCGCGCCAGGTGGCGTTGTAGCCGACACCTTCGCCTTCCGGAATGGAGCGAAGGTTGATAATGCGAGTGCGTAAGCTCATGACCGGTTGCAGAGGCAGCTTGGATTCGAATTCGTGATGGCGATCGGCAGGGTCAAAGCCGGGATGGTAGCCGTAGAGAATTGCGCCGGGACGAACCATGTCCGCCCAAGTGTCTGGGCGAGCGGCGATGGCGGCGCTGTTGGCAAGGTGAAGGATGCCGGGATCGATGCCGTGAACGCGGAGGCGGTCGACAGCCTGGTAAAAGCGTTCGACCTGCTCGCTGGTTTGCTTGCCGGTGGCGGAGTCGGTTAGAACTTCGGAAGAAGCGAGATGTGTGAAGACGCCACCGAGTTCGAGATGCTTGCACTTGGCAAGTTGGCGGGCGATACAGTCGATGTCCTTGGGAGCGATGCCGAGGCGATTCATGCCGGTGTCGAGCTTGAGATGGATTATGGCTGGCTTTTTCCGATGGCGCGCGACGGCTGCGTCGAATGACTGGAGCTGTTCGCAGCGGTGAATGGCGGGCGTCAGATTGTGCACGACGAGATTGTTTTCTTCACCGGGCCAGAAGCCGCCGAGGACCAGGATGGGAGTGCGAACACGGTTTTCGCGGATGCGCATGCCTTCCTCAGCGGAGGCGACACCAAACCAATCGGAGCCGGCTTTTTCAAGGGCTTTAGCAACCTGAGGCCCTCCGTGGCCGTAGGCATTGCCTTTGACGATGGAAAGGACTTTACGCGGGGATTTGTGCGTTTCGCTAGTTGGATTGACGAAGTCCCGAATGGCGCGGAAGTTTTGCGTTAGTGCAGAGAGCGAGACTTCGGCCCAGACGGGACGACCGATGAACTCGGTTGGATTCTTTTTACGGGGCGACATTCGTTTATTTTCCAGAAAAACCAGTTTACGCCATCGCCGTGCCGACGCCCAAAAGCCAAAAGAGCCTGCGCGAGAACGACAACAGAGGGAAAGGCATGTTTGCAACCACGACGAGGGCTTCCGGCAGCAGGGTTTCTACACGATGAAGGCTCGAAGCCGCTCGAATGCACAGCATTGAATTGAAAAGGGTTACCTGACTGGCTGCCCCAGATGTTGCCCCTTTGTTCCCCGGTGGGATAGGCAGGGCGCAGGAACATAGGCTGTGTCGCGGCGGACGCGGTGTGTTGGAAACTACATTTCGTCGCCGCCGGCGAATTGGGAGAAGGCATCGGGAGCGGCTTCTTCAAAGCGGGTGAGACGGCTGCGGAAGACAAATTTCACCTTGTCGGTTGGGCCGTTGCGCTGCTTGGCGATGAGGATATCGGCCATGTCCCGCTCTTCAGGGGTAGCGTTGAGATTGAAGAAGTTTGGGCGGTAGATGAACATGACCACGTCGGCGTCCTGTTCGATGGCACCGGATTCGCGGAGGTCCGAGAGCTGCGGGCCGCGCTCTTCGCGTTCGGGAGCGCGGGTGAGCTGGCTGAGAACAAGTACGGGGATACCGAGTTCCTTGGCGAGTCCCTTGAGGCCGCGGGAGATGCTGGCGACTTCTTCTTGACGAGAGTTGAAGCGGCCGCGGGCGGTGATCAGCTGCAGGTAGTCCACGATCAGCAGGGAAAGCCCCTTATCTTTTTTCAGGCGGCGAGCTTTGGCACCGATTTCGAGGACACTGATGGAACCGGCGTCATCGACCCACAGGGGCGAGGAGGAGATGGTGCCGAGGGCTTCGGTCATGCGGCGCCAGTCTTCCCGGCTCAGATGGCCGGAGCGGAATTTGTGCGCGTCGACCTGAGCAACAGAAGCAACGAGACGTTGGAGGAGGGATTCCTTGGACATTTCCAGGCTGAAGAGCGCGACGGGAAGTCCACCGCGGATGGCGATATTTTCGGCGAGGTTTAGAGCGAGTGCGGTTTTTCCCTGCGACGGGCGCGCGGCAAGGATGATTAACTCTGAAGGCTGAAGCCCTGATAGAAGTTTGTCGAGTTCGCCGTAGCCGGTGGAGATGCCGGTGACGCTTTTGCCTTCGCGAAAGATTTTTTCGAGGCGTTCGAAGTTGTCGCGAACGATGTCCTTGACGGAGATGAGGCCGGCTTTGACGCGATCTTCGGCGATGGCAAAGATGCTGGATTCGGCGCTATCGAGGATGGCGTCGGCGCCCTCTTCGCCATCGAAGGCATGCTGCTGAATGTTGTGCGCGGTGTGGATGAGATTGCGGAGCAGGGCTTTTTCCTTGACGATGCGGGCGTAGTGCTCGACGTTGGAGACACGCGGCATGCCGTCGGCGAGAGAGGCAAGATAAGGCGCGCCGCCGGAAGCGTCGAGTTCACCGTTGCGGTGAAGTTCTTCGGTGAGGGTGACGAGATCGATGGCCTGCTGGGCTTCGCCAAGGGCGATCATGCGGGTGAAGACGTGGCGATGCTGGGGAAGAAAGAAATCTTCGGCTTTGAGGGCTTCGATGGCTGCGTTGAGGGCGTTGTTGTCCACGAGAATGGCGCCGAGGATGGAACGTTCCGCGTCGAGATTGTTGGGGAGAGCGCGATCCAATGAGGTATCAGCCAGCATTGCTAAAGAGGGAACCTTCCTTCGCTTTTGTTTCGCTATTATAGAAGTGAGTGATGCGAAAAAGCAACTACCGAACAAATTCTCCGGCGGGTGGAACCCCGCTCCGAAGTTGTGGATGGATTGTGCGCGGAAAAAAGTGAGGCGTCAATCGGAGCGCTGTGAATCGCGAAGGAAAAACGGTGAATAACTTTTTCACTCGTAAGTGTGGGAAGATGAGCCGCGCAGCAAATCCTCGCCCGAGGTAATTCGCCATGAATCGCAAGCATCTGCCGGCAAGCACTTGGCTGGCATCTCCAGTTTTCCTTTCTCTCTTCCTGTGCCTTTGCATTATTTGTCCTGCGGCTCCCCAAATTCACGCACAAAACGTCGCGCAACATTCTTCCGTCTCATCGAGCAGCGCAACTCGCTCCGCGGCAATCGAACACGGCCGCGCTGTTGCCAAGGACTGGCTTGCGCGGGGGATTCCCGGCTTTGCGGTTGCGGTGGCGATTGACGGAACGATTGTTTACTCGGGAGGATTCGGTTATGCCGACCTGGAACAGCGCGTTCCCGCCTGGGCAACGACAAAATTTCGCATTGGCAGCGTTTCCAAGCCACTGACCTCCGCGGGATTGATGCTCCTGGTGGAGCAGGGCAAACTGGATCTGGATGCGCCGATCCAAAAATATGTTCCCAGTTTTCCGGACAAAGGCGCGGTGATTACAGCACGCATGCTTGCCGGGCATCTCGGAGGGATCCGGCACTACCAGGAAGGAGAGCCAGAAAGTCAAAAACACTACGACAGTGTGGTGAAAGGCCTGGAGCGGTTTCAAGACGACCCCTTGGTCGTGCCGCCCGGAATAAAGTTCAGTTATTCGAGCTATGGCTATAACCTTTTGAGTGCGGCCATGGAAGCCGCTTCCGGGGAGAGTTTTCTCGACTACGAGCAGGAGCACGTCTTCGCGCCACTGGGACTCCGCTCCACCGTTGCGGACCAGCCGGGCGAGATCATCGAAGAGAGGGCGAGGTTTTATTCACCAGCGCGGGGAAAGCAACCGCAGAACGCTATGTACGTGGACAACAGCTACAAATGGGCTGGCGGAGGTTTTCTTTCAAGCGCCGAGGATCTGGTACGATTTGGTTCTGCCCTGCTTCAGCCTGGCTTTCTGAAAACGCAATCGCTCCAGCTGCTCTTCACACCCCAGAAAACAAAAGATGGCACGGAGACCAAGTATGGAATGGGATGGTTCATCGGCAAATCAAAATCAGGCCAGCGGATTTACGAACACAGTGGTGGTTCGGTGGGCGGAAGTTCGGAATTGATTATTTATCCAGAATCCCGTCTGGTAGTCGCGTTCATATGCAATTTCTCTGGAAGCGAAGATGGATGGAAAGGCGAAGAGGTTCAATCTCTCGGGGAGGCATTTGAAAATAAGTAGGGGCGCACGATGCTGTGCGCCCCTCGGAAAGCCTAATATATATCGCGCTATGTCTTACGCTTCTTTTTCGACGTAGACTTTGATTTCGGCGGTGACGTCACGGAAAACTTTTACGGTAACGGGGAATTCGCCGAGGGACTTGATCGGTTCGCGTAGCTGGATCTGGCGTTTGTCGATCTCAAAACCTTGCGCTTTGAGGCTGTCTGCGATATCGCCCGTGGTGACCGAGCCGAACATCTGCTCGTTTTCACCGGTCTTGCGGTGGAACTTGAGCGAAACGCCGGCGAGCAGGCCGGACTGTTTTTGAGCGGCCTCGAGTTCGGTGGCGGTTTTCTTGGAGAGCGCGCCACGAATGCGCTCGAGGGCCTTCATGTTGCCGGGTGTCGCTTCTATGGCGAGGCGATTCGGCAGAAGGAAATTTCGGGCGTAGCCGGGCTTGACGACCACGACGTCACCGCGGTGGCCTAGCTTTTCGACATCTTCTTGAAGAATGATCTGCATGACTTGCTCCTGATTCTTTGAAAATCTTTTTTACCAGACGATGGACGATAATTTGGTCACCGTTACGAAAAGCGCCGGCCTCAGAAACCGTTAGACCTTCGGCGCTTCGACGGCGCGAGGCGCTTGCGTGCCAGCAGCACTGCCTGCGAAGGGAAGTAGGGCGATATTGCGGGCGCGCTTGATGGCGACGCCGAGCCAGCGCTGGTGCCGCGAGCAAACACCGGTCATGCGGCGGGGAAGAATTTTGCCACGCTCCTGGACGAATTGCGAAAGAATGTCGGCGCGCTTGTAGTCGATCATGTCCATTTTCTCGACACAGAACTTGCAGACTTTCTTTTTACGGAAATATTGGCGCTTGCCGCGGCGCGGGCCACCTGGACCACCGCCCGGTCCCCCGGGACCGCCTTCACGGCGCCCGCCGCCACCACCTCCGGGACCACCTTCACGGCGACCACCGCCGCCGGAGTGACCACCACCAGAATGACCGCCGCCCGTATGACCGCCTTCGCGGCGGGGAGCATCACCACCTTCACGAGGGGCGGCGGGCGCTGGGGCCGGGGCTTGCGCTTGTTTCGGTTCCTCTGACATAACTTCCTACCTTTCCAATGTGGGTTCGCTCCTGAGAGACGAAGCCCTATAGATCAAAAAAACTGCGTTGCCGGCGTCGACAAAAACGCCAGACAAGAAAAATGCGAACTTCAGTTCGCGGGAGCGGCCTGCTCCGGAGCCACAGGAGCGGGAGCCGGAGGAGCAGCAGGAGCGGTGGCGCGGCGCGGACGACGAGCGGCGCGCAGTTCGCGCTTGTGCGTGAGCTTCTTCTGGCGCTTGAGGTCTTCGTCAAGGCGCACGGTCTGATACTTGATGACCGAGTCCAGCACCCCAAGGCGGCGCTCGATTTCATGGACGAGTTCCGCGTTCGAGGTTCGCAACTGTTGATAGACGTAGATGCCTTCGCGGTGCTTCATGACCTTGTAGGCAAGCTTGCGGGTGCCCCAATGCTCGGTCTTTTCGATCTTGGCCCCCTTTTCGGTGCAAGCGTGCTCGATGGTGGTAAGCACTTTCTTGATTTCGTCTTCCGGCGTGGCCGGGCGGGCGATAAAGATCAGATCGTACAAACGCTCTTCCATGTTGACCTCGTTTCTTACCTTACCGGGCGCGAGGCCCGGGAAATTCTACTTGCTCAGCCGCTACCGCGGTGTTTCGTCTTGCGGCGGATTGCGCCGGTTATATTTATTCATTGCGGCAGCGATTCCCTGCGTGAGAATCATCTCCACCGCGTCGCCAGCCATCGCCACCATTTCGGAAGCAACTTCCAGCTGGGCTTTCTTCATCGGCCGCAGAACATATGCGGCCAGATCCTCCACTGGGTGGTCCGGACCGCATCCCAGGCGAAGCCTTGCAAATTCCTGGGTGCCGAGCGCGCTGGTGACCGACTTCGCACCGTTATGCGTTCCCGGGCTGCCCCGTTCGCCGATGCGAATCATGCCCCAGGGCAGGTCGCGCTCGTCGAACATCACCAAAAGATCGGCCGGCTCGAGCTCATACTTCGCCAGCAGATCGCGAACCGAGAAGCCGCTGAGATTCATGAACGTCAGCGGCTTCGCCAGAATCACATCGTGACCGGCGACTCTTCCGAGTCCGACAAGCGCCTTGGCTTCCGGCCGCTCGACCCGAATTCCCGCGCGGTTGGCGATTTCGTCCACCGCAAGGAAACCGAGGTTATGCGGCGTCCATTGAAATTCCGGGCCAGGATTGCCAAGGCCAACAATGAGCCGCATAGTTTGCCGTGCAAGGCGAACGGAAAAAAGTTACTTCTTCTTTTCCTGCTTTTCCTGCTTTTCCGGCTTCTCGCCCTTCTCGCCGCCTTCAGCGCCTTCTTCGCCTTCGACTTCCTTCTTACCCTTCTTGATGACTTCGGGCTCTGCCGGAGTTGTGGCCGCCACCACTTCCGCGGGCTTCTCTTCCTCGGCGCGGAGAGTCACGACGTGAGAGAGAACGGTGTGCGGATCGGTAAGCAGCTTGATCTTTTTCGTGTCGATCGGCAGGTCGCTGGCGCGGATGCTCTCGTTCAGCATCAAGCCGCTGACGTCCACCCGAAATTCGGTGGGGATGTCCGCGGGCAAAACTTCGACTTCGACTTCACGGGTCACGACTTCGTAGACGCCGCCCTGAACCTTGACCCCCGCGGGCTCGCCGAAGGTGTGGACTGGAACCTTGACGCGCATGCGAACGTCCATGGCGACACGGATGAGGTCCACGTGGAGCAAGCGACCGGAGACGGGATCCACTTGCCAGTCCTTGACGATGGCGGGCTCGTGCTTGCCGGCAAGATCGATCTGGAACAATGTGTTCTGGCCGGATTCGGAACGCAGAATCGCGGTGACCTGCTTAGTGTTGACGGCCAAAGAGAGAGCCTCTCCCTTGCCACCGTAGAGAACGGCGGGCACTTTGCCGGACAGGCGCAGGCGGCGCGCTTCGTTTTTACCCCGCTGATCGCGGGGCGCCCCTTCCACAATGATGTCAGCCATGCTTTCTTTCCTTCCGATTACCCACTTGCCGTGGAGTGTTTCACCACTGGCCGTGGAATCTATTCCGGCGTTACCGCTTGCCGGAGAAATTTTAGATAAAGAGCTCGCTGATTGAAGTTTCTTCGTGAATAGAACGAATGCCGCGCGCGAGCAAGTCCGCAACACTCAAAATCTTAATTTTCTTCAACTTCTTTGCCGCCTCCGAGAGCGGTACCGAATCGGTGGCCACAACTTCGGTGATATCCGAATTTTCAATGCGTTCTACCGCGGGGCCAGAAAGCACCGCGTGGGTGCAAGCGGCAAAGACTTGCGTGGCCCCTTCGCGAACCAAAGCTTCCGCGGTTTTAACGAGCGTGCCAGCAGTATCAATGATGTCGTCGACGATCAGGGTGCTGCGGCCTTTGACGTCGCCGATGAGGTTCATGACTTCGCTGACGTCCACATCCACGCGACGTTTGTCCACGATAGCGAGTGGGGCGCCGAGTTTCTTGGCGAAAGCGCGGGCGCGCTCCACGCCGCCGGCATCTGGAGAGACGACGGTTAAGTTGGGGAGCTTGAGATTGCGGAAATAGTCCACGAGGACGGGTGAACCGTAGAGGTGATCCACGGGAACGTCAAAATAGCCCTGAATCTGCGGGGCATGAAGATCGAGTGTGAGCGCGCGGCTAGCGCCGGCGGTTTCGAGAAGATCGGCGACAAGCTTGGCTGATATGGGGACCCGCGGCTTATCCTTACGGTCCTGACGGGCGTAACAGTAGTACGGCAGAACGGCGGTGATGCGCCATGCGGAAGCCCGTTTGAAGGCATCGATCATTAGAAGGAGTTCGAAGAGATTGTTGTCGACGGGATGGCAGCAGGGTTGGACGACAAAGACATCGGCGCCACGGACATTTTCGAGAATCTGAAAATAAATTTCGCCGTCGCTGAAGCGGCCGAGCAGAGCCTTTCCCAGCGAGACGTTGAGATGCTGGCAGATGGCCTCCGCCAGGGGAGGGTTGGCCTTGCCGGTAAAAATTTTGAATCTATCGTCGTTCAAGCTACACTCTCAGGCCTCACCACTCTGCGATGAAGCCAAGGCGGACCAAGATTGAAACGGGCCGACGTCCGGCAAATGTTTGCGGATGAGGGAATCAGAAAACGAAGAGACGCTGCAAGTTCAGCCGATCGAGACGCGATTCATGAACCGCGCATATTTGTTCCGCGAAACAGATTCGCAAACAAAGGTCTGATCGTGCGGGAACCCGACAGCAGCTCGGCGCGCCTTCGCTGGGCTCGGGAAAACACCAAACACCGCCGAACCGCTACCCGCCAGCAAGGCTTCTGAAGCCCCTCCGTGGAGTAAAACCCGCTTGATCTTCGCAAGCCGCGGGTAGCGCTGGAAAACGGCCCTTTCGAAATCGTTGGAAAGGGTAGTTCCCTGCGCGCTCCAACATAGAGCACAGAACTCCATTAGTTTATGGGCCGCAGCGGATTTTGTCAACGAAGCCAGTTCGGGAGCATGGAGCCAGCGGTAAGCGTCCGGTGTCGGGACATGGATATCTTTAGGAGAAACGATAAGCAACGAAAAAAGCGGGACATCTGGGAGAGGGTAGATTTCTTCGCCGCGGGCGACGCCGAGGGCTGTACCGCCGTATAGGAAGAAAGGCACGTCCGCGCCAAGGCTGGCGGCGATTTGGAGAAGTTCGGCTGGAGGAAGTTTTTTTCCAGTAAGCCGGAGATAGCCCAGGAGCGCAGCGGCGGCGTCACTGGAGCCGCCACCTAAGCCGCGGCCTGCAGGGATTTTTTTGTCGAGGGTGATCTCGACTCCTTTGCGCACACCGAGTTCATGGCGGAGAGCCTCCACGGCACGGTAAGCGAGATTTTTCCCGATGGCTTCGCGGGAAAGAGTGTCGTTGCCGCGGACGGAAAGCGAAATGTCCGGGAGGCGCGAAGGACGGAGTCGCAGGGTGTCGTGAAGCGAAATGGTTTGAAAGATGGTGCGAAGTTCGTGGTAGCCGTCGGCGCGCTTACCAAGTACTTCGAGACGCAGATTGATTTTGGCGCAGGCGGGAATTCGCACTTCGCGCATTGCCGGGCTCAGGGCTTGGCGTCAGGCGCGGGAGACTTTTGCGCGACGCGGTGTTTGGCCTGGCCGAGCTTTTTTTCGACTTCCGCGATCTTTTCGTTCTCCACATCGCCGGGGAGCGCGCGATGCCATTCGTTGAGAGACTTTTCCCACTCTGCAGCGGCGAGGTCCATGCGCCCCTGCTTGGCATAGGCATCGCCCAGATGGAGACGGATGGTGGGATCGTGGGATTCCCGTTCGCTGGCTTTGCGCAGGGCGGCGAGGGCATCCTCAATCTTGTTTTGCTTATAGTAGACCCAACCAAGGCTATCGAGGAATGAGCCGTTATAGGGCTCCTGCTGGACGGCGCGTTCGACCATTTCCTGGGCCTCGTTCAAGCGGATGCCGCGATCGGCCAGCATGTAACCATAGTAGTTGAGCACCTGGGCATTCTTGGGATTGACGGCAAGTGTTTTCTTGAATTGCTCTTCGGCTTTGTCGAACTGCATCTGGCGTTCGTAGATAGCGCCAAGAAGAAGCCAGGTGATTTCGTTTTCATGCGGGTCGGACGCTAGGGATTCCGCCTTGTGGGCGGCTTCCTCGGCTTCCTTATAGCGATGAGAACGCTCGTAGACCTGTGCGATGTTGACATAGGTCTCGCGATCGGCAGGCTTGTTCTTGAGATCGGTTTGTAGAAGCTTCACAGCTTCGTCTGCTTGCTGATTTTCACCGAAAAGTAGCGCCTGGCTTGCACGGATTGTCGAATCGTCGGGATATTTGGCGATGGCTTCGCGCCCGGCTTGAAGCGCTTTCGGAAGATCCTTCGCCTGGCGGTATGTATCCATGGTGAGCATGCGCGCACGACGATCTTCTTCTTCACCTAAGTGGCCGAGTTCCTGGAACGTGAAGATGGCAGCTTGATAGTTCTGGGTGTCGCGATAGAGCATGCCGAGCTGTTGATAAAGGATCGCCAGAGAGCGGCGACGCGAGGGCATCGCGGCAGGCTGGGCCTTGACGCCCGTGACTGCGTCGGAAAGAACCCGGATAGCGTCTTCGTAGCGGCCCTGCGATTCGTAAATCATGGCCTCGTTGAACATCACGTCGAGGCTGCCTGGAGAATACTGGCGGGCCTTGACCAGGTTTTGTTCGGCCTTGTCATACTGGTGGAGTTCGCGGTAGATGCGAGCGATGCTGACGTAGGTGTCGGAATCGTCCGGCAGCAAATCCGAAAGCTTCTGGAAGACGGCTAGGGCGTCAGTGTACTTTTCTTCGGCCAGTAGCGCCTGGCCCAACCCACGAAGATGCCCGGCTTCGGACGGCTCGAGATCGGCGGCTTTGCGATAAGCGGACTCCGCTTTGGCGAAATCGTGGATTTGAGTGTACGCGTCGCCTAGCAAATCGTAGAGCGTACCGGAAGGTGAACGCGCGTTCATACTTTCGAGAAGACTGATCGCTTCCCCGGCTTTATTTTCGTCGAGAAGAAGCTGGGTGAGTTGCTCAAGGGTTTGATCATTGTCGGGATCGTCCTTGAGTAGCGCGCGCAGGACCTGCTCCGCTTTTTCCGGCTCATTGTGCAAACGATAGAGGCGCGCGAGCCAGAGCGAGGCTTCCTGATCGGCGGGATCCAGGCGGTGAACTTCGCGGTATTCGGCGAGGGCCTTGCCGACGGTTTCCGTTTGCGCGGCAGAACCGGTGCTGTTGATGTCACCAAGGCTGCGGAGATAGATACGCGCGAGGAGGTGATGGGTGGGCAAGTCGTTCGGGTCACGCTTTAGAATTTCACTGGCTTCCACGACTGCCTCGTGAATGCGCTGCGCCTTCCAATACATCTCCGCGAGGCGCTCACCGATGATGGGCGATTGAGGATCGAGGGCGTAAGCCTTTTTGTAGGCTTCGATGGCGCGGGTGGCGTACTCGTGCTGGCTGGTCTGCTCGAACTGAAGCTCGTAGATATGGCCAAGGGTGAAATTGTAGTAGGCATCGGCGCGGGGAGAGCTTTTCTCCTGAGGAGGGGGGGCCTGGCCGGCGAAGGAAGTTTGCGCAGGCGCGGGGAGGCCTGCGAGAGCGGATACGATAAGAATGGCTAGAAAACGAGTAAGCGTCATAGAGAGTCCGCAAATACCGAGTATCCCATGCAGGAGAAACGCGGTCAAAAGCGAAAAGGCGGGCGTTTCGAAAACCACAGGATGCCGATAATTAAGATGCAGGGGAGAGGGAGTAGGTTTCTAAGCGTTTGCAATGATTCCATACTTCTGCAATAATCGAACTATGAAAAAAACCGATCCACTTTTGATCACCCGTTGTGCAGACCGATTTGCCGCGCTGGGTGCCGAACCCCGGCTGCAGATTGTGCGGCAGCTGCTATCCGCGCACCCGACGGGAATGGTGGCCGGAGAGATTCAAGAAGAACTGGGCATTCCGGCATCGACGCTGTCTCATCACCTGGAGAAGATGCGCCAGGTTGGATTGGTGACCGTGCGGCGCGCGGGAACATTTTTGTGGTACACCGCCAATACGGATGGGTTGAAAGAGCTTCTCGGATTTTTGTACGACGAATGCTGTACGCGGAGTCGAGCTGTACCTGCGGAATCCATAGTGCAAATTTCTAAGTGAGGAGGAGCCATGAGCAATCCGAAGACTCAGGACTTGGTGAAAGAGAAGTATGGCTCGGTAGCCAAACGAGTGACCGGTGGAGGAACCGCTTGCTGCGGAGGCGGGGCGGAGTTGAGCGGTTCTGACCCGATTACACGGGACCTGTATGACGCATCGCAAACGGCGGCGTTGCCGGCAGACGCGGTGAGCGCATCGCTGGGATGCGGAAATCCGACCATGCTGGCAAAGTTACAGCCCGGGGAAGTGGTCCTGGATTTGGGTTCGGGTGGCGGGATTGACGTGTTGTTGTCCGCAAAACGAGTTGGGCCTGCCGGGAAAGCGTATGGCTTGGACATGACGGATGAGATGCTGACGCTGGCGCGAGCAAACCAGACGAAAGCCGGCGTGAAAAATGTGGAATTCCTGCGAGGGACGATGGAGAACATACCGCTGCCAAATGACAGCGTGGACGTAATTATTTCGAACTGCGTGATCAACCTTTCGGGGGATAAGGATCAGGTGTTGCGAGAGGCATTTCGGGTTTTGAAGCCGGGCGGACGGCTGGCGGTTTCCGATGTTGTGGTGCGTGGAGAGGTTCCGGTTGACGTGCGGAAGAGCATGGAATTGTGGGTGGGATGCATCGCCGGGGCACTGGAAGAAACCGAGTATAAGGAGAAGCTGAGCGCGGCGGGATTTGGATCGGTGGAAGTAGAGCCGACACGGATCTATCAGGTGGAAGATGCGCGCGAGTTTCTGATAGCGGCAGGATTGGATGCCGAAGTAGTGGGGCCGCAGATCAAAGATAAATTCATGAGCGCGTTTATTCGAGCAGCGAAACCCGCGGTGGAGTCCTGCTGCGGCCCTACATGTTGCAAATGAAAAATGCAGCCATGCTGACCTGCTGCGACGATTCGGTGTCACGGAATGAGATGGATACGAAGAAGAGAGTCTTCCTCAGTGGAGGAAGTGGCGCATGCCGGTGAAGACCATGGCGAGGCCGAGGCGATCGGCGGTGGCGATGACTTCGGGATCTTTCACGGAGCCGCCTGGTTGAATAACGGCTGTGGCTCCGGCTTTGGCGGCTTCTTCGACGCCATCGGGGAATGGGAAGAAGGCGTCGGAGGCCACGGCAGTTCCCTTCAGCGGGCTTTGCGCTTTGGCAACGGCGAGTTGGACGGAGTCCACGCGGCTCATCTGACCGGCACCGACGCCGAGGGTGGCGCCATCTTTGGCGAACACGATTGCATTTGATTTGACGTGCTTGCAAACGATCCAGGCAAATTTCAGATCTTCCAGTTCGGCAGCGGTGGGAGCACGCTTGGTGACTACGCGCAATTCCCTGCCCTGGAGAACACCGAGATCCGGTTGTTGCAACAGAACACCGCCGAGGATGCGCTTAAACTGCAATTCCTTGTCGTGATCGAGGCCGTCCTGAGGGAGTTGTAGGAGGCGGAGATTTTTCTTAGCGGCAAAAATTTCCTGAGCGCGTTCGGCGAAGCCTGGAGCGACAATACATTCCACGAAAAGCTTGACGACTTCCTCCGCGGTGACGCCATCCACGATGTGATTGAACGCGAGGACACCGCCGAATGCCGAGATGGGATCGGAGGCCAAAGCTTTAGTATAGGCATCGTGAAGGGAGTGCTGCTCCGCGGCGCCGCAGGGATTGTTGTGCTTGATGATGACGGCGGCGGGGCGCTGAAATTCAGCGACAAGGCTGCGAGCGGCTTCCAGATCCACGTAATTATTGAAAGACAGTTCCTTGCCTTGCAGCTGCTTTGCGGCGGCGAGACCTTTGGGCGGATCCCCCGCGGGGACGTAGAGCGCGGCGGCTTGATGAGGATTTTCGCCGTAGCGAAGTTCTTGTTTGCGGCGAAGTGCGACATGGACGCGCTCGGAAAGCGGCGCCTTGGGTTGCATCTCGAGACGGTCGCCGGCGGCGGCGAGACGTTCGAGATTCATGGTGATAAGGCCATCATAGCGGGAGGTAACCGCGAAAACTTTGCGAGCTAGATCGAGGCGGGTGGCCAGCGAAGTATCGCCGGCAGCCTCGAGCTCCGTGGCGACGCGGGCATAGTCGGCGGGGTCGCTGATGACCGTGACGCTTTCGAAATTTTTTGCGGCGGAGCGGAGCATGGTTGGGCCACCGATATCGATATTCTCGATGAGCTCTTCAGGAGGCAAATAAGCCTTGGCGGCAGTGGCTTCGAAGGGATAGAGATTGACGACCACGAGATCAATGGGAGCGATGCCGTGTTCGTGAGCCTGCTTTTGGTCTTCGGCGAGATGGCGCCGGAACAAGAGACCGCCATGGATTTTTGGGTGCAGTGTTTTTACCCGGCCGCCCAGCATCTCCGGCCAGCCGGTGAAATCCGAAACGTCTTTCACGGGAATGTTCTTTTCGCGTAGCAGCTTGGCGGTGCCGCCGGTGGAAAGAATTTCGATTTTGAGTTTGGCGAGGCGGCGGGCGAAATCCTCGATTCCGGTTTTGTCGAAAACGCTGAATAGCGCGCGCTGCACTCCCATGTCCCCTCCCGTGCGGTGGTAGAACGTAATAGTTTACGTGCAGGAGGGAAATTTCGGAAACAGGGATCTGTGGGAAAAGAATTGCGGTTCAGGATTTCACGAGGGCTTTGAGTTTGACTTGACCGTCAACGACTTCGACGACGTATTCAACGTCACGGCAATTTTTCTGAATCTGAAGGTCCTTTGTTTTTTTGCAGACAAAATCGTTGAACCCTGAACGCGTTAGTTTGGAGGTTTCTTCGCCGGTTTTCAACTTGGCCTGAAGAAACGCTTCGTAGAGCTTGTCTACCTTTTCTCCCTCTTTCTCAGGTTCGGAGCAGATTATGCTGAATGGGTGGTGGTCCTTCAAGGAACCGGCAGCCATCACCATCCTGGCCGATTCCGCGGTCTGGGTGACAGCAGGTGGGTTCTTGGCGCGCTGAGCTTCGATCTCCTTAGCGGCCGCGCCAAAGTGGCGTTGCACTTTGCCTTCTTCTCGCTGGGCTAGACGCTTGCGGAAAATGTCTTTGTACTTTGCGTAAGTCTGAGAAAGGTTACCAAAGCGAAAGCGCTGATTGAATTTCAGATCGCCGCCGCGCTCAGCATAACGCCGAATGATCAGATCGATGCGCCACTCGATTTCGGTGGGAGGGCGCTTGCGGCCGCCACCGAAATACATGTCGTATTCGATTTTTAACTGGCGGATGTCGCGTTCCAGCTGTGCCAGTTCTTCGTCAATGGTGGCCATAGCGACAAATGTCCTTGCGCCCTTCCATCGTAGGAGGGCGGATTGATTGGCGTCAATGGGCCGAAAGGCTTGAACGGCGGATGGAATACCGCCCTTTCGGGCAGCGCCGGACGAAGTTGAAAAGTCTGGAATTGCGGGCAATTGGGCGCTGTGCTCCAATGACGGCATGATGATGCGGGCGAAAAATGAGCTTTCCAACGGGCAGGCCGCTTTGCTGCGGAAATTGCCGTCCGTGGATGAGTTATTGTTGCAGCCGGAAGTGGCCGATTTGTGCAAGAAAGTGGAACGCGGGCAAGTGGTAGAGGCGACGCGGCGTGTTCTGGAGCGGGCGCGACGAGAAATTACCACACAAGATTCAGCGAATGAAATGGTGACAGGGACAGGCGAACTGGGAAGACTGGTGGTCGAGGAAGTGCGCGGGTACTTGGAGAGGTCGCTGAGGGAGGTCATCAACGCTTCGGGGGTGGTCCTGCACACGAATTTGGGAAGAGCGCCGTTGTCAGCCGAGTCAGCTGATCACATTCGAGCGGTGAGCACGCGGTATTCGAATCTGGAATACGACGTGGAGGCAGGAACGCGTGGAAAGCGAGATGTGCACACGGCAAGGCTGATTGAGCGGCTGACAGGAGCGGAAGCAGCAATTGTGGTGAACAATTGCGCTGCGGCGGTGCTGGTTACGCTATCTGCACTGGCGCGCGGTGGAGAGGTGATCGTTTCGCGCGGCGAATTGATCGAGATTGGCGACGGATTTCGGATTCCGGAAATCATGGAGCAGAGCGGCGCGGTGCTGCGCGAAGTGGGGACGACGAACCGAACGCGGATTGCCGACTACGAGAATGCGATCAGCGAGAAGACGCGACTGCTATTGCGGGTGCACGCTTCGAATTTTCAAGTGACTGGTTTTACGGAGAAGCCGGAAGTCATAGAGCTGACGGCGCTTGGGGAGCGGCGCGGGATCCCGGTGGTGGAAGATTTGGGGTCAGGTTGCCTGGCGGGTCTTTCCGGTGTGGGTATCACTGAACCGACGGCGAAGCAGAGCATGGAAGCAGGATTTTCCTTGGTGCTGTTCAGCGCGGACAAATTGCTCGGTGGACCGCAGGCGGGGATTATTGCAGGGAAAAAGGACCTGGTCGCGAAAGTACGGCGGCATCCGCTGTTTCGCGCACTGCGGGTAGACAAGCTGACGATCGCCGCGATGGAAATGACGTTGCGGGCGTATTACCGTGGGGCGTGGGACGAAATTCCGGCGTTGAAGATGATTCGGATGACGGCAGAGGAGATCGAGGAACGCAGCGCGAGACTGTTGAGGGCGGTGGAGACAGCAGTGGCTGCGGCAGATGCGGAGATTGAGTTGACCGAGGGCACCTCGCTGGTGGGAGGCGGCTCGACGCCAGCGCAATCTTTGCCAACGAAGGTGCTGCGTGTGGCCAGTGCGCGACATTCGGCAACTCAGTTGGAAAAGAGATTGCGGAAGCCGGCGAAGGGTGTTCCGGTGATCGCGCGCATCGAGGAAAGGCGGCTGGTGATTGATTTGCGGACGGTCTTTCCCGAACAAGAAAAATCGTTGGAAGAGGCGCTTGTTGCAGCCGTGCGTTGAAGTCGACGGGGCAACCATTGGAGGATGGTGTAGGTATGCAGGATTAAGAAACTGGACGAAACGATTGCTTACGTGCAAGGAATTGGATCGCCGCTTTATCCGGATGGAAGCCAAGTTCGAATTGCTGGAGCGCGTGGCTTCGCCAAGTGGCCGGGCGTTGCGGGAAAAGAAAGAATCGTAGTGTGGGAGAGGATAGCCGTCCTGTGCTGGCGTTTGCTGTTTCCCATGGCCAATTGAAAGCGCTGCAACAACCTCTGCCGCGGTTAAGAAAGAGGTGGGCACTGGTCCGCATGCGCATGGCGGGCATCTGCAACACCGATGTGGAGATTCTGCGCGGGTACCATAATTTTCGAGCTACGCCGGGACATGAATTTGTTGGGGAAGTAGCGGAAGTGGAGGGCGTTTCCGCCGCCGTAAAGCGGCGCTGGCTGGGAAAGCGCGTGGCCGGCGAGATCAATGTGGCTTGTTCAGCGTACGGCTACAAGCCGGTGTGTGATTTTTGTCGGCGAGGGCTGAAGACCCACTGCGAACGGCGAACAGTTCTGGGCATTGTGGCGCAGGACGGAGCGTTCGCGGAGTATTTGGCGCTGCCGCTGGAGAATCTGCATCCGATACCTGAAGGTGTTAGCGATGCGAAGGCGCTGTTCATCGAGCCATTGGCGGCCGCTTGCCAAATCCTGGAACAGATCGATATCAGGCGGTATCCCACAGTGGCTGTGTTGGGAGATGGCAAGCTAGCGCAACTGATTGCGCGAGTATTAAAGGCGGCACACGCGAAAGTGATGATGTACGGAAAGCATGCGCGCAAGCTAGCGCTGGCGAAGGAAGCGGGGATTGAAACGCACAGAGTGCGTGGCAACGCGAGCGACCTGAAGCGGGTGAAGGCAAAATTTCGACTGGTGGTGGAAGCGACAGGTTCGCCGACGGGATTACGGCTGGGGCAGGAGATGACGGAACCGCGTGGTACGCTGCTGCTGAAGTCCACGTTTCATGGAGCGGCGCCGGTGGAGACGTGGCCGGTAGTGGTGAAGGAGATTACTGTGGTTGGCTCGCGATGCGGGCCGTTCGCGGAAGCGATTGCGCTGTTACGTAGCGGGAAGCTGGACCCAACGCCGTTAATTTCGCGCGAGTTCCCACTGGATGAAGCGAATCTGGCGATCGCGTACGCGCAGAAGCGTGGAGTGATGAAAGTCGTCTTAAGGAATGATCGGTCGTCTACAGACGATTGATGCAAGAGGCGACGCAGGCCGCGCCGAAGCCGTTGTCAATGTTGACGACGGTGACGTTGGAGGCGCAGGAGTTCAACATGCCGAGTAATGCCGCGACTCCGCCAAAGCTAGCGCCATAGCCGGTGCTGGTCGGCACGGCGATTACCGGCACAGCCACGAGTCCACCCACAACGCTCGGAAGAGCGCCCTCCATGCCGGCTATGCAGATGATGACGCGTGCTTCGGTGAGACGCAGGCGGTGTTCGAGGAGTCGGTGAATTCCCGCGACGCCTACGTCATAGAGATGTTCTACCTGATTGCCCATCAGGCCTGCGGTGAGGAGGGCTTCTTCCGCAACGGGAATGTCGCTGGTGCCTGCGGAGACAATGAGGATCGTGCCCTTTCCGGTCAGTTCGTTAGTTCGCTCGATGGTGATGACACCGGAGAGAGGATGAAAGGCCGCGGCGCGGCTGACACGTTTGACGGCAGTGAAGATTTTCTTGTCCGCGCGAGTGATGAGGATATTGTGGCGCGAATCTTTTTTGTTGAACATGCTGCGCGCAATTTGCGCGATTTGCCCGGGAGTTTTGCCCTTGCCGAAAATCACCTCGGCGTAGCCCTGACGGAGAGCGCGATGGTGATCGACCTTGGCGAAGCCGATGTCTTCAAATGGCAGATGCTTCAGGCGGTCCACAGCGGCGCCGGGCGAGAGTTTCCGCGCGGCTACCGATTCCAGAAGTTTCAGAAGCTCTTCAGAGTTCATCGTGTTTGACCGGTTTGAGTTTAGCATCCGCGGCGCTAGCGTTCTAAGCCTTGACTTGCCCAAGAGCCGCTGCGAGACTGGCTTTATCCGCGAAAAACCATGCCTTCCACCAAAGCACACATTGTAACCGTAGGTGTCACCGGCGCCAGCGGGGCTATTTTTGCGCAGAAACTATTGTCGATGCTGGAAGAGGATGCGCGAGTGGCGCGGGTGCACCTGGTATCGAGCGAAACGGGACAGCGACTATTCGCCGAAGAGCTGCAGATAAGCTCCGGCGACTTGAAGCAATTGCCGAGCAGGGTGCTGGGACGCAATTCGAAAAAGATTGAGACCATTTCGAACAAGGATGTCGGGGCGTCCATCGCGTCGGGTAGCTACGATGTGGACAGCATGATCGTGGTGCCTTGTACGATGGGAGCGCTGGGGGCGATTGCGAACGGAATGAGCGACGACCTGGTGGGGCGCGCGGCGGACGTGATGCTGAAAGAGGGGCGCAAGCTGGTTTTGTGCGTACGGGACACGCCGTTCAACCGGATCCACCTGGAGAACATGTTGAAAGCACAGCAGGCAGGGGCGGTGATCATGCCGATCGTGCCGGCATTTTATCACCTGCCGAAAACGATTGATGACCTGGTGACGCAGTACGTTTGCCGGGTGCTGGCGCAAGTGCGATTGCCGCAGGAAAAGATGTACCGCTGGGCAGGTAGTGCGGCAGCGAAGAAGGCGGAGGCGTAGCGGATGTTCGGACGCGTGGGCACGGTGCTGGAGATGATCAAGTTCGAACACTCCGTGTTTGCGCTGCCGTTTGCATTGACCGGAGCGCTGCTGGCGGCTCGAGCGACGACGCACAGCTGGCCGAGCCTGCGGCAAGTTTTGTGGATTGTTGTGGCGATGGTAGCGGCGCGCACTGCTGCGATGACGATCAACCGGATCGTGGACCTGCGCTACGACAAGGAAAATCCGCGGACAAAGATGCGGGCGCTGGCAACTGGGGCGTTGTCGGTGCCTTTTGCGTGGATGTTCACCCTGGTGGCCGGAGGTGTTTTTTTTGTTGCGGCTTGGCAATTGAATCCTCTGGCGTTGAAACTGGCGCCGGTGGCGCTGGCAATTTTGTTTTTTTATTCGCTGACGAAACGCTTCACTTCGCTTTCGCACCTGTTCCTTGGCTTTGCGCTGGGGATTTCACCAGCGGCAGCGTGGATCGCAATTACGGGCGGTCTGGATTGGCGGATGCTGATTCTGTGTGGCGCGGTGACACTTTGGGTGGGCGGATTCGACGTGCTGTACGGGTGTCAGGATGTGGAGTTTGACCAGCAGGCGGGGCTGTATTCAATACCGAAGCGGTTTGGTATCGCCGGGGCACTGCTGATTGCGAGGGCAATGCACATTGGCGTGGTCGTGCTCCTGAGTTGGCTAGCGGCGAGTTTTAGGCTGCCGTGGCCAGCGTGGGCGGGAATCGCGGTGGTGGCGGCGTTGCTGGCATACGAGCACTCGCTGGTGAAGGCCAACGATTTGAGCAAGCTGAACGCTGCGTTTTTTGCGGTGAACGGCTATATTAGTATGTTGTTCCTGTTGTTCTGGGGCGCTGCAGCGGCAGTTTGGCGCGTTTGAATTTTATGGAATTTTCGAAAAGAAAACGGAGCATAGCGGCTGAGAACCTGCCGCCATCTAATAAATAGAGAGAACCGTGGCAGAACTTACGCTTACCGATACGAGCTTGAAACCGATCGCCGACAAGGTGCTGGCGGGCGAACGATTATCGTTTGATGAAGGCGTGGCGCTCTTCAAGACACCGGATTTGCTGGCATTGGGGTGGCTGGCGAACTTCGTGCGCGAGAAGCAACATGGCAACGTGACGTATTACAACGTCAACCGGCACATCAATCCGACGAATGTGTGCGTGGCCCATTGCAAGCTGTGCGCGTTTGGCCGGGACCCGAATGCCCCGGGGGCGTACACCTTTGCTTTGCAGGAGATTTACGAACGTGCGGCGCAGGGCGTGCGCGAGGGAGCGACGGAATTCCACATTGTGGGCGGACTGCACCCCGATTTGCCGTTCGACTATTTTTTGGAAATGCTTCGCGGGCTGAAGCAGCGGCAACCGCAGGTGCACTTGAAGGCGTTCACGATGGTGGAAGTGCACTACTTCGCGCGAATCGCGAAACTGTCCATTGAAGAGACATTACGGAAGATGAAGGAGGCCGGGGTGGACTCCTGCCCGGGCGGCGGCGCTGAGATTTTCCATCCCCGCGTGCGAAAGATTATCTGCGACCACAAGGTCAGCGGGCAGATGTGGCTAAGCATCGCGAAAAAGGCGCATCGTATCGGGTTGCATACGAATGCGACGATGCTATACGGACACGTGGAAACGACTGAAGAACGCGTAGATCACTTGGTGCGCTTGCGTGAAGCGCAGGATGAGACGCACGGATTTGTCGCATTCATTCCGCTGGCGTTTCATCCGGAAAACACCGCGTTGTCTCATATTCCGAAACCGACAGGATACGACGACTTGCGCTGCATCGCTGTTTCCCGGCTGATGCTGGACAATTTCAATCACATCAAAGCTTATTGGATCATGCTCTCTCCCAGCATCGCGCAGATCGCACAGCGGTTTGGCGCCAACGACCTGGATGGAACTGTTGCGGAAGAAAAGATTTACCACGATGCGGGAGCGAACACGGCCGAATTTACGCCGCGGACGGAACTCGAGCGACTGATCCGCGCGGCGGGCCGCACGCCGGTGGAACGAGACACGCTGTATCGCCCGGTGGACCGGTCGAAGTTGCCGCCTATTGTACCCGCGACACCGCCCGGACTAGTTTCCTTGAGTTTAAACGTCTAGTCACAGCCTGACCACCCGGACAATCCAATAGCCTCAGATAAAAACGCCCGAGCCTAGGGATGGCTGGGGCATTTCCTTTGTATAGCGTGTTGAGATAGAAAAGAGATCCAGAGGCTGGCAAAAGCTTGGAGGTTTCTCTTGCGAACGATTGTTTTGTTAACGATTTCGAATATATTCATGACCTTTGCGTGGTACGGGCATTTGAAGTTTCGGAACACCGCGCTTTGGAAGGTGGTGCTGATCAGTTGGGGCATCGCATTTTTTGAGTACTGCTTTCAGGTGCCCGCAAACCGCATCGGGTCCTATGAATTTACTACCGCACAGTTGAAAACGATCCAAGAGGTCATAACACTTTCGGTTTTCTCGGTTTTTTCGATCACTTACTTGGGGGAGACTCTGAGGTGGAACTACCTGGCCGGCTTCGCGTGTATCTCGTTGGCGGTATTTTTCGTTTTTCACAAGTGGTGAAAACGTCGCAAAGAGCAACGCTGAAGATTGCAGGGATGGGTTGCTCGGCATTGAATCTGCGTCTATACCTCCTTCTGGGATGCGGGTGTATCCTTCCAAAGGATCTGGGTATCCAACAGGCAGGCTAAAATCTGTTCATGTCTGCGACAGGAGAAACCATATGCAACGCAAAGCTTCGGCGGTATGGCAAGGCGATTTGAAGTCGGGCAAGGGAGCGATTTCGACCGACAGCGGAGTCCTGAAGCAAACGCAGTACTCGTTCAGCACTCGATTTGAGAACGGGGTGGGAACCAATCCCGAGGAACTTCTGGCAGCAGCGCATGCAGGGTGTTTCACCATGGCTCTTTCCGCGCAATTGGGCGGAGCTGGTCTGACGGCAACAAAGCTCGAGACGACCTGCACGATCACGCTGGATAAGGTCGGAGACGGCTTTTCGATCACCAGGAGCCACCTG
>Ga0209526_10000279_pt1 | contig 32313 bp, 21 predicted proteins | sample JacPinW_OM2H0_M1_FD_188566 | JGI IMG/M metagenome (GOLD analysis project Ga0209526, IMG submission 188566) | Forest soil microbial communities from Algoma, Ontario, Canada - Jack Pine, Ontario site 1_JW_OM2H0_M1 (SPAdes) (version 2) | ecosystem: Environmental > Terrestrial > Soil > Boreal... | reverse complement strand
GTCCGAGGCTCGCCGCGAAGCGCTGATGCCATTTCTTTGGACGGTAATCGCAAAACAAGGACAAGTTTTCGGCAATCGCGATAAAGGTTCGGACGCGTTGTTACAAATGGGCTGAACTTTTCTTATCCAGGCTACAACGAGACGCTTTGCGGCTTTGCCGATCCGCGTATCAAAAGCAATGACAAAGTCCCAAATCCGAATGTTACCGTGCTGGAGTGGCTGAAGAATCGGCCTTCCTTTCAAGGCGAGATTGCGGCTTTCGGCGCTTGGGATGTAATCGCTTCCGTTTTCAATCCCGTGCGCTCCAAAATTACCGCGAATGCCGGCTGGGATCCCTTTACGGCCATTGCAATGACGCCCAAATTGGAGCTGCTGAACAATCTAAAAGCAGAAACGCCACGCGTCTGGCCCGACGAGCCGTTCGATGCGATTCCGTTCTACACAGCTATCGAATACCTGAAAGAGAAAAAGCCTCGCGTTTTGTATCTGTCACTCGGTGAAACCGACGACTGGGCTCACGCGGGGCGATACGCTGATTATCTCGACGCCGCTCATCGCGCTGATGCCTACGTGCAAGCGCTTTGGGAGCAAACGCAATCGATGCCGGAATATCGCGGCAATACAACGATTATTTTTTCTCCTGACCATGGCCGCGGAAAGGCGCCTCACAAATGGAAAGACCACGGGGAAAGAATTCCAGACTCGAAATACATTTGGATTGCATTTCTCGGCCCTGACACGCCAGCTATGGGAGAGCGGTCCAACATTCAGCCCGTAACGCAGAACCAGATCGCGGCGACATTGGCGGCATTTCTCGGCGAGGACTACCCCGCGGAAGTCGGCAATGCTGGCAAGGCCATTGCGGACGTGCTGCCGCATTGAGCCCAACGTCGCTATCAGGTTTTCGCTCCGCCGTCTACGCGGAAACGGCTTGGCGTCCAACGCGGAACGCACCTTGCGGCGGAGCGTGTTCAGCGAAAACGGTTTCGAGAGGAAGACGCCGTGTGCAGTTTGGCGGGGTCACTCAAGGGCGGCGCGTGACTCGGCGCTTGTCTCCCCAATACAATACAAAGAAGACCTGACAGCAATGTCGGGTAGAGACCTGCTTGTCAGCCCATACTCCGAGCCGTAGCATGCCGCCACGTAAAAGCGATCACGGCGAGAGCGAGACTCGCCGACGGACGGGTGCCAACCTTCCAAACCCCATCGGCACCCGCCCCCGCCTCTTGAGCCGGTGCCCAGGACGCGAAGGGGACCGCACATCTGCCTGTGCAATTTGGATTGGCCATACCCACCTGAAAAACGAGTTGTTGCCGGGCACAGCGTTCGTTACCTACGCGAGCTGGACCTAATTTGCCCCGAAGGTTTCTCTGGGAGTGCCCAAGCGAACAGATCTCCGCCGCTTGCGACAATTACGTACTGCCGGCCATCAAGCTCATAGGTAATTGGCGCGTTTCCCACATGTCCGATGGCGGAATGCCAGAGCGTCGCACCGTCACTGGTTCGCAATGCCATAACGCTGCGGACGGAGTCGCCAGTGAAGCTTAAACCTGAATCCGTGGTAAGAACTCCGGCCGATGCCCACCCACCGCCTAGATCATGGTTCCAGCGAATTTTCCCGGTTTGATAGTCGATCGCTCGCAGCACGGCTTTTCCGAAGACTCCGTAATCGGCGCCGGCCCAGCCCACCGTACCGTGCTCCGGCTTGGAAAAGTAAATGCCATAAGCATCCCGCGAGCTAACCACCAGCAAACCCGTCTTTGCGTCGAAGCTAGGCGAACGATAATTCGTCGCTCCTCCTTCATCGGGCGCAACCAATCGGCCATCCCGCGCAGGATCCTTTTCGGGATTGTGAATTGGACGACCGTCCTTATCGACACCCTTTGACCAGTTAACTGTAGCGAAGGTGCTCGTCAAAAGGCTCTTTCCATTGGTGCGATCGAGCACGAAGAAATAACCATTGCGCGAAGCTTGCAGCAACATCCTCTTAGGAGAACCCTTAAAGTTTCCGTCCACGAGAACGGGAACTTCCACGGCATCCCAGTCATGCGTGTCATGAGGAGTGGCTTGAAATCCCCAAACGAAATCTCCGGTGTCCGGGTTCAGCGCTACGATGCTGCAGGTCCAGGGATTGTCGCCGGGGCGGGTCTGCGCTGCCAGGACCGGCGTAGGATTTCCCGTACCCACGAACACAAGATTAAGCTCCGCATCGTATGTCCCCGTAATCCACATGTTGCCGCCAGTCGCACCGCCACTTGGGGATCCCGGAGTGCCGGGCTGAGCCGTAGCGTAAAACGTCCACTGCGTCTGGCCCGTTTCCGCATCAAGCGATTTGAGCATTCCGGGAATGTTGTCAAAATCTCCGGAAAGCCCCACGAGTACGTGATCGCGCACAATAAGCGGCGCCACCGATGTCCAATAACCCTCCTTCACGTCCGCTAGAACGACGTTCCATCGCACAGTTCCATCTCTCGCATTGAGGCAGACAAGGTGATCGTCCGGCGTAGTGAGGTATACAGAATCTTTGTACAAGGCGACGCCGCGATGGCCAATATGGAAGCCCTCGTTGGCCGGATAGGTGTAGTGCCAGACTTGGGCCCCCGTGCGGGCATCGACAGCCCAAACGTTATCCGGGGTCGATACATACAAAATCCCGTTGGCGACAACTGGAGAAGACTTGATTTGGGCTGCCTGGCCTGTTTGAAAGGCCCAGGCGAGTGTCAGTTCGCGAACATTCGCCGGAGTAATCTGACTCAAATGGCTGTGGCGCCGGCCGGAGTAATCACCGTGATATATCGGCCAACTGTCGGGCGTCGGCTTTAAGAGCGCTGCGGGATCAAGCCCCTGTGCGAACGTAACTACGCCAAACACGCACGACAAAACTAAGACCGCACCGAGAGCAAACATCTCCCTTGCCAGCTTCATTCTTGCGCCACCTCGCGAGAGAAGCGTCCGGCAGCAACGCCTCTGGTATTTTCACCGCCCACATGCAGCTCTAGCGCAATGTCTGGAGGTACGCCAAAACATTGTGCATTTCTTCGTCGCTATACTTTCCTAATTGCTCGATGTGTGCTTCAAGTGGATTCATCACGGTGAATTTCACTTGCGTGACAGGCCAGGAGCGATACCATCCTGATGGATCGATCAATCCAATCGTGAATTCATCGCGATACGCCAATTTTCCAGTCACGGTTTGGCCTGAGGGAAGTGTCACTGTCGCAGTTGGTGTCGCCTTCGTGACCTCAGTACCTCGTTCGTTCTCGCGATAAAGCATGCGCCTCAGAAGATCTAATCCAGGGAGCTTCCCCGCAATGCCCGCAAGGTCGCCGCTGGGAGAGTGACACTTAGCACAGCCGCCGGCGCCGTTGAAATACCGCATCCCAGCTTCCGCGTTTCCCGTCTGCAGATCGCTGACGTCGACCGTACGTCGACGGCCTTCCTTTGCTTTTGCCTTTTGGTCATGGATGAATGCAACCAATGCCGCGAGTTGTTGCGGGTCGACGTTGCCAAAGGCCGGCATTCCTTTGTCCGGCCGTCCGTTCCGGACCACTACCCCGATCTTGTCTCCATGCACGTCTTGCTCAACGAGTGCCGACGCCATCAGGTCCGGACCGCTTTCGCCACCTCCCGCATCGCGTCCGTGGCAGAAGCCGCATTGCGCGGCGAACAAAGTTTTACCAGCCAGTATCTGTTCCACTGTCGCGGGTGATTCCGGGACAGGTCGGGAGGCGGGTTTGGCGGCCGCGGAGTCTTGACCGTTACTACTCTGTGCGTAGGATAGAGCCGCGATGCAGATGCCCAGGGCAAGTACAAGCCCGTACCCCCTACTTGCACGCAAGCGATAGAAGCGCGAAGACATCATGTAGAACTCTCAACTGGCTGAATTAAATTAGTTTTCACCCGCCACACAGTATTACATCTCGCGTCATTTTGCTCGTACAGAAGCAACATTAGAATTTCGAGTTCGATGTTGGACTTGCGTGGAAGGGATGCCGTGGCCATTACGATGGTGCCGGGGCGCGCCTTGCACATAACAGTGACCTTGCCGCCCGTCGGATTCCTTTCCAAATCGAGCTTGCAGCATGACCAACGTCGCTGCACTCTTGGCGATGCCCATCAGAGCTGGCGGTGCCGGTTACGAGTACCCTTTTGCCGCCCCGGCGAGGCCCTGCAGAATCCAGGATGTCCGATAAGCTGCCAGCTCAACCAGTCGATGCAACACCATCTAATCAGTTCATCCGGCAATACTTCCTTCTAGCAAACCGACCTGTCCGGCTGTACTCAATCAGACCTAGCCAGGGCGGTGTTCCGTTTGAATCAGCGCTTGCGGACGGCCCTTGAGTGCTGAAAGCCCTGCGCGTGGGCTTCGAGCTGGTGTTGCGTTGACCCATTGAGACCGCCGCGTTTACCAGGCATCTGGATTACTTCCGAGTGGCCTGTCATCCGTTCGGAGTTGGTGAATTGCGAGTTACGGCGAGCACTGCTCGGGAAATCCCTGTTTCGTACATTATACTGAATGGAGTTGGGTTCTCGCCGTGGAGCACGAACGACCTCTCGCACATCGCCTAATGCCCGATTCTGGCACGCCATCGGTGCTGAGTGACGCGCAGATCACGCAGTTCATCCATGACGGCTTCGTGAAAATCCCTGGGGCTTTTCCGCGTGAGCTTGCGGACCAAGGCCGTTCTATCCTCTGGCGGGAAACGGGTTGCGATGAGGCCGACCCAACCACCTGGACGAAGCCGGTGATCCGGCTCGGCATGTACGGACAGGAGCCATTTGCCAGGGCCGCCAACACTCGGGTCTTGCACCAAGCGTTCGATCAACTTGTTGGTCCAGGCCGGTGGCGGCCTCGAACGGATCTCGGGACGTTCCCGATTCGATTTCCTTCGGCCCAAGATCCAGGAGACGCCGGCTGGCACGTCGATAGCAGTTTCCCTCCTGATTCCTGCGACACGACCGATTTTCTGAACTGGCGCGTCAACGTGACTTCAACGGGAAGGGCCCTGTTGATGCTTTTTCTTTTCTCCGATGTTGGCGAAGGGGATGCGCCGACACGCATTCGCGTCGCTTCGCATCTCGATGTCGCACGGATTCTGGCTCCAGCGGGGGAGTACGGTTTATCGTTAAGAGATCTGGCCGCTGAGGAGACTTTTGCTAAAACTGCTGCGCGGGGCGAGGTACTGGCGACAGGTGACGCAGGCACCGTCTACCTGTGCCATCCGTTCTTGGTGCATGCAGCTCAACCGCATCGCGGCTCCCGCCCGCGCTTTCTCGCACAACCGCCACTGACTGAGGCTGAGCCTTTTCTGCTCGACCGCAAGGATGCGGCGTACTCGCCTGTCGAGCAAGCTATCAGGATCGCTTTGCAGGCCGCCTGAGGTCGGCCGGACAAGGGCGACCGCATCGATTCGCGGTTATGGTTTTTGTTTAGCCCGCGGATGGCCACGACTTTGGTGCCGCTTCCTACTCCAAAGGGGCGCCCTTTTATAATGCGTTCATCAGCCATTTGATCCCAACCCAATTGACGGACATCTGCCATTCATGAAGCAGGTTCAAACACCATCTAGCTCACGTCGCACCCAGTGCAGTCGGCGCGACGTTCCGCCCGGATACAACGTCCATCTGCAGAGCTGGATCGGCGGCTGGTACGTAAGTCACCGCCAGGCCAAGCTCGCGCCGAATAATATTGCAGCCCTGTGCGATGGCGGTCGCCTTGTAGAACGCTATCTCGCGGTTGCAGCCCTGACGCCCAAAGCCACAGTCGCTCGACACAATCAGGCGCTCGGGCGGAACGTACTTCAGCGCTTTGCGGACTTCCGCGGCCACGTCCTCCGGCCGATCTGTCTGCAGGGTACGATGGCTGACGGCACCCAGGCAGATCTTCTTCTTGAGATCGTTCTTGAACGGCTCAAACAGGTCGAGATCCTTCTGATTCCGATCCTTCATCTCGAGCGTCCACACGTCGCCCCGGCACCGCTCCAAATAGATCTCGATGGAGTTCGCGTAGCTAGTATCCTCCATCACGCGCTGCATGTTCGGATTGCCCCAGCAGGTGTGGATCCACAGTTCGACGTCATCAAGTCCCTGGACCTCGCGGTTGAACGCGTCGACCATGAACTTTACGTCTTCGTGGTCCTTGCCGAAGGTGTTGGCCATGAAATGGAACGTCGGTTCCTCAATCTGAATGCACCGGCACCCGCCATCACGCAATGCCAATAGTTCCTTATTCATCGCTTCCGCCATATCCCAAATCACTTGCCGCTTGTCCTTGTATTTTGGCGTGTGGATATCCAGGAAGAGCGCCATCACCTGCGAGCAACAGGTGCCGAATTTCACCGGTTTGCGTGTCTTTGCCTGCGCGATGCGCCACAGTTTCTTGTAATCGAGCGGTCTGTGTTCGATCTTGTCGACGATGTGCGGCCATCGCCAGCCGGTATAAATTTCGTTCAGCAGGGTGCCGGGTGGATAGTGGAGCCAAGGCGCAGTCGTCTCCCCAGGCTGTAGGTAGTCACCCTCAAAGCCGGCCCAGCGCTGCAACGGGTAGTGGTGCCACGCGCGGCCCGCCAGATCCTCATCGAGGTGAAAGTCTCCATGCGTAAGGATGTCGAGGCCGGCGCGCTCCTGATCGCTTATCACGACCGCTAGTGCATCCAGGAACTTCTCGCGAAAACGGACGTCGAGCATGCAGGTATCAAGCGGGCGACCCAGCATGCTGACGTCAAACCAGCGCGGCCGGGGAAACGAGCCCGTGACAGTACTTGGAAGAATCAGATCGGCGGTAGCCGTAAACATGGGTTCCTCCGTTGTACTCCTGCCGCCGCGACCGTCCACTCTGTGAGCAGGCCTGTCACAACCGGGGTTTCAACACTATACGGTGAGCGGCGTGGTTGAGAGTGCAAGTTGCTTTTGTGGCGTTCGGGCCATCACAAACGGTAGCGACCGCTGCCGGCCAGCTGCCCGACGGAAACATGATGGCACACCGGGCATAAACCTCTTGATAGCAAAGCTGCGCATTGTCTCCGACACGACTTTTAATTAGATTTTCACTTCCCAACAGGAGTCATTTTGGTCGAGCTTTCCGCCGTCGAACGGCGCAATTTCGTCGAGCGGGACTCCGACCTTGAGCAGCTTGGTCGCAGCTCTTGGCCAAATTTTGACTCAATTGGCGGCTCTTCGTAATCTTTCTCGATGAGATGAATGCTGTCCAAAGCGAAGAACGCGTGATCTGCGGACACCTCTTCGATGTAGCCGCTGAACTCCGTAAGCCTGCCGCTTTTCATCTTGGCGAGAGCGAGTGCCATGTCTCCCGACTGCGGCGCTCTCATCGTCGATTCCATAATTTGTTTGGCCCTCCCTAGAAAAGGTCACGAACGACGATGCTGTACTTTCTGCGTCGAAGGGTCAAGTGGCAATCTGAGGAAAATCGTTGAGCTAAGGGTGAGTTCTTTTGCAGCGATGCGGATGCGCTGTTTGGTGTGCTTTGGAATCGAGCGCGCGGCCGCAGGGATTATTGAGCGCGGCGGAAACGGTTCCCGGGGTGAGACCGAGATGATCCGCAATCGTATTGAGGGTGACTTGGCGTTTAGGTTTGTTCGGGCGGCCTCTTCACGGGTCACACGTTGCGAATGAACACGGCCATCTCACAGGGTATGCTTTTAGGATAGAGCCATTTCTTGAGGAGAATGTCAATTTGACGCTTGACAAGCCCAAAAGATGACGACTAAATAGTCGCTAGTATAACTGTGATGGGTTCATCGAATCATTCGTTTTCGACAAGTGAAGAAGCGCGTAGGCAGCCGTAAATCACATGGGTCTGTGGCGAACCTTTCTAATTCTCCTCTATCTTGGACTGCGCGGCATCGCAGTTGCGGGCCAGGAACACACCTCGGTCGCAAAATCAGAGATTACTTACAATCAAAATATAGCACCCATTCTCAAAAGGCACTGCATAGCCTGTCATCGCCCGAACGACATCGCTCCGATGTCGCTGATGACCTATGACGAAGTGCTTCCTTTTGCCCGGATAATGCGGGAGGCCGTGGTTCAACGAAAGATGCCTCCCTGGCATGCCGACCCTGCGTTCGGCGAGTTCAGCAATGACGGTCGCTTGAGCGATGAGGAAATCGCGACCATCGACGCTTGGGTAAAAAACGGAACAAAGAGAGGTGAACCTGGAGCTTCCTCAGCGGCCCCGGCGCTCGCGCAAGGCTGGCATATCAAGCCGGACGTGGTTCTAACCATTCCCGAATTTTTCGTGACCAAAGCTACTCAAGACGACTACGAATATATCTACGTCCCCACTAATTTCACCGAGGATAAATGGATACAGGCCGCCGAGGTGCTTCCCGGTGATCGACGTGTGGTCCATCACGCCACGGTGTCGGTGATCGATCAGGCCGAAGTAGCGAAGCATCTGGAAAGGCACGCTAAGGCCGACGAAGGCGAAGACCAATATCACTACCGCACCGGAAAAGTGCTGCACCTCCGCCCCGATGCACCGGTCATTGATGACGGATGCGCAGTGCCGGATGGTGGCGGCGTTCCGGGCCAGTCGTCAGGTTATTTGAATATTGTGCCGGCGATCTATCTTCCGGGACATTTGGCAGAGACGAGGCCTCCAGGCTATGCGCTGCGAATTCCGGTGGGCGGCTATCTGCAATTTCAGATTCACTACAGCAATCATCATGGCCTGGACGTAAAGGATCGCACTAGCATCGGTCTGGTATTCGCGCGGGAACCGGTCCAGCATGAGATTGGGCAGTACGAAATTTGGAACAACATGTTTCTCATCCCTTCCAACGACGACAATCACCGTGTGACTTCCTGCTTTACTTTGCCGAAGGATGTGATCGCGGTGGCCTACACGGCGCATATGCATTTTCGCGGCAAAAACATGTTGACTAAGGCTATTTATCCGGATGGCCGTGAAGAGGTGCTCCTCTACGTTCCCCATTATGATTTTCGATGGCAGGAGACATACTTCTTGAAGAAACAGTTCTTGCTGCCCAAAGGCACGAAACTCATGACCGTCGCTTATTTCGACAATTCCAAGAACAACTTCCAGAACCCCGACCCGTCCAAAGCGGTTCGTTGGGGCGAACCCAGTGACGAGGAGATGATGGGTTTCTGGTTACAATTTGCCGATCCTCAGATGGTCGCCGAAAAGAGAGCATCGGCGCAGCAATGAGCGGCACGGCGTTTTTCTCCACTCACGATCCCTTTGCACCATGAATTTCGGCCGTCGTAGGTTTGTCCAACTGGCGATGGGGACCGCGCTCTCCTTTCCCTGGAATCGGTTGCTGGCACAGGGTGTATCAAATCACACGGCCAAGCCCCTGCCGAGGGCCAAAGCTTCCGGGCGTCCCTTCGACGCCCATTTCGTGGACATCTCTGCTGCCGCGGGCCTGCGCGCGCCGGTGATCTACGGCGACGCAGAAATCAAAAAGTACATCGTGGAGTCCACCGGATGCGGTTGCGCCTTCATTGACTACGACAATGATGGGTGGGCGGATCTGTTTGTGCTGTCGGGCACTCGGCTCGGAGGCCCTCCCAGCGGCACCACAAATCGGCTGTACAAAAACAACCGCGACGGGACATTTACGGATGTCACAGAAAAAGCAGGGTTGCATTCGGTCGGATGGGCTTGTGGAGTCTGCATAGGAGACTACAACAACGACGGCTTTGACGATATCTTTTGTAGCAATTTCGGGCAGAACGCACTTTATCGCAACAACGGCGACGGAACTTTCACCGATGTGACCAAGGATGCGGGGCTTTGGAACGATCAGCCCAGGTGGGGCGCCGGTTGCACGTTTGTGGATTACGACCGCGACGGACATCTGGATCTCTTCGTTTCCAACTATGTGCGGTTTTCCTTTGAAAATGCCGCTGTTCCGGGCGAAAACGCCAACTGTAGATGGAAAGGGATTCCCGTCGAATGCGGGCCGCGAGGATTATCTACGGGCAGAAATTCCCTTTATAGAAACAACGGTGACGGAACGTTCACCGATGTAACGCAACGGGCCGGCATCACGCATGCCGCGGCCACGTACGGGATGACTGTCGTTGCGGCGGATTTTGATGAAGACGGATGGCAAGACATTTACGTCGCCTGCGACTCGACTCCCAGTTTGTTATTCATGAACAATCGTGATGGAACGTTTCGTGAAGAAGGAGTACTAAGAGGGGCGGCCCTGAGCGATGATGGCATGGAGCAGGCGGGTATGGGGATCGGGGTCGGCGATTATGATCTAGATGGTCATCTTGATCTGTTCAAGACGCATTTCGCAGACGACGCCAACATTCTTTATCACAACGACGGGAAGGGAAATTTCGAGGACGCTACCGGGTCGTCGCGCCTTGGAGTTGAAACTCGTTACGTCTGCTGGGGAGCAGGCATTGTCGACCTCGACAACGACGGTCTTCCAGACCTCTTTATGGTTACCGGCCATGTTTACCCCCAAGTTGAAAAAATATTATCTCAGTACCCCAATAAAACACCGCGGGTCGTTTTTAGGAACCTCGGCAAAGGTGTGTTCGAAGAACTCATCCAGGAGGCTGGTCCGGGTGTAGCGGCGGCACACTGCAGTCGGGGATGCGCGTTTGGAGACTTCGACAACGACGGGGATATCGACATCCTGATCATCAATCTCAATGAGCCTCCTTCGCTACTGCGCAATGACCTCAGCGGGAAGGCCAACTGGATCAAAGTGAAATTGGAAGGTGTAAAGTCCAATCGAAGCGCCATCGGAGCTAGAGTGCTTGTCCATTATGGAGGCAAGACACAGGCGCAAGCGGTCCTGAGTCAATCCAGCTTTTTCTCGTGCAGCGATTCCCGCTTGCATTTCGGTTTGGGGAACTCCACTTCGGCCGACATCGACGTGTATTGGCCCAGTGGACTGCATGAAACTTTCAAGCAGATCCCTACTAATCGGCTCATCACCATCAAGGAAGCGGTGGGTCCCGTACCGAACCGCGGGTGGGCCAAATCCTAAGCAGCGATTCACAAAATCTTCAACCGCGCGCCCTGAAAAGCGGCATATGCCGACGTTCACCAATTCCCCCATTGCCCCAGTCGCAGATTTCAAGCAAATCTGCGACTGGGGAGGCGTACGCAAAGCGAAACTCCAGACAGCATTAGGCAAGTCTCCCCAAATTCGTTTTCCTAATGCATCGCATTAAGAATAACGAAATTGTGCTTGACTATTGCGCCGGGTGGGTCTAATAAGGGCTCAAATCGGGTGGTCATTATGGCTTTTTACGGTTGCCCATTTTATCGTCTGCTGTGTTCCCGAATGAGAATCCGTCGCCGTTGGCCGGTGCATCCGTGCGGCAACTGTCCCGGAAAGTTCGATAACTTCTTGGGGAGGATAGAAATGCCGAATCTCAGCAAGCTTGCGCTTATCTTAACGGCGGTAGTTGCTTTGGCGCTTACGCCGACGGCCGGGTGGGCCCAAAACGTATACGGATCGATTACTGGTGTCGTGACCGATACCAGTGGCGCTGCCGTTGCCAAAGCGGCGGTCACGTTGACGAACCTGGATACCGGTCAAAAGCGCACCATCGAAAGCGACGCCTCCGGCGACTATTCGTTCCCCAATATTTTGCCCGGCCGCTACAAGTTGGAGGGGGAAAAGACCGGCTTTAAGAAGTTTCTGCGCGAGCCTATCGTTGTGCAGATCGAAAGTGGACTGAGAGTGGATATTGCTCTGCAAGTTGGAGCGCAATCCGAGACCGTCGAGGTGACCTCCGAAACCCCGTTGCTCCAGTCGGAAACGCAGTCCTTGGGGCAAGTCGTCGAACAGCGCTCAGTCACCGAACTGCCCCTGAACGGACGGAACCCCCTGGCGTTGGTGGCTCTCGTGCCCGGCGTGGTGCCGCAAGGCCAGCCCTCGGCTGGCAATTCCTCTACCAGCAATCCCGTCGGCGCGAATCCCTTCGCTCTGGGAGACTTTCAGGTCGGCGGAGGTATGGCCGGGCAGAGTCAGATCCTGATCGACGGCGTCCCTACCAACGGTGCGTACCTAAATGTCGTGACGGTAATTCCGACGCAAGATGCTATTGAGGAATTCAAAGTCCAGACGAACAACCTCGGCCCCGAGTACGGTCGTTTCGCCGGCGGAGTCATCAACCTCTCGACCAAAGCAGGCACAAACTCCTTTCATGGCTCGGCATACGAGTTCATCCGCAACAAGGTGCTGAACGCCAACGACTTCTTCGCAAATTCGAGCGGTACCAAGCGTCCTCCCTTCACGCAAAATCAATACGGCGCGAATGTCGGTGGCCCCGTTTTGAAAGACAAGTTGTTCTTCTTCTCGAGCTATGAGGGTTTCCGGCAGCGCAAGGGAAGCCTCCTGTCGACGTGGGTTCCGACTGCCGCTGAGCGTACCGGAGACTTTTCACAAATAGGGTCAAGCAACACGACCTCAGTGCTGCCCATTTATGATCCGAAAACCAGTGCAGGCTGCGCCTCAGGTAGTGTGGCCTGCAGGACACAATTCGCCGGGAATATCATTCCTGCGAACCGTATAGACCCGACAGCCGCAGCGCTTTTGTCGTACTTCCCACAGCCGAACCAGGTGGGCAACCCTAACGGGAACTTCGTGACCAGCTATAGCGCCGGCGGCAACGTGGACCAGTACAACGAACGCATCGACTACAACTTGAGTGCCAAGCAGAGAATTTTCGGACGGTACACACAGTCCCATATATTGTCGCTTCCCGATGCTCCCTTTGGCCAAATCTGCACGGACCGCTGCACGGAAGACACCAAAGCCAAGCAGATTTCGTTGGGGGATACCATCGCGTTCTCACCCAAGACCATCTTGGACTTGCATGTTGGCTACACGCGGTACATCTACATTCGCACGCCGCTGAGCCAAGGCATTGACCTATCGAAGTTTGGTCCCGCTTGGGCGGCGTTAGCCCCCGAGATGACCTACACGCACATCCCGCAAGTGTGCGTTTCTGAGGGTTCAGGGGACAACCACTGGGGCGGCGGTTGGTGCGCGCAAGGAACGGGCAGCGGCATCGGCGCATGGGACGATACACTGAGCATTAACCCCATGGTTTCTCACATCATGGGCAAGCACAATTTGAAAGCCGGGTTTGAGTTCCGCATGCTCCGCAACAACTACTATCAGAGCAACAATCCTGCAGGCTTGTTGCAATTCAATGCCAAAATGACGGCGGCGAACCCTGCCAACGGCAACAACCCCAACGCTGGGACCAATCCCACGGCCACAATACCGACGTGTCCTGCAAATCCGACGGTACCGTGCACATCAGGAAACGGGTTTGCGTCCTTCCTTCTGGGCTATGGCGATAGCGGCAGTTTCGTTGAGCCAGCCAGAACAGCCGACCAGAATCTTTACAAGGCGTTCTATGTGGGCGACACCTACCAGTTGACCCGGAAGCTCACTTTGAATTTGGGACTACGTGTCGACCTCCAGGGCGACTGGACGGAACGGTTCAATCGCAACGTAGCGTACAGCCCGACCGAGGCGAGCCCGCTGTTGACGATCGATCCTGCGTTGGCAAGTACGGTTAACCCCGCCACCGGACAAACCTTCGCCAACCTAAAGGGTGGCTATGACTTGGTAGCCTCGAGCAGGCATCCGGACCGCAGCCCGTTTCCCGCGTGGAACCACGTCAGCCCGCGCCTGGGAGTTTCGTACCAATTCGATCGGAACACTGTGATCCGAACCGGATACGGTATCTTCTATCTGCCTGTGGACGTGCGGTGGAACGATGCGCCGCACAACCTGTTTATCAATTCCTTCTCCACGCCCTGGCAGACGGCCCAGACGGATGGAGTCACCCCCCTGAATGTGTTGTCCAATCCCGAACCACTCGGAATCACTCCACCCTTCGGCAGGAATCAAGCGTTGATCGATGTACAAGGGAATGGCAACGAAGCTCCGCTGCCCAACAATCCGGCGCCTTACGTGCAGCAGTGGAATTTCGACATACAACGCCAGCTACCGGGTAACCTGCTGGTTGACGTTGCCTATGCCGGGTCCAAGGGCACGCATTTGCCCATGCACGATCAGAACCTGAACCAGATGCCCGACCAGTTCCTGCCCACCGGTGCACAGTGTTTGCCGGCAACCACAAATCCGCCGCAGCCCTTCTGCTTTAATAACCCGGCGGCGGGGCAGAAGCTCACGTCGCTGACGGCGATCGTCCCCAACCCGTTCGCCGGGAATTGCCCTGGCTGTACAGGGCCGGTGCAATCGGGCAACATGGGCACTCAGAAGACGGTAAAACAGGGTCAGTTGCTCCTTCCATTCCCGCAGTTTGACGGTGTGGCGATGGCCGAGCCGGATAACCGCGACTCTATCTATCACTCGATGCAATTGAAGGTCGAGAAGCGCTTCGCGGCAGGCGCACAAGTGCTGGCCTCGTATACCGTTTCGAAGCTAATCGACAACACCAACTCGGAAATCAACTGGTTGGAGGCCTCGCCAGTTAGTTGGAACGATGCCAATGCCAACAATCTGCGCAGTGCGCGAAGCCTGGATACATTCGACGTTCCGCAGCGCTTCGTCCTCGCTTCCGTTCTGGACTTGCCATTTGGCAAGGGCAAGAAGTTCGCAAACAACCTGACCGGAGTTGCCAATAAGCTCGTCGGTGGATGGGGAATTGATACCATCATCACCTTCCAGCGTGGCTTCCCGATCATCATCGGCGGCTGCCCGGGTCCGCTCAGCAACTCAGGCATTCCCAACGCGGGCTGCGCCCGGCCGATGAGAACTGGCCCATCGTCGCTGACTTCCGGTTCTCTGGACCAGCGGCTGGCTCATTGGTTTGACACTTCTGTGTTCGTCAAAGGTACCGATTACAGCTACGGCAACGATTCTCGTACCGAGCCGAACATACGCACTGACGGAATAAAAAACTTTGACTTCGCCGTCTTCAAGAATACGAAGTTTGGTCCTGATGAGAGACTCGGTGCCGAGTTCCGGGCAGAGTTTTTCAACGGCTTCAATCACCCTCAATTCAATCCTCCTGATTCCGGCTGCTGCGGAGGTTCGAGCTTTGGGCGGGTATCGAGCCAATACAATCTTCCACGCTTGATTCAGTTTGCGTTGAGGATAACCTTCTAGCATCGCAGCTCATGCGTCTGGGCGGGACATACCGCCCAGACGCATGACTTTTTTCCCAGTACTTCTCTTCGGTTTGGATCAAAGCCTCTGTGTTCTTCCCTCCCGAATTCTGCTGACCTAATGCTCGATTCGCGTGAAAATGTTCGGATGCAACGGGCTGTTTTATTTTTGCTCTTGGTCTGGTCGATGTCTCCCACATTGGCGACTTGCCAGACCACCGAGGAACAAGTCGAACTGTCGTTTCGCGCCGGGCAGGAGGCGATGAAGCAGGGGCAGTTCGTCCATGCCGCGGAAGAATTCAAGAAGGTGCTGACACTTGATCCGAGCTTAATCGAGGCTGAGGTCAACCTCGGCCTCGCTTACCAGAGCCTTTCTGAATACGACTTAGCCGTGCGCCATCTGACCAAGGCTCTGCGCGAAAGGCCTAACCTGCTCGGCCCCACTGTAATCGTCGGAATGGACTACCTCAAATTAGGCTCGCCGCAAAAGGCAACTCCATACCTCCAGAGTGCGCTGAAGCTCGATCCGTCCAACCGTGAGGCTCGCCAGGCTTTGGCCTCCGCATACCTGGGCCAGGAGAAGTTCCGAAGCGCGGCTGAGGAGTTCCGTCAGATCGCCGTGCTTGATTCCGACAAGTCCGAGGCCTGGTTCAAACTCGGACACGAGTATCTGGATCTGGCTGCTCGTTTGGCCTACAGGGGAGCGCATTTGTATCGCGAGTCGGCCTGGGGGCATCGCTTTCTCGGCGATCTCTTATTTCAGCGCGACCGTTGGGACGATGCTTCGCGGGAGTACCGGAAGGCGCTTGGCATCGAGCCGCGGCAGTCCGGCTTGCATACATCGCTGGGCCAAACCTATCTGCATGCGGGGAAATTGCAGGAAGCCGAAACAGAGTTTCACCTGGAGCTTCAACTCGAATCGCAAAACGAGCTGGCATGGCTCGGTTTGGCAAATATGCAGGTAGCCAAGGGTCAAGCTACAGCCGCTCTGGAATCCCTGGGAAAAGTGTGGGAGATCTCTCCAGAATTTTTGGCTGTGCAACGGGAATTCCCTTCCATAGAAATCCCTCAGCAGCAGGCAAAGACGTACCTATCACGCATGCAGGACGCACCGGAAGGAGCGGCCATGCATTTTCTCTCGGCAGCTCTATACGCCACCACGAATGAAGGCGCTCTTGCAGACCGCCAATCGAAATTGCTCCAAACCGACTTCTCGGCATGGCAGCAAGCGTTGAATGCTGCCGGGGCATCCCGCGCGGATCAGGACGCTTGCAAAGTCCATCGCTACTCTCGCTGTGTAGATTGGCTGCAAACCAGGAAGCATCTGACCGATTCAGAGCGCCTGCTCTTGGGAAAAACACGCTTTACATTGCATCAATACGAAGCAGCGGCGGACGCGTTGGCACAAGTGCAGGGCGCCAACAACGAAAACGCGGAGGCCAGCTACTGGTTGGCGCGCACTTACCAAGCCCTCGGGGCTGAGACATACGCGCGATTGCAGGAGTCTTTTCCTGACTCCTGGCGCACTCACCAGCTACGCGCCGAGGGCTTCGCCCTTCGTCAGGATCTCGACGACGCGCTCAAAGAGTTTCAGGTGGCCGTGCAGTTGCGTCCCAATGAATCCGAACTTCACGAAGCGCTTGGGGAACTCCACCTCGACAATCATACGGACGACGATGCGCAGTCTGAGCTGGAGAGAGCATTGGCGTTGGATCCCTCGCGTACCCACGCCCTGTATCTCCTGGGGCGCCTGTACGTGCAAAAACGGGACAACGAAAAGGCTCTGCCGTATCTGCAGCGCGCTTTGCGCCTACAACCGGATTTGGTTGAAGCCAGCGGCTTGCTGGGGACCGCGTACGTACGCCTCGGACAGTTTGCCAATGCCATCCCGAAACTCGAGAAGGCAGCGCCATTGGATCATTACGGCAACGTCCATTATGAGTTGTCGTTAGCGTACCGGAAGCTCGGCCAAGCCGAACTCGCGCAGAAAGCGCTGGCGCGCTCGCAAGACCTCCGTCGAAGCTCTCTTGAACATGACCAGGCGCTGATCATGGGATCTCCGCAGCCGGAACCTGAACCGCAGTGAAGATAAAGCCGTCGTTCCGCCGCGCCATGAACCTGCAGAACCAGATACTTGGATGGACTAGGGTTCTATAATCGGACGCGTTAGCTAAGGCCTCGCATCCCTGGATGCCAGCTCAGACTGAGCCGTACATTTTGTCTCGAAAAGATATAACCGCTTGAGCGTTTGCTTGCGGCGAAGTACGGCAACTCCCGCATCGTCAACGACGGTCGCGGTCAGATTCAGCGATTCCAAACGACTCAGGCGGGCAAGAATCGGCACGCCAGCCGAAGTGACAGCCGTGTGCGCGAGATCAATGGCGCGAAGGTTGGAAAACGTCGCGAGCGTTTTCAGTCCAGCGTCAGTGACCTTCGTGCGCGCCAGTTCAGCATCCACGATCAGCATCCCGATCACTTTTAGCCGAGCGACTGTAGCGTCATCGCAGCGCTCTGGCGCACTTACCGTGCGCAATATCAATCCATCCTGTGGATTTCGCGAGCGGGGAACCAGGCGCACGCCCAGCTCGCGCTCGAGTGAAGTGATCAGTGGCAGTTGTGGACGATAGTCCCTGGTAAGCGGCACAACAGGCAGCTCGGAGGCCAGAAGAGGCGGAGCTCCGTGTACTTCCATTGCCGGCAGGCTGCTCGATGCGCCCGAAGCGATCCATAACTCGATGACTTTGATTTCAGAGGCCGTCAGCGGTGGTTTGCCGTCTGTCGGCATGAAATCCTTTTCCTCCGGTGACAAGTTGATACGGCGGAACAGTTCGCTGTGCTTTGGGTCACCGGGTTTTACAACTACGCCATCCTTTCCGCCGCGCATCACGTTTTCAAAGCTATCCAATTGGAGTTTCCCTTTTCTCTTTTGTGCGTTGTGGCAACTCGAGCATTTGTTCTCAAAGATCGGCGCCACCCGCGCAGCGAAAAACGTGGCGGATGGCGCCATTGTGGCACTTACGCTTGTCGATGTTACGCTCGCTGCCTTGACCGGTTGCACTTTGTCTGGCACCGCCGGAACAAGTAGCAACGTCCGCAGCTTGCCCGGCATGTGCTTCGTCATGAACGTTTCGCCGTGCGTCAGCTTTCCGCCCTTATCGCTGGTCCAGGCCAGAAGAACCAATGTGAGAAGAAGCGCGGCGCCGTAAACCCGTTTGTCCCAGGCACGCAAGACAAAACAGAGCAGCACTGCAAACGCCAACGAAAAGCCGCCCCACATGTGGCTGGTTACCAGTTTTCCTTCGTAGCCTCCGCCCCAGGCCAAGAGCCAGCCCAGAAACACGGCCACAAAGGCACTGATGACCGCTAGGGTCAGAACAAATTCCGCCGACTCTCGCACACGATTCCACCGGCGAACCGCGCCCGCGCATTCCAGCAACGGGAGCAGCAGCAAAAATGCGATCGGCAAGTGAACTACTAGCGGATGGAAGCGCCCTACAAATTGGCTCAGCTCGCCGTGTTCAAGGCCGTCAGGAGCGGCATGAAGCAAAAGCCAGCGGAGAATTAGGAGGAAAGCAGCGCCGATTCCAAACACTACCAACCGGGTGCGCAAGAGCATCAGCAGCCTTAGACTCGTCGCAAGAGCGTAATGCGCCCGATTGGCAACCACTCGGCCACCAGGATGTTTCCGTTACGCAGGAAAATGGCGGCATGTGGCGTGATGAACTGTCCTGGCGTAAATTCGCGTCTCGTTTGTTTTCGACGAGAGCCAACCTCACCGTTTGCGGTTTTGCCATCGCCTAGTTGGGCGATCACCTTGTACTCTCTATCCAAGATGCACACCTGGCTGTCAAGATCCGGGCAAACCATCCACTCGCCCTGAACGTGAAAGTGGCAGGGCATTCGCAGATGGGCTTCATCCTTTATGGTGCGGATGGGAGCACCGTTCAGGGTGAACGTTTGAATGCGCCGGTTCCCGCGGTCGGCCACCAACAGCACGGGTTCTTTGCCTCGATGATCAACCCACAGGCCGTGCGGCGTATCGAACTCTCCATCTCCACGGCCCGGCCGGCCAACTTCACCCAAAAACTTACCGCTCAGCGAAAAGCGCAGCACGTGATGCGAACCGTATCCGTCGCCAACATAGAAATCGCCATTGGGTGCAAAGGCGACATTCGTAGGGACAAAATCGATAGGCCGTTCGGCATAAGCCGCATCTTCACGAGGATAGCCGTGCGACCAGACAGTCTTTCCGTCGAGCGTGGTCTTCACGATCTTGCAGCGGTTGATATCGCAGTGATATAGAAATTCGCCGTCGGCCTCGCGGCGTAGGCCAAGGCCATGAGCCCCGCCCCGAAATTCCTCCCCAAACGCGCTTAAAAAGCGGCCATCGGCGTCATAAATGACGACCGATTCGCCACGCATGCTCGACTTGTTGACCGTGTGGGCCACATAGATGCGCCCTTGCTCGTCCTGCGCGAGTCCGTGCGTGTCTCCCCAGACCAGCCCATCCGGCGGCGTGAGCCAATCATGCACGCATTCATAAGTGTGAACACCCGAACCAACCACCGGCAAACGCTGCCCGGACTTGTCCGATGTCTGCACGTAGAAACGAGGAATTGCGGCCGCAGCAGCCATTGCCGAGCAGCGGGCAAGAAAAGACCGTCGCGAGGAAGATTTCATGACATTATTTCCGGCACGATTTTCGCCGGAACGACTCCCGTCAATTTTTGTTCCAGACCCTGAAACTTGAACGTCAGCCTTTGGTGATCGATGCCCAACAATCGAAGCACGGTAGCATTGAAGTCCCGCACGTGCACCGGGTCCTTCACCACGTTGTAGCAAAAATCGTCAGTTTCTCCGTGGACGATTCCCGCTTTAGCGCCCCCGCCTGCCATCCACATCGTGAAGCAACGCGGATGATGATCCCGTCCGTAATTTTCCTTGGAAAGGCCGCCCTGGCTGTATACGGTGCGTCCGAATTCGCCGCCCCATAGCACCAACGTGTCATCCAGAAGTCCGCGCCGCCGCAAATCCGTGACCAGCGCGTACGAAGCGCGATCCGTCGCCCCGCAAAGCTTGGGCAAATTAGGGACGGCGTTCGAGTGCACATCCCATCCGCGTTGGTAGATCTGCGTAAAGCGGACCCCGCGCTCCGCCATGCGCCGTGCAAGCAGACAGTTGTACGCAAACGTGCCCGGCTGTCTTGCGTCGTCTCCATACAACGTCCAGGTGCTGTCCGGCTCGTCAGCCATATCGGTGAGCTCTGGCAGCGAGGTTTGCATGCGGAAAGCCATTTCGTACTGATGAATACGCGCGTTGGTCTCCGGGTCGCCAACTTCTTCAAACGTCATTTGATTGATGGCATTCACTGTGTCGATCAGCGTGCGCCGGGTTTCCCGACTCATGCCCTTTGGATCGCCAAGGTAAAGCACCGGCTCGCCTTGAGAACGGAATGCGACCCCGGCATATTCGTTGGACAAAAATCCGCTACTCCATAACTTCGGCGCAATCGGCTGTAAGTCTGTGCCCGGTAAAGTCGTCGAATTCAGTACAACAAAAGTGGGCAGGTTTTCGTTCATGCTACCAAGCCCGTAGGAAAGCCACGCGCCCATCGACGGCTTGCCCGGCACCATGTTTCCGGTATTCATAAGCAAGATCGCAGGTTCATGATTGATAGCATCCGTCTGTAGCGACTGCACCAGTGCCAGTTCGTCCACCAGCCTTCCTGTCCACGGAAGCAGGTCACTCACAAAGTGACCTGACTTGCCCTGCCGAGTGAAACCCCAATGCGATGGCGCAATCGGAAAACGCGCCTGGCCAGCGGTCATGCCCGTCAGCGCCTGCGTGCCTCGCACGGAATCTGGAAGATCTTTATCATAAAGAGCCGCAAGCCCCGGCTTGTAGTCCCATAAATCCATCTGCGGGGGCGCACCAGACATAAAAAGATAGATCGCGCGCTTGGCCCTTGGCGCAAAGTCCGGCACGTAATGCCCTGGCGAAATTGTCGGTGACTCGCTTGCCGCGCGGGCTGCTCGCGGGGTCAGAGCGCCGCCAAACAAAGTGCAAAGGCTTGCCCAGCCAAGCGTCTTGCCCATGCTGCCGAGGAAATGTCTCCGCGTTGCCAGCCGCCGCCATTCCTCACGAAGTTCGAGCGGGATCGGAAGGTCGTAAACGGTGGGACCACCGCCCCCATGATCACTACAGCTACCGCAGTCGTCGTGAGTACTCGAACTCATTTGTTTCACACTGATTTGTTTAACACTCATTTGTTTAACACCGCATCGAGGTTCATCGCCGCGCTGGCTACCAGCATCCACGAAGCCAGTTCATCCGCACGAATCCCGCTGTCCCGGCTGCTTTCGCCCACCTTCAGAACTTCCTCTGCCCCGGACTTATCTTGCGCATAGGCACTCTGAAACTTCGTCAACGCATTTTCAAGGACCGACTTTTCTCGCGCTTCCCACGGACGAGCGAGCAGCACTTCGCCAAGATAATTGAGCCGCGCACCGGTCTCGGGCGATTGACGTATCACGCGCTCCGCCAGACGCCGCGAAGCTTCCAGCCATTGCGGATCGTTCATCAAGACCAAAGCTTGCAGGGGAGTGTCGGTGCGTTGGCGGCGGGTGCACGCGGCGTCACGCACGGGCACATCCAGTGCATCCATATCGGGCATCGTTGCCATTCGTTTCCAAAAAGTGTAAAGGCTGCGTCGGTACAAAGCCTCGCCATGGTCTTGCGTATAGGCTTTTGTGTCGCTGCCTTGGTGGCTTCCTGCTTCCCACACCCCACCAGGCTGATAGGGTTTTACGCTGGGGCCCCCAATTTTCTCTACCAGCAGACCGCTGGTGGCCAGCGCTGTGTCACGAAGCATCTCGCCATCCATTCGATAACGCGGGCCGCGCGCCAGCAGGCGGTTCTTCGGATCGATTTCGAGCAATTGTGGAGTAACCCGTGCGGATTGCAGGTAGGCCGCGGACAGCACCAACTGCTTGTAAAATCGTTTCACGTCCCAGCCGTTCTCGCGAAAATCCAGCGCCAGCCAATCAAGCAGTTCCGGATGGCTGGGCCGCCCGCCCATCACTCCGAAATCCTCTGTGGTCTCCACCAGGCCCGTGCCAAATATCTCCGACCACATCCGATTGACGGTCACCCTGGCCGTCAGTGGATTTGCGGCGCTGACAGTCCACTCCGCCAGGCCCCTCCGGTCAAGCGGCGCGTTCGCAGGAAGCCCGGGCAAAAAGTGCGGCACTCCGGGCCTCACGCGCTCCTTCCGCGCCCCGAACGCTCCACGAGTAAGTACGTCTGCATAGGCTAGCCCCGGCCCTTCTTCGCTTACCAGAGTGATAGGCCCATCTTTCGAAAGTCGATCAAGTTCTTCATTCAACGGCGCGATCTGGGCGTTGAGCTTTTGTGTCGCTTCATCGCGTTGCGCAAAGTAAAACTCACTAACCGTATGAAATTCGTCCTCCGACCAGCCCGACATAGGTTTCTGCACGATCTCCGCCACATAATCCTCGATGGGAAGTCGTGCCGCTTCTCCCGCTGAGAGTGCACGTTGGAAGAGCCGGAAATCCTGGAAGGCGGACTGGCGCAATGGATCCGCGTCCGGATACGTTCGCCCAAATTCCAGCGGAGCGCTGCTATGCGTGCTTCCCTGCAGAGAATCCTTGCCGACGGCCAACTCCTGCGGTCGTCCATCGACATACAGCGTGACTCCCGCGGCCTTCCCCGAGCCGTCATAAGTAGCCAGTACGTGACTCCAGCGGCCCTCCGTTAGCACTCTCTGCTTTGTCTCCACCTGAATAGCGTTTTCCGGCATCTCGTGCGCCAGAACGAAGCCGAGCTTGCCCTTGCTCACTCTCAGTTGCCAGCCCAGCTGCTTTTGCCCGGCATCCGCGGCGGACAGAATGACTCCCGTGGGCTTTTCTTCGTCTTTGTATTCGAGCGGTCGCAGGTTGGGTCGCAGCCACGTGCCCACGCTGAACGGCTGATTTGCCTCGACCTCACCGACATTCGGCAATTCCAGTTTGGTGCTGATTTCCATCCGCATGTACGGCCAGAACCAGGTGCCTTCGCCCCAGACTACCGGCGCTCCCGTCGCCGAGATGCGCTTTTGCGACGTGCCTGGCGCTGAATCAACGAACGTCGATCCCTTTTGCTCGTCAAAGCGTAACCGCACTGCGAGTTCTTCCGAACTTACAGGAACTGCTATTGCACTGCGCTCCGGCTTGCCAATCCACGCAGCAATCAGTTCGCGCGCTTGTTCGAGGCGAACCGTCCGTTGCCGCTCGAGTTCTGAGCGTTTCGCCAGGACTTGCTCGTAACCTTCGCGGCTCTCTGTTTTCGGCAGCCGGAGAAAAGGCGGCCAGTCATTACGATCATCGTTCGACGGGATTTCCGTCAAATTGTTAAAGAAGGCCGTCAGCCGATAGAAATCTTCTTGCGTGATGGGGTCAAACTTGTGGTCATGGCAGTTTGCGCAGCCCACCGTTAACCCAAGAAATGCTGCGCCATATGCCTCCGTCCGCTCCCTCTTGTTGTTGACCCGCGACTCTTCAATCAGCGTGCCGCCTTCACCGCTGCTGATCCCGGCGCGCAAGTATGCCGAGGCCGTCAAGGTATCAAGCGTTTTCACCGGTAGCATGTCCCCGGCTAGTTGCTCCCGCACAAACTGATCAAAAGGTTTGTTCTGGTTGTACGCCTGGATCACATAGTCGCGATACGCCCAGATACTCCTGAAATTATCCAGATGCAGGCCGTGCGTGTCGCCATACCGAGCTACGTCCAGCCAGTAGTGCGCTCGATGCTCCCCGTAGCGAGGGCTGGACAGCAACCGCTCGACAACCTTCTCATACGCGTCGGGCGCGGAATTGGCCACGAACGCTTCCACTTCTTCCGGGGTCGGCGGCAACCCTGTCAAGTCATAGGTCACCCGCCGGATCAAGCTCCGCCGGTCCGCTTCAGGAGAAGGTGTCAATCCTTCTTTTTCCAGCCGCGCCAACACGAAGTTGTCAATTCCGTTCCGCACCCACTCACCGTGCGTTACCGCGGGAATCGCGTGATGCTTTGGCGGAAGGAATGACCAGAGCTCCTCGTACTGCGCCCCCTGCTTCACCCACTCTCTCAGCAGCGCGATCTGCTCCGGCTTTAACGTCTTGTGCGCCTCCGGTGGCGGCATGCGATCCTTCGCATTCTTATTTTCGATCCGGCGGACCAGCGGACTTTTGTCCGGGTTGCCGGGAATAATTGCCGGCTCATACTTCTCGTGAGAATCCTGATGCGGCGCAAACGCAAATTCTCCGCGGTCCAGCCGCAGGCCCGCTTTCCGCCCTCCCGGATCCGGACCATGGCAGGCATAACAGTTTTCCGACAAAATTGGTTGGATGGCGTCATTAAAGGAGAGCTTTTTGGAGTTTTCTTCGGGAACAGGAGCCGGCTTTGCTTCGCCAGACCGACCAGCAGCGAAGAGGCCCAGGCAGAGCGATCCCCCAAGCAAGTAGGAAACGCCTCTCGCGAGCAGCGATATCCGTCGTCGACCGCGCTGAGTCAGCACCACTTACTCTCCCCGGGGCTCTCTACGGGCTGCGACCTTGCAGTTCGCCACTATATTACACCTACGCTTATCCCATTTCCGTACTCAAGCGAAACACGGTCGCTACCATCTCGAACACGTCCTTGCAGATGGTGGATTTCCTTGTCACTCGCGGTGATCCAAAAGCAGATCCGGAACTGCACGGACGCGATTGCCGGCGGGCAGCCGTCACCTTCTATCATGGCAAGAATTGTGGCGATGGAGGAGGAGAGCGAAGAACTGAACGGACAGCTCGCAAGTTCTCGACCGGAAACCGTCAGGTTACAACTGCGTGGTACCCGACGGTTTGTCGAAACCCGCCTCAAGGATTTGCAGCGCCTATTGAATGGAGAGCCGCAAACGGTGCGCGTGGAGAGCGAAACACGTACAGAAAATCGCGCTGACGCCGAAAGGGAAAACCTACATCGCCTCGGGGTCCTGGGATCTGCTCGGAGGTGTGGCTGATACAATGGTGCCGGGGGCCAGAATCGAACTGGCTACGCCCGCCTTTTCAGGGCGGCGCTCTACCAGTGAGCTACCCCGGCACGCATGAGTCTGTCAATTTTAGGGGTGCGCGCAAATTGTGTCAAATCTCGCGCCGGTCCGCAGATTTTGGTCTTCACCTTGTCGCTACGCCTGAGTGTCGTCGAATTCTTTCATCCAGTTACGACCCTTTAGGACTTCGCGGGGCTTGGTGCCATCGGGTGGGCCGACGATGCCGTCTTTTTCCATGAGGTCGATCAGGCGCGCGGCGCGGCCGTAGCCGATGCGCAAACGGCGCTGCAATGTGGACGTGGAAGCGCGGCCCATTTCGCAAACCACGCGCACCGCATCTTGATACAAATCATCGTCCACCTCCTCGGCTGCTTCGCCCTCGCCGACGGTGTCGTCACCCGCCGCGCCGCTTTCGTCTTTCGGCGCCGCCAGCAGCTCTTCGTTGTACTTTGCTTGCGCTTGCTCGCGCCAGAAATCGCAGACCGCGGTAATTTCGTCTTCGCTGACTAGCGGGCCGTGAATGCGGTGCAGGCGCGCGGAGCCGGCCGGCAGATACAGCATGTCGCCCTTGCCAAGCAGCGATTCAGAGCCGTTAGAATCGAGAATGGTGCGGGAGTCCACTTTGCTGGCTACGCGGAAAGAAATGCGGGCAGGGAAGTTAGCTTTGATCAATCCGGTGATGACGTCAACCGACGGCCGCTGCGTGGCAAGAATCAAGTGAATGCCGACCGCGCGAGCCATTTGCGCCAGGCGTGTAATCGACTCCTCCACATTATTCGTGTCGACCATCATAAGGTCGGCCAATTCGTCGATGACAATCACGAGGTAGGGAAGCGGCTTGTGCTCGCTCTCTTCCACGTTGTCGAACAGAGACAACGACTGCGTCTTCTGAAACGTGCGGTTGTACTGGTCGATGTTGCGCACGCCGCGCTGCGCCAGCAGCTTCAGGCGATTCTCCATTTCCCGCGTAGCGTTGCGCAAAACGTTCGAGGCAATCTTGGGATCGGTAACCACCGGCGCGATAAGATGCGGAATATTGTCGTAAAGATTCAGCTCGAGCCGTTTGGGGTCGACGAGCACCATCTTCACTTCGTCCGGGCTCGCCTTATAAAGGATGGACATCATAAGCGAATTAATGAACACGCTCTTGCCAGTGCCCGTCGAGCCGGCGATGAGCAAATGCGGCATGGCGGCCAGGTCGGTCACGCGCATGCGGCCGTGCAGGTCGCGTCCCATCGCCAGCGTTAGTTTGCTCGGGGAGTTGATGAATTCCGGCGACTCGATAATTTCGCGCAGCGCAATCGTCTGGCGATTGATATTCGGCACTTCAATGCCGATGGTGGACTTGCCCGGAATGCGCTCGATCAAAATGGATTCAGCTTGCAGTGCGAGGCAGAGATCTTCGGTCAGCCCGATAATGCGGCTGTACTTGATGCCGGCTTCCGGCTTGAACTCAAACGTGGTGACCACCGGGCCGGGATTGATCTGCGTGACGCGCCCCTGAATATCAAATTCCAGGCACTTGTCTTCGATGGCGCGCGCACGAATCTTCAGCTCGTCTTCATCGAGCTTCTGGCTGCGCGCGCCTTCACGAAGCAGCGAAATCGAAGGCAGCTTGTAGTTCGCGCTGCCTTTGGCAATCTTAGGTTCGCCTGATTTCTTGACACTTGCTTTTTCTTTTTTCTCCGAATTAAGAAACAGAATCGGAGGTTTGCGCGAGTCGCGGGTCTTTTCTTCTGCTTCAAAAATATCGCTTTCGTCGGCAAGCTGAATCGAGCTTTGCGTCTCGGTTGCTCCCGCGGCAGCTCCAAACTGGTTCACCGGCTTACGCCCGGAGATGCGCGTCTCCTCCAGTCGGCGCCGCATGCGGTCTTTTTCGCGCCGATCGCGCCAGCCATACCAGCGCGCCTGCGCCTTTTGCAACAAGCCCAGCTTTTCCACCGCGCCCAGCGGGCCTTTTGTGCTCTTGGCCCAAGCGTGTGTTCCGGCGAAAGAGAAACTCGTGGTCATAAAAAGCGATGTAAGAAAGAACGCGAACGCGATCAGGCTCGCGCCCCAGAAGTTAAATCCGGCTTGCAGGCTGCCGGAGACAAGCGAGCCGAGCATCCCGCCGGGGGGAAGGCCGCGGACTTCGGGAAAATGCCAAAGCGAGAGCAGGGAAGGAAGCGACAGCAGGAGCAGCACGTAACCAAAAAGAGTCGCCAGTTGCGAATTTAGGGTCCGGCTGCGAAACCATTTCCATCCCAGAATAAGGAAGGCCGCGGGGAGCAGGAAGGCCGCAAATCCAAACACTTGGAAGAAAAGATCGGCTCCGTAAGCGCCCACCGGCCCGATCCAGTTGTGCGACAGGGGACCGTCCGCAGGGGGCGCGGAGACGTTAAAGGCCACGTCGTGCGGAGAATAGGAAATTAAGGACAGCGCGATTAGCACTGCCAAAACCATGAACAGGAAACCGATCAGCTCGTTGAGCCGCTTGTTATCGGTCGGAGTTAGAAAGCGCACGGAGTAATCCTCAGGTTTGGGGCCTCAGCTTTTGGGGAAGGCTGAGTCGTGCCACGAGTGCGCCGGCGCTAGAACGCACTGTTCGGAGGAACCCCAAAACGGTTTTAAATATAGCAGAGAATCGTGTCCCGCGAGAAATAGTTCTCTCCATGTTCGTGACAGCAATACGTCCCAGCGAAGGTTATGAAGTTGTAGGGGCGACCTTTAGGGCGTCCCCGCGAGCACAGCGAGCGAATCACCCAATCCAATGCGAAGCCCAAGCAAGCACTAGGGCCCCCAAGAGGATGCGATACACAGCGAACGGCGCAAATCCATGCTTGCGCACCCAAGCCAAAAACCAAGCCACCGCGGCGTACGCAACAATAAAGGACACGATGAAGCCAATCGCCAACACAATCCAGCCGTGGGAATCGATGTGCGAGACGCCAATCGTACCTTCATCCTTGCCCGTTACGTATTTCAGCAGTTGGTAAAGGGTCGCCACGGCCATGGTCGGCATGGAGAGGAAGAAGGAAAATTCCAGCGCAGCGGCGCGCGACATGCCAGCAAGTTGGCCCGCGGTGATGGTGGACATCGAGCGCGAAGTCCCGGGGAAAACGGCGGAAAGGATTTGGCAAGCGCCGATCCAAATGGCCTGCAGCAAATTCATGTCTTCCATGCGCCAAGTGCGAATGCGAGTGCCCGGAGCGCTGGCATTGCCCGGAGTATTGGTACCGGCCTTTTCCGCGGGCCCGTTCATAGCGTCGACGATCCACATCACGATCCCACCCACCAGCAGGGAAGTCCCCATGATGTAAAAGCTTTCAAGATGCTTGCCGATGACTTTGGTCAGCAGAAACGACGGAATCGCCGTGACCACGAACGCGATCATCGTCAGTCCAAGCGGATGCGTGAGCGCCGTGCGGTCGCCGCGCTCGCCGCGCGGAAAAGTCGAGAGAAATTTGCGAATGCGCTCGCGAAAGTAGATGGGCAAAACGAGTATGGCGCCGAGTTGAATCACGATGGTGTACATCTTCCAGTAGCCGCTGGCCAGGTCGATGTGGAGAAGCGCCTCCGTCAAGCGCAGATGCGCAGTGGAGCTGACCGGCAAAAATTCGGTAAGTCCTTCAACGATGCCCAACAGGACAGACAACAAGTAGTCGTTCAACTTTTCTCCTTAGGAGGCGGGGGCTTCAGCCCCCGCGTAGAAGCGCTCAACACCCGCGGGCTTTAGCCCCTGAAGACAGCACTTGGGGGTCGGAGCTTTAGCTCCGACATCAGCTCGAGCAGCCAACCGGCTTCAGCCGCTGAAGAAAGCTCTTACCGGGCCGTTCCTTAAATTCTTTCATCTGCTGTGCGTTGGTTCGTCGTGGTCTCCAAAATCTTGCGCATTTCGTACGCGTCAATCCGCCCCAGGTAATAGCGCTTGAGTGTAGCTTCGATACGATAGCCGTGGCGCTGCCAGAAGGCAACGCCCGCCTCATTGTTCGCTGCCGTTTCCAGCAAGATGTGCCGCACGCCGCGCAACGCCAAATTCCTCTCGCTTTCCGCTAGCAGAGCAGAACCGATTCCGCCGCGCCGGAATTTCTCAGCAACGTCAAGCGTGATGACATGCGCCAGCGGCCGATTTTCCTCCGTAAGGATAAATCCCGCGATCTGCGCGTCGTGCATAGCCACAAGACAATCCGCCGAACGAAGCGAAAGAAAATAGCGTAGCGTCGTCTTCGAGTACGAGATCCCAGCAGGGAAGCAAGCCTGATCAAGCCGGTAAAGCGCGGAAAAATCCTGCGGATCGTAAGCGCGAAGCACCGGCGGCATGAGCAAGATTCTACGCCGGACCAGGCCCACCACTAAGGACCACACGTTCCTTCGACCTATGCATTCAAACTAATCGGGAGTTAGCCCTCTAAAGCGGCTTCCTTATACCAGCACGGGCTCTTTCGCCATTCTCACGTTGCCGTTGTTGTAGTTCTTTCCGCAGGAATCGCAGAACAGCGCTCGGTAGGTGGTGCCATCTTTCGCGCTTGCGTTCGGGAGCGCGTTCCAACCCTTTGTCTTCGTGAGCTTGCCGCTCTGCGTCAACGCCTGAAACAGATGCTCGCAGATGTAGTCCATTCCATCCGCCTCTGCCTTTTTCGCGTCGCTGAGCTTGTGAATCCAGATCGTTTGCGCCATATGGTTCCTCCGGGTTCAGCTTCCACTGTGGCACACGAGCGGACCCGCAAACACCTGCCCGGAGGGGCAGATGTGCTCCGCCGGCAACCAGGTTCGACATGGAGGCCCAACGTTGTGGGTCGGCCAACGCCCTAATGTCCGGTAAGCCGACTAACCAGGCACTGAGAATCAGCGGCGACAACTTTCGCTTGGAGCATATCGCACTGCTATGATGCTACCGTGATTGCCCCCTTCTCCATTGGCGGGATCGTCCTTGAGATTATTTTCCTCGTTGTTCTCGGACGCTTTGCATGGAAGCAGCGAGCAAACAAGTTTGTGTTTTGGGGCTGGATTGCAGTCATAGCGTTGCTCGTCGGCGCGGATATTTACTTTGAATTGATGCTGTAACACGACATTTCACTTGTCCGGTAACCCGATTTATCAAGAGTTCCTCCGTCGCTTCGCCCAGCTTCGGGATAGGAACGAGCCGCCGACGACTAACAAACCCACAAGCCCCACTGCGTATGACTCCAGCCTTCTAATGAACAGTCCTGCTCCATAGTCTTCCCAGAGCCCTCGTGGAATCTGGACCTTAAGGATTGGTCTGGCGTGATTCAGTGGGGAGGTTTCTGGATTCACCTGCAGGGTCAATGTGTATCGATGACCTGCTTCTCCGATGAATGTGCCTAGAGTTCGTTCAACTGTCCCCGCCCAGTCCTGCCACGGTTTGTTGACCGAGGTTCCCTGCGCCACCATCGCGCCGCCGTCTGATAGTTGCCATGCGATATCAATGTTCATCGGTTCCTCCCGTAGGCGACTCCCTTCAAAGTCGATGACAATGTCGTAGTCCCTATTGAGGTCGATCTTTATTCCGGGGGTTTTGATCGTCCCCGGTGCGAGAGATATTGGAAGGACTAGGGGCTGGGGATTGTGATCTCGTTCCCACGCAACGGCGCGGGCATACATGAATGCAGATCCAGTTAAAATGGCCGCTCCGATCAGGTAGCCAGCCGTTCTTAATCGCATGCCGCGACTCTCCCCTGAAAAGTGCGTCAGGCGTCCTCCGCACGAATATTTATGCCCTCACACGACTGGCAAATCAAGCCAACTCCCGATGAGCAGCGTTCTCACAAATAATCCACTTGGACGATTAACGCGCTTACCGGAGATGTGGAGTCCTAGGACTGGACTTGTCCGGTTTCCCGACTAACCAGGAGTTGGGCCTGCTTGCCTTATGATTCTTCATAATGCCCGGGCGCGAAAACTGCATCTCACATTCCAGGGTTGCATCAATGTGCATGAACTCTTCTGCTCCCCTTCGCGTTGGCCTCATCCCCATTCTGGTCTTTAGCCTTCTACACCCAGCAAACGCAGCGATTCGCCCTTCCTTTTCGCTGGATTATTGTTCCTGGCACGCAACTGACATCGCGCTCGTAGAAGTCACGCCACGACCGGGCGTCTTTCGCGTGATGGAATCCTGGAAGGGGGATTTAGCCAGGAAGTCTTGTCGCCGTCCCAGAGCTTCAACCCGGCACTGGCGCGATGGAGATTGTTGCTTACCCCAAAGAGTTCGCAGAAACGTGGAGAGGTGGACGAAACGAACAAATACCTGCACGGCCTGTTGGCTCGCGTATGGTTCTATTCCTGAAAAAGGCAGTGGAAGCATCGAGCGAGCAGTGGGGGCCCGCAGATTTCGTCGGCGAAATAAAAACTTCTGTTGTGTGGATAGATGGCGGACAGCTCTACCGATTCCAACAAGAGATGAATCCCGGACCAAGCATTCTCGTGCCCTGGGATATGAGGCTCGACAAAATGGAACAACGCGTGAGGGAAACTCGTCGTATTCAACTTGAGTTGACGAAAGTCAACGCTATCGAGGACGGCGCTGCGAAAGCCGAAGGTCTCAAGGTGTACGTTCGTTCTGATGTAAGGGAGGCGCAGCGAGCTGCATTAACGGAATTGGGGAAGTGCGGGCCAAAAGCAGTAGCCGCGATTGGTGAAATGCTGGCTGACCCGGCTTTCGCAGGCGAAGACGGCGAGTTGGTCAAAGCGCTTGCCGAGGCCGGAGGCGAATCGGTTGGAGCAGAATTGGACAGGCGTTTACAAGACCAACTAAAATTCTGGCAAGCGACTGCGCCGACTCTGTCAGTAGGCTGGTGGAATCAGGATGTGACTCCGCACGCGCCTCTACGCGAAAGGTATGCGCAAACTCTGGAGCTAGTTCGCGCGCTGGGTCACGTGCATTACCGACCGGCTCTAATTACAGCGGAGCAGGTTGGTAATCTCTGGCGTTCTCTCCCACAATTAAATGACGCGAGTGGTCTCAACCAAATGGTCACCGAGTGCAACCAGTTGGTGGACGAGTTGCGAGCCAATTAGTCGAAAGCAAATCGAGGTCCTGGTAAACGCGGTGGTCTCAATAAGTCGATGCAACACCCATCTGATATAAGTCTGCTCTCGAAAGGTGGTGTTGTATGAGGCCAGGGAAACGGTTTGGGCTTAC
>Ga0209526_10000278_pt1 | contig 32328 bp, 30 predicted proteins | sample JacPinW_OM2H0_M1_FD_188566 | JGI IMG/M metagenome (GOLD analysis project Ga0209526, IMG submission 188566) | Forest soil microbial communities from Algoma, Ontario, Canada - Jack Pine, Ontario site 1_JW_OM2H0_M1 (SPAdes) (version 2) | ecosystem: Environmental > Terrestrial > Soil > Boreal... | reverse complement strand
ATCCCGCCGTTACCGCCTGGCAGGTCGAGAACGAGCCCCTGAACATCTCCGGCCCTCATCGCTGGTGGATCGCACCCCAGATCCTCCGCCAGGAACTGGCCGCCGTTCGCGCGGCCGACCCCAGCCGCAGGGTCGTGCTCACCGCCTTCGCTCACTTCAACAGGCTGCTGGACACGCTCTCCACCCCGCGAGGGCAGGGCGCCGGGCGCCTCCTGGAGCTGCTGTCTCCGGGCGACGTGCTCGGGCTGGACGTCTACCAGAGGATCGGACGCCGGCAGTTCGGATTCAACCGGGTGGCTCGCGCGGACAGCGCCTGGAGCGTCGAAGCCGAGCGCTGGCGGCGCCAGGCTGAGGAGAGCGACCGCCAGGCCTGGGTGACCGAGGCCCAGGCCGAGCCCTGGGGACCCGCAAAGTTCGATCCGAACGATCTGGCCTCGCTGCTGGAGGGCCTGCGGGGAGCCGGATACCAGACGGTTCTGCTCTGGGGCGCCGAGCACTGGCTGGCCAGGTCCGCGGCCGGGGACGAGGGCTGGCTGGAGGCGGTCACCGCCTTCCAGGGGCGGTGAAGTGCGTGACCCCAGAACCCCTGGGCCAGGTTTCTCGCCGCGCCTCTAGACTGCTCGGGTCGTGGCCGCGGTCTTCCAGAACCGTTTCTTCGTCGTGCTCCTCGCGGTGGTGCTGGGAGGGTCAGCATCATGGCTGACCGGGGTCGCGCTGGAGCGCCAGCCCGCCGCCGTTGCGGCCCCCTCGGCCCCCTCGCCCTGCCGCCTGGCCCACGGCGTCCAGCACGTGGTCTACCTGCAGTTCGACAACCTTCACCTCAGCCGCGACGTCTCCAGCGTGCCTTCGGACCTTGAGCAGATGCCCCGCCTCCAGGGCTTCCTGGAAGAGAACGGCACACTCCTCGGCAACGCGCACGGGGCGCTGATCCCCAACGGCGGCGGCGACGCCATCTCCTCGCTGACCGGGCTCTATCCCGACCACCACGGCCAACCGGTCGGGGACGGCTGGCGCTACCTCGACCCGGACGTCAGCAGCGCCGGCGCCGGCTCCTCCCTCTACTGGACGTCCCGGATCTCCGATGGCCGCTCGGGCAGCGTCGCCAATTCCGGCTTCAACCTGGTGAGCTCCGGCGGCCGCAACGTTCCAGCTCCCTGGGTGCCCTTCACTCGCGCCGGGTGCGACGTCGGCGCGGCGGGAGGGCCCGCCGGGCTGGTGCTGGAGAACACGACCTCGGACCTGGAGGCGGTCTTCGGGCGCGGTTCAAAGGAGGTGGCCGAGGCCAGCGCCGACCCCGCCGCAGGGGCCGCGGCATTCCTCGGCCTCGCCATCCATTGCGCCCGGCCAAGTCCCGCCTGCTCGTCTTCGCTGGGAGGCCGGCCTGACCGCCTACCCGACGAGCCGGGCGGGTACGACGGCTACAACGCCCTCTACGGCCAGCGCTACCTGGGCCCACGGATCGCTCCTTCAGGGCAACTGACCGACCTCGAGGGCCGGCCGCTGGACCGCTTCCCCGGGTTCGGCGCCATGACGCCGTCCGCGAGCCTCGGCTACGCCGCGGCGATGCAGGAGCACGGGGTGCCGGTGACCTTCGCCTACCTCTCCGACCCGCACTACTCCGCGGCCCGGGGCGCCTACGGGCCGGGCGAGCCAGGCTACGTTCAGCAGCTCCAGGACTACGACCGCGCCTTCGCGCTCTTCCTCGATCGCCTGAAGCGAGGAGGCATCGGACCCGAGAACACCCTGTTCGTCGTGTCCTCAGGCGAGAGCGCCCGCTTTGTCGGTGCTCCGCCGCGTCCGGCCGGCTGCGACGGAGCGCAGACGCAGTGCGGCTACGAGCAGAGAGGCGCGATCGAGGTCAACCTGCCCGGCCTCCTCGCCGAGCAGCAGAAAGTCGCCACTCCGCCTGGTCTGCAGGACGCCGCCGGGTACGCGCTCTGGGTCAAGGGCGATCCCGGCTCGGTGACCTCCGTGACCCGGACGCTCGAAAAGGCCACCGGCCGGCTCGTGGTCAGGGATCCGTACAGCGGCGCCAGCCAGCCGCTGATTCGCTATATGGCCGACCGCGCCGAGTTGAGACTCCTACACATGGTGAGCGCCGACCCCGCCCGCGCGCCGAGCTTCGTCCTGGTCGCCAATCCGGGCTACTACCTGGCGGGAGGGCCGCCCACCTGCACCCTGGAGGGTTGCCTGGCTGTCGATCCCCGGAGGCCCTATAACCAGGGTGCCCCCGGCCTCGACCTCGGCACGGCCTGGCTGGCAGTGGCCGGGCCCGGCGTAGCAAGGAACCGGCTGGATTCCCAGACCTGGATCGACCAGGCCGACATCCGTCCCACGCTGCTGGCGCTGGTCGGCCTGCGGGACAGCTATGCCCACGACGGACGAGTCGTCTCCGAGGCCCTGCGGCAGGAGGCCGAGCCGCCCGGGATACGGGAGTCGCGAGCTGCCTACGAGAGCGTCGCCGCCAGCCTCGAGCAGCTCAACTCGCCGGCCGGCAGGGTGGGACTGCTGAGCCTGGCAGCCGCGACCCGGGCATTGAGATCGGACTCGACCGGTGACGGCGCCTATCGCGTCTACCTGCTGCGCATCCAGGGCTTCTCCGAGCGCAGGGACGCCGCGGCCGGCCAGATGCTGACCGCCCTGGAAGCCGCCGCCTTCGACGGCAAGCCGCTGGACCCGCGCGCCGCGGCGGCGATGGTCAACCAGGCCGACCAGTTGATCACCGAGATGGGGCGGGCGTAGAGAGCCGGGCGCCCGTAGAAGGCGTGGCGCCCGATGGTCAGACTGGTCGGGGGGCCTCGCCCTCCGGCGCCTCTCGACGGATATCCTCGCGCCCGCCTTCCGCCGCGGCCTCCGAGTTCCCCCGGAGGGCCTCCCGAGCCTTCTGCAGCCGCTCCCGGGCCGCCGCGAACTGGCGGCGGACCATGAGGTCCTCGGCCTCGTCAAGCAGCTCGACGGCTTCCCGCCATCGCGACCGGTCCGCCTCCCTCAGCGCCGCTTTGACCTGGCCCACCGTCTGGGAGGCAAAGAGAAGGCCGCCCCCCGGGTTGTCCACGATCTGGTCGGCGATCAGGAGCTCGTTTTGCGCCCAGGCGAGCAGGCCGACGCCTCCGTACGGCTTGGGGCCCTTGGGACCGAGGATCTCCACGTCAGGAAATAGTAGCTGCGCTCATCCCCGCCTGCCCCGCCTGGCAAGCGGAACCACCAGGCGCATCGCCGCGTAGGTGTCCGAGAAGCTGGCGATCTTGTTGTCGACCAGCCCCGCGGCCTTGCCCGCCTCGATCAGGTCCACCTCGCGGATCTTCAGCCCGGCGCCCTTGACTCGCAGCACCCAGATCGCCCCGGCGTCATGGATCAGGGAGGCGAGCTCTCGCAGCGAGAGGAGATCGGTCGGCTCGGCGGCCAGGTAGAAGAGCATGTCCAGCGCGGGGGCCGGCGATCTCTCCACCCGCGCACCCCGCTCCTGCAGCTCAGACTCGAAGGCAGCGTCTCGGAAGGCGATCAGGCCCACCCGCATGCCTGCCTTGACGCCCAGACGGTCCAACAGGGGACGCCCCGAGCCGGTGTCGCGGTCCGTCTCAGGCCGCCGGCTCTTCACCCTCGTCCGAGCCGCGCAGGGCGGAGAACACGATCACGCCCAGCAGCCAGCCGGCGTAGAGACCAGCGGCGCCGAAGATCACCACGATGACGAGCAGTGCCGTCGCAGAATCCCCCCAGAGCCGGCGGTAGAGCAGCCAGCCGGCGAGCATCAGCGCACCGAAGCCGCCCGCACCGGCCAGCACACCAAGCAGGGTCGCCGTTAGGCTCCGGCTGCTCATCTCTGCACTGGACACGCTACATCCTCCGGGACGCCGGCGGCCGGCGTGATTGCGGCGCGGATTTCCACATATTTTTCGCGGGCGCCGCCGGCGTTCTGGGGAAAACTCCGTCCTCAGGCATCCACCACCTCCAGGTCGTGGACCCCACAAGGGGCCTCGCCCGCGAAGACGTGGTTGAAGAGGAAACGGGTGCCGGGGTGGCGCTCGGCGAGGGCCTTCGCCTCCTCCCAGCTGGTGTGGCTGTCTGCTCCCCCGGGCGCCGTGGCCTCGGTGATGGCGACGTCGGCGCCGCTGACGAGCTTCTCCAGCGGTGCGCTGGCGGTGGTGTCGCCGGCGTAGGCGAGCAGCCGGCCGTCCAACCGTAGTCGGTAGCCCCTGCAGTCCATGGAACCGTGCTCCAGCTTCACCGCTTCGTAGGGGACGCCGGCCACCCAGCCGTTCTCCTCCGTGACCCGGTACTCGAGTTGCGCCTGCTGTCGATGCTGCGCCCAGGCCTCGCCCCAGGAGAGCGTGAAGAGCCGCTCCAGGACCTCTTCGGTACCCGGCGGTCCCAGTAGGGGCAGGGGCGTCCCGGAGGGGAAGAACGCGCGATAGAGCACGAAGGTCGGGAGTCCCAGGATGTGGTCCCCGTGCAGGTGTGTCAGGAGCACCGCCTCAATGCCGCCGGGATCGATGCCGAGCCGGTGCATGTGCGGCAGGAGTGGCGCCCCCGCGTCCAGCAGGAAGCGGTCTTCGACCACGACGGCGCCGTTGTAGCGCTCCAGAGAGAAGGCCGCGCCGCTTCCGAGGAAGGCCAGCTTCATGTGCCCGAGAAGCGTAGCGGGGAGCAGGCGTCGAGGCCAGCCGCGAGCGGCTTAACAGCCGCCGCCGGCCGCTTACACTGCCGGGAGCGCAGCCCTGGCGAGCACAGGAGGCATCCATGTCGGAAGCAAGCCATCGATTCGTCGAAGCGAATGGCATTCGGATACACATCGCCGAGACGGGGACCGGGCCGCTGGTGCTCCTGCTGCACGGTTTCCCGGAGTGCTGGTACTCGTGGCGCCACCAGCTGCGGGCCTTGGGAGAGGCCGGCTTCCACGCGGTCGCGCCCGACCAGCGCGGCTATGGACGCACCGACCGGCCGGAGCGGATCGACCAGTACACGCTCCTTCACCTGGTTGGAGACGCGATCGGGGTGATGGACGCGCTGGGCGAGGACGAAGCCTTCGTCGTCGGGCATGACTGGGGGGCGCCGGTCGCCTGGCACACTGCCCTGATGCGTCCGGACAGGATTCGAGGCGTCGTCGGCCTCAGCGTGCCCTACCGGCCGCGCCCTCCGGCTCCGCCGCTGGGCCTCGTGCGCAAGTCGGTGGGCGAAGGCTTCTACCAGATCTACTTTCAGGAGCCGGGGACCGCGGACGCCGAGCTGGCCCGTGACCCGCGGGGGTCGTTTCGCCGCATGCTCTATTCAGGTTCCGGCGACGCGCCCGAGAGCCGGTCGGGTTCCTTGATGGTGGTCCCGCCGGGTCGAGGGTGGCTCGACGGGATGCCAGAACCCGAAACCTTGCCCGGCTGGCTTACGGAAGAGGACATAGAGACCTTCGTGAGGGAGTTCGCGGCGTCCGGGTTCACCGGGGGGCTGAACTGGTATCGCAACATCGATCGCAACTGGGAGCTCACCGCTCCCTGGCAGGGTGCCCGGGTGCAGCCGGCGGCTCTGTATGTCGTCGGTGATCGCGACCTGACCCTCAATTTCGGGGGCGGCCGAGAGCTGCTCGACAAGCTCGACATTTTCGTGCCCAACCTGCGGCGAACCGTTCTGCTCCCCGGCTGCGGCCACTGGACTCAGCAAGAACGGCCGCAGGAGGTCAACGCCGCGATCATCGAATTCCTCATGGGAATCGAGGAGCCGGCCGGCAGCGGCGCCCGGTCAGCGGGAGTCGGCCACCAGCCGGAGGCCGAGCCCGACCAGCACTAGACCGCTGACCGTGTCCAGAAGACGCTTCACCGGTCGGCGCTGCAGCACTTCCCTGGCCTTACCGGCGAGGATCGCGTACGCGGTCAGCCAGGCCAGCACCATCGTCGTGAAGGTGGCCGCGAGGAGGGCCGATTCAAGCGTGGCCCCGGGGCCTGGCGTGACGAACTGCGGGATCAGGCTGGTGAAGAAGACGGCGATCTTCGGGTTGAGCAGGTTGCTGAGCAGGCCCTGCTGGAAGGGGGAGCCTCCCGAGAGCCGGAAGCGGCCTGACGGTATCGCTGCGTGCCGGCTGGCACCGGCTGGGGCACGTAAGGCGAGCAGGGTCCGCAGGCCCAGGAAGATCAGGTAGGCGGCGCCGGCCAGCTTCACCACGGTGAAGGCGATGGCCGAGGCCTGCAGCACTGCAGCGATGCCCAGCAGCGAGGCACCGCTCCAGACGACCACGCCGCCCACCACGCCGAACCCCGTCTGCAGCGCAGCCCGCGGTCCCTGGGCCAGGGCGTTCCTGGTCACCAGCGCCATGTCCGGCCCCGGCGTCACGATCAGCAGCGCAGCGACCAGGAAGAAGGCCAGAAGAGCCGGCGTCAACGGGCCGGCCGATCAGTCATAGAACCGCTCCTTCTTGAGCTCCGTCAGGACCTCCCGGTCGTGGCCGAAGACCAGCTTCGCGTCCATGTTCTCGGCGATCCGCTTCGCCAGCCGGTGGCTGCGCCACCAGGCGGCGTGATCGCGCAGCAGCCAGCCCAGCGGACGCCCCTGCTCGTAGTTCTCCCGGAGGTGGAACTGATCGCTGGTGAGGAGGAAGGTGCCCGAGTTGGCCAGGTCCAGCTGCAGGCCCATCAGCCCGGGCGTGTGGCCGGCCAGGAGGTGGAGCTGGAAGTCGGGGAAGAGCTCCAGGTGGTCTCCGTCGAAGGGCTGCCAGTTGAAGGAGAAATCGATGTAATGCGGCACGTAGGCGCCGATGTCCTCCTTGGAGGCGATGGCGTAAAAGGCGTTGCGCAGCTCGGTCGAACTCACGTAGACGGGCACGTCCTTGCCCCGGAAGAACTCGAGGCCGCCCGCGTGGTCCAGGTGCATGTGCGAGAGCACGATCGCCTTGACGTCGTCGAGGCCGAAGCCGGCCGCGCCGAGGACGTTGTCAAGGCGCTGCTCGTCGCGGTACTCGGTGATCGCGAAGAGTTCGAAGACGATCGGCGGCCAGACCTCTCGCGCATTGGGCGCGGCACCGGTGTCGAAGAGGATGGGGCCGATCTTCGGATGCTCGATCAGCGCCCCGATGATCGCCACCTTCCGGCGTGCCGCTGCGGGATTCGGCTCCGAAAGCGTGCTCACGCCCGCCCCGGCCAGCGGGAAGCCCTCGTCGTACTCGATGGATCCCAGGTCCAGCAGGTGCAGCTTCATATCAACCCTCCTTGCTCTGGCCAGCAAGCATGACAGGGCCGAGTGGCCGGCCGGGACCGAACGTCAGGCGACCGTGATCTCGGGGTTCAGGTAGACGTCCTGGATGGCGTTGAGCAGACCGACGCCGTCCTTCATGGGGCGCTGGAAGGCCTTGCGTCCCGAGATCAGGCCCGTCCCGCCGGCTCTTTTGTTGATCACGGCGGTCCGCACCACCTCTTTGAGGTCGCCCTCGCCGGAGGAGGCGCCGCCCGAGTTGATGAGCCCGGCCCGGCCCATGTAGCAGTTGAGCACCTGGTAGCGGGTGAGGTCGATCGGGTGGTCGGTGGTCAGCTTCTCGTAGACCAGCTTGGAGGTCTTGCCGAAGTTGATGGCGGTGAAGCCGCCGTTGGTCTCGGGCGCCTTCTGCTTGATGATGTCGGCCTGGATGGTCACGCCCAGGTGGTTGGCCTGCGCCGTGAGGTCCGCGGCGACCTCGTAGTTGACGCCGTCCTTTATGAAGCCGGGGTTGCGCAAATAGCACCAGAGCACGGTCGCCAGACCCAGCTCGTGCGCCTCGTGGAAGGCGCGCGCGACCTCGACGATCTGCCGGCTCGACTGTTCGGAGCCGAAGTAGATGGTGGCCCCGACGGCCGCGGCCCCCAGCTCCCAGGCCTCGCGGACGGTGCCGAAGGCGATCTGGTCGTACTCGCTGGGGTAGGTGAGCAGCTGGTTGTGGTTGATCTTGCAGATGAAGGGGATCCGGTGGGCGTACTTGCGGGCCACCGAGCCGAGCACTCCGAAGGTCGAGGCGACCGCGTTGCAGCCGCCCTCGATCGCCAGGCGCACTATGTTCTCGCCGTCGAAGTACTCCGGGTTGGGCGCGAAGGAGGCGCCGGCGGAGTGCTCGATGCCCTGGTCGACGGGCAGGATGGAGAGGTAGCCGGTCCCTCCCAGGCGGCCGTGGTCGAAGAGCTTCTGCAGGTTCCCGAGGACGCGCACGTTGCGGTCGCTGACGGTCCAGACGCGCTCGATGAAGTCTGGACCGGGGAGGTGCAAGAGCTCCTTGGGCACCGTCTTGCAGGTGTGCTCGAGGAGGTCCTTCGCGTCCGGACCGAGGATCTCTTCGACCCTGCCGAGCGGGGTCGTGGTGACGGTCGCCATGCTCAGGCTCCTTTTGTTGTGTGATCGGGTCTCCCTATATTGCATCGGTGTCCAGCCCAAGAGAGCATCCGGATGGACGGCTGCTGGGTCCCGAATTCTTCGATCGCGACACCCTAGAGGTGGCGCGCGACGTTCTCGGCAAGGTCCTGGTGCGTGAGGTCGAGGGCGAGGTCCTCTGGGGAAGGCTGGTCGAGGTCGAGGCCTACTGCGGGCCCGAGGACCGCGCCGCGCATTCCTTTCGGGGCCTCACGCCGCGCACCCGGGTGATGTACGGACCGCCCGGCCGGGCCTACGTCTATCTCGTCTACGGCATGCACCACTGCCTCAACCTGGTCACCCGGGCGGAGGGCGTTCCCCAGGCCGTGCTGATACGGGCGCTGGAGCCAGGTCCCGGTGTCGGGCGCTGCTCCGGCCCCGGCCTCGTCTGCCGGTCCCTATCGGTCGATCGCGGATTGAACGGCGCGCCCCTGGCGCCGCCGGCGCTCTACCTGCTGGACGACGACTTCAGCCCCGACCCCGCGCAGGTCTTCCAGACGCCCCGGATCGGGGTCGGCTACGCCAGAGAGTGGAGCGAGCTGCCCTGGCGGTTCTGCGTGGAGTCTCCCGACCTCTCCCGCCGCAGGTCGGCGTCGGCGCGCCCTATCAAGGAGGTGGCGTCGTCGCCTGGCTCGAGCTCGGCGAAGCCGGTTCGGAAGCCTCCCCCGGCCCGGGCGGCCAGATCGGCCGCCACGTCCGAGAACACGCTTTCGGCGCCTTCCCTCCCCGCCTGAGGCAGGGCGCACACGAACTCGTCTCCGCCCCAGCGCACGAGCAGGTCGGAGGAGCGCAGCCGCCGCCGGAGCGCCGCCGCGAGCTCCTGAATGAGCAGGTCGCCGGCGGCATGGCCTCGCTGGTCGTTGACCGCCTTCAGGCCGACGCCGTCCAGGAAGACGATGGTCAGCTTCTGGTCGCCATAGCGGTGGGCGCGCTTCACCTCGCGCTCCAGGGCGGCCAGTCCCGCCGCGCGGCGCAGGGCGCCGGTGAGCTCGTCGAAGGCCGCCGCCTCGCCCAGCTCGCGCAGCCGCCGCTCGACCGCCTCCAGGAGCTCGCCGTCCAGGCCCGCCAGCCGGCCCGGCTCCACGCCCAGCTCCTGGGCGATACGCTCCACGGCGCCGAGATCGCGTAGTTCGGTCAATCCCACCCTCAAACCCCCCGCCCTCCCTTTGGGGGGATGCGCGGAGGATGCGCTGGGAGGGGCTCGGTCGTCAAGACCGGTTGTTAAGGCCAGGCGCCGGGGCTGGGCTGGAGGCGCTGGAGTGCCTCCCAGTCCTCCCGCGGTGGGCTGAAGACGTCCACCACCGTGGCTCCCTCAGGGCCGGCCAGGGCGGCGTGGGGCAGGTCGCTGGCGATCACGTAGGTGCCGCCGCGGTGCAGCTCGCGGGACTCGCCGCCCACCGTCATGGTGACTGAGCCCTCGGCCACGAAGCCCAGCTGCTCGTTGACATGCCGGTGCTCGGGGACCGCCACATTCGGCGCCAGGTCGATCACCGCCACCGTCAGCTCCTCGCCGTGCAGTGCCCTGGCGACCGCGCCCTCCCAGATGGCGTACGGCCGCAGCGCTCTCACCTCGTCGAACACTCCCATCGTTCTCACGAAACCTCCCGATCGATGATCGTGGCGGTGCCCAGCCCGCCGCCGCAACACATGGCCTGCAGACCGTAGCGGAGGTCGCGCCGCTCCAGCTCGTGCAACAGGTGGTTCATGAGCCGCGCGCCGGACGCCCCAAGGGGATGCCCGATCGCGATGGCGCCGCCGTTGACGTTCGTCTTCTCCCAGTCGGCGCCGGTGGTCTTGAGCCAGGCCAGCACAACCGACGCGAAGGCCTCGTTGATCTCGAAGAGGTCGATGTCCTTCAGCTCCAGCCCGGCCTGGTCGAGCACCGCCGCGGTGCCGGGGATGGGACCTTCGAGCATCAAGACGGGGTCGCAGCCGACCACCTTCTGGGCCAGGACCCTGGCCCGCGGCCGCAGGCCCAGCTCCCGGGCTTTCTCCCGGCTCATGAGCAGGATCCCCGCGGCGCCATCGGTGATCTGGCTCGCGTTTCCCGCGGTGATGGAGTGGTCGGGATTGAAAGCCGGCTGCAGCGCCGCGACCGCCTCGTAAGTGGCGTTGGGGCGGATGCCTTCGTCCGTGGTCATGGTCTCGGTGTGGCCGTTGCCGGGCAGCTCGACCGGCATGATCTGGGAGGCCAGGTGGCCGGCGCGGGTCGCTTCGGCGGCCCGCAGGTGGCTCTGCACGCTCAACTCGTCCATCTCGCGCCGGGACACCCCGTACTTGCGCGCCATCAGCTCTGCTGAGATCCCCTGGGGCACCATCTCGTAGAGCTCCATCAGCTCGGGCGGAAACGGAGTGCCGGGTCCCTGGAGGACGGTCGAGCCCATCGGCACCCTGCTCATCGACTCGACGCCGCCCGCGATGGTGACGTCCGCGACGCCGCTCTGGATCAGGTTGGCGGCGAAGTGGATCGCCTGCTGGCTGGAGCCACACTGCCGGTCCACAGTGGTGGCGGGCGTCTCCACCGGGAACCCCGCCGCCAGCCAGGCGTTGCGCCCCACGTTGACCGACTGCTCGCCGGTCTGCATTACGCAGCCGAAGACGACGTCCTCGACCTGGCTCGGGTCGATCCCGGCACGACCCACGAGCTCCTTCAACACCAACGAGCCCAGCACCACTGGATGGATGTCCTTGAGCTTGCCGCCGCGTCGGCCCATCGGGGTCCGAACCGCTTCCACGATGACCGCTTCACGCATAGCCCTGCCTCCCAATACAGCCCTGGCTTACGGTTTCACGGGAACCGTGTAAAACGTTGCCTGGCGGCGAAAAGCTTTTCGGCCTTGACCACTCGATTGGACCACCTTTAACCTGCGCTTCGCCCCACCCGGCTGAGTACGGTAAACCTGAGGATACCGAACGTCGAGTAGGTGGAAGTCCCGACCCTCCCAGGTCGGTGGTGGAAGCCGAAAAACGCATAGGGAACTTCAGGGTAAACAGGAAGGTCGGTTGGGGCAGATCTTTTCCGGGACCCAGACGCCTCAGCTGAGTGGAAGCGCTGCGGGCCCCGCGTACACCGACGGCTTGAGCACGCAGATGAAGGGCAGGTTGCGATAGAGCTCTCGATAGTCCAGGCCGTACCCGACCACGAAGTCGTTGGGGATCTGGAAGCCGATGTACTTGAGCCTCACGTCGACCAGCCGTCGCGCCGGACGGTCGAGCAGCGTCACCACCTCCAGTGAGGCCGGCTCCCGGGCACCGAGCACGCCCATCAGGTAGTCCAGGGTCAGGCCGGTGTTGACGACGTCCTCGACCAGGATCACGTGGCGGCCGGCGATCGGGTTGTCGAGGTCCCGCTGGATGCCGACGCGCCGGCTCTGCCGGGGGACGCCGGCGAAGCCGAAGCTCTGCTGTCTGACGTCCGGTGCGTCCCGGGAGTAGCGACCCACGCCGAGGTAGTCGATCGCCATCGGCACCGTGATCTGGCGTGCCAGGTCGGCCAGGAAGAAGGTGACGCCCTTCAGCACGCCGACCATCACTACCGAGCTGCCGCGGTAGTCGCGCGAGATCCGCCGGGCCAGCGCTCGGACCCGCGTCTCCAGCTCCACCGGCGAGATCAGGATCTGCTCGATCTGCTGCTTGCGCAGGTTCTGGAGATCCGTGGTGGCGTAGCCGGCCTGGGCCAGCAGCTGCTCGTGGTCGCGCTTGTAGAGAAGCTTCACCTTCACCTCGGGGTAGAGCTCGCGCAGCAGCCTCAGCTTGCGGTTCTTGGGCGTGACCAGGCTCTGCTTCATGGTCGTCAGCTCTACGTAGAGGTCGTGCTCGGGAAGATAGAAGTCGGGGGTGAACATCTCCGACACCCGCTCGCCCTCCCAGGCGATGGGGAAGGAGTCGGGCTCGTACACCCAACGGATGCGGTAGTAGTCCAGGAAAGCCGCGAACTCCTGCTCGGAGGGGTGGGCGAAGGCGACCCGGAGGTGAGGAGGGCCGGAGCGCCGGAGCAGTCGCGAGCGCTGCTTGATCGGCCTCCGCCAGCTCTTTGGGATCTCGGCTGGCGCCGGCGTGCCAGAGCCTGGCGCCAACTGAGGGGAGGAGCCTGTCTGGTTCGCGCTCGCTACGGAGAAGCCCGTGGCGAGGACGAGGGGGAGGCGCGGGGGCCGGGGCTGGCAGAGGGGCTCGGTGAAGCCGCTCCTTTGTAGGCGTCGATCTGCTGCAGCAGGCTGCCGACCTGGGCCATCTCCCGGGCGTACGTGGCCAGGTCGCCCTGCTTGAGGGCATCCTGCGCTGCGTTGTAGTGCTGCAGCGCCTGGGTAATGAGATTGGCGACAGTCGGTGAGACGGCAGGACCGGTGGTCGGCCCCGCGGAAGGCTGACTCGGAGTCGCCACCTGCTGCCCGGCCAGCTGGTTGAGGGCGTCGGCGAGGTTGTTCTGATAGGCGACCGAGCCGGTCTCGGTGGCGTCGGTCAGGATCACCTTCTTGAGCTCGGGCAGGCTCTGGTTGCTGGTCGTCGACTTCAGGTACCACGGCTCGAAGTAGAGGAAGGAGTCGCCAACCGGCACCACGAGCAGGTTGCCCTCGATCACGCTCGATCCCTGTGAGTTGAGCAGCGTCCGGTCACGCGAGATCTCCGGCGTCTGCTGAATCCGGCTGGCGACCTGCTGGGGACCGAAGACCACCTTGTCCTTGGGAAGCACGAAGGAGACCATCTCGCCGTAGTGGGGTGTGTCGTTGCGGACCGCCAGCCAGCTGACCAGGTTCTGCTTCCGGAAGGGAGTGAAGGGCAGGATCTGGAGGTACTCGGCCTGGGGGCTCCCGGGCAAGCGCATCTCCACGTAGTAAGGCGAGAGCCCGGCGGGGACGTCCCAGACGTCCTCGCGGTTGTAGAAGGTCGCCGGGTCGGAGATGTGGTAGTTCGTGTAGACGGCGGCCTGGACGGCGAACAGCTTGGGCGGCACCCGTAGGTGGGCTTGAAGTCCCTCGGGCATCTGGTTGAGCGGCTTGAAGAAGCCCGGGAAGGTCGCCTGGTAGGCCCTGATCAAGGGGTCCTTGTTGTCGACCACGTAGAAGTCGGCGGTGCCTGAGTAGGCGTCCACGACCACCTTCACCGAGTTTCGCAGGTAGTTCTGGTTATCAGCGCCGGGTTCCTGCTGGGAGTAGGGGTAACTGCTCGCCGAGGTGTACCCGTCAACGATCCAGTAGAGGTGGCCGTCCACAACGGTGATGTAAGGGGAGTCGAAGCTCAAGAAGGGTGCGATCGCCTGAACTCGCTCGCCGACGTCCCGGCGGTAGAGGATCTGGGTGCGGTCCTGGATCTGGCTTGACACGAGCAGGTTGAAATCCCCGGTCCGCATCGACCAGAGCACCCGATTCCCTCCATCCATCTTCACCCCGTGGGTGCCCTGGTAGCTGTTCCGCACGTTCAGGTTGCCCTGTGGGTAGTCGAACTCCTTCTCCACCGAGGGCGCCAGGACATAGCCGCCGGGGGAGTGTCCGAAATAGATCTCGGGGCGCGTCACCTGGAGCGGACCGGTGGGCGGGAGGTCCTTGGCCACGTAGTCCGGAAGACCTTCGCCGACCACCGCGCTGACGGGACTCGCCGCAACGCCGTACCCGTGGGTGTACTGGAGCTTCTGATTGACCCAGCTCTGCGCCTGCTGCGGCAGCCTGTTCTGATCCAGCTCGCGAGCGCTGATCTCCAGCTGCTGGGTCTTGCCGTTGATGGTGTAGCGGTCGACGTCGATCTTCTCGAAGGCGTAGTAGGTGCGGATGGACTGGAGCTGGGTGTAGGTCTCCTGGAGCTGCGCGGGATCCCAGAGCCGCAGGTTGTCGATCGTCGCCCGGTCATCCGCGATCGCCTTGGCGGTGATGGGCTGGTCGCCGTTGAAGGGACGGGTCTGGACCTGGTCGACGCTGAAGGCACGGCGCGTGAACTCGATCTCGCGCGAGATGTAGGGTGACTCCTGGGAAAGCTCAGACGGCTGCACGGTCACGCGCTGGACCAGCGCCGGGTAGATCCCGCCCACGACGCTGGCAGCGACCCAGATGCCGACCGCGGCGATGATCAGGCCCTGCCGGCGGACCGCCACGTTGGCGAAGAGCAGGCCGGCCAGCAGAATCGCGAGGATCGTACGGAGGACGGCGACCGGCGCCCGGGCGTTGACGTCGGTGTAGCCCGCGCCCCACACGGCGCCGTTGTGCTGGTAGAGCAGCGTGTAGCGGTCGAGGAAGGTGCTGAAGGCGATGACCAGCGCGAGCAGGCCGAGCAGCGCGGAGAGATGGGCCAGCGCGGGGGTCGAGAACCGCAGGTCGAAGGATTCGCCCCGCCAGGCGTAGAGCACGGCTACCAGCAGGGCGCTGATGAAGATGAGCCCGAGGACCCACCCAGCCATCGACTGCAGGAATGGCAGGGTGATCAGGTAGAAGCTGACGTCCTGGCCGAATACCGGCTCGCGGACCCCGGTCGGCGTGTAGTGGAGGAAGAGCGCGAGGGCGGTCCAGCTCGACCTCAGGCTGCCGGCCAGCACCAGCGAGACCAGGATGCTGGCGATCCCCCCGGCCAGGCCGGCGCCGCTCAGAAGGGTTCGGCGCCGGATGCCCACCGCGCGCAGGGCGGCACCGCCCCTCAGGCGCAGCGCGACCAGCAGGTTGCCAAAAGTGAACGCCAGCGCCACCAGGAGACCGCCGAAGAAGAGCCAGACCTGCAGGGCGACCCGGGTGAGATAGACGCTGCCCAGGCCCAGGGCCTGGAACCACTGCGTCTCGGTCAGGAATCCGATCAGTGGCGCGGCGACGAAGAGCAGCAGGATCCCGCCGCCCACGAAGGCCAGGCCGATCCAGACCCGGCGGGGCGGACGCGGGATGCGGAACTCTTGCAGGCCGCTGAAGGGGCTCTGCTCGAACGGGTCGAAAGGTCCTCCGGGGTAGCGTCGCCCCATCTGACACTGAAGCTTAGTCCCCTACCCGACAGCGCCACCGGCCGCCAGTTAGAGCGGGGCGAGTGTGGCGTCCCTTCCGGCTCACCGTCGCTGCCAAGTGCGCCACAATCCGTTGCCTGTGGAGGGAGCGGACCTGCTGGGCACCCCGGTCGGCCTCGAGCTCGAGCAGGTGGAGCGGGTGCACCGGATGGGCGATGTTGCGGTCGTAGCCTTGCGGGGCGTCAGTCTGAGGATCGCGCCCGGCGAGTTCGTGGCGCTTGTCGGTCCGTCCGGCTGCGGAAAGTCGACCCTGCTCTCGCTCATCGGTGGTCTCGACCGGCCGACCCAAGGCTCGGTGTCGGCCTCCGGACTCCGTCTCCAGGACGTCTCCGACGCCGTGCTCTCCGACTACCGGCTGCGCCGGGTGGGCACGGTCTTCCAGGCCTTCAACCTGATCCCGACTCTGAGCGCCCAGGACAACGTGTCCCTGCCCATGGCGCTGGCCGGCGTCCCCCGCACCGTCCGGCGGAGTCGGGCTCAGGCCCTCCTCGATCTGGTCGGCGTGGGTGCTCGTGCGCGTCACCGGCCGAGCCGGCTCTCGGGCGGGGAGCAACAGAGGGTCGCCGTGGCGAGGGCGCTCGCCAACCGGCCCGGGCTCCTCCTGGCCGACGAGCCGACGGGCAACCTGGACTCCGAGTCCGGCGGACTGGTGCTCGACCTTCTCCAGGAGGTCCACGACCTGGGCGCGACGGTGGTCCTCGTCAGCCACGATCCCTCGGTGGCGGCGCGCGCCGACCGGGTCGTCACCATGCGGGACGGCCGGATCATCCACGACCCCGGCCGTCCCGTTCCCCTGAAGGAGGAGCCGCCCGCCTCGAAGCCCTCACGGCTGCGCCTGCTCGAGGCGGTCCGGCTTGGCGCCGGTTCGATCCGGCGGCGGAAGCTTCGCACCGGCCTGACGGCGAGCGGTATCTCCATCGGGATCGCCGCCATGGCGCTGATACTCTCGCTCGCCACAGGCCTCCAGAACGTGCTGGTGGACCAGCTCCAGCAGAGCGGCCAGCTGCAGAACGTCTCTATCCAGCACAACTTCAGCGAACCGACCAGGGACAAGTCTCTCAATCAGGTGGCCCTGGATTCGCTGAGAGGCTTACCCCACGTCAAGGACGCCTACGGGGAGGTCGCGCTGCAGGGATCGCTGGAAGGCGGCTCCAGCTCCATACCGGCCACGACTCTTCTCTCCAGCGCCCCCTTGCGGCAGACCACGCCAATCAGCTCCAGGTTCCTCTCGGCGGGCCGCCTGTCCTCCTCGGACACGGCCCCGGAGGCGGTTCTGGGAGCGGACGCCGCCAGCAAGCTGGGCTGGAATCCGCGGCAGGCGCTCGGCAAGTCGGTCACCTTCAGGGGTGTCTACAGCGGCAGCTTCATAGTGCCCGGCTCCGGGGTGCAGCCGGCCGGCAATCAGCAGCCCTTGCGGCTGACCGTGGTCGGGATCGGCGGTGGCAGCCCAGGCAGTCCCACGCCGGTCGTGGCCGTCCCCTATCAAACCGCCGTCAGATACTGGGAGCAGATGGCCGACGCCAACGGCTGGAGGGCTGACAAATACGGATCCATCACGCTGGTGGCCGACGCCCCGGGCACCGTGGACAAGGTCCGCGACGAGGCGAAAGCGGAGGGCTACCAGGCCCAGAGCTCCCAGGACCTGATCAAGCAGGTCAGCCAGCTGCTTTTCTACCTCGGACTTGGGCTCTCCGCTTTCGCCGCCATCGCGCTGGCCGTCGCCGCCCTCGGCATCGCCAACACGATGTACACGGCGGTTCTCGAGCGCACCCGGGAGATCGGCATCCTGAAAGCCCTGGGGGCGCGGCGCTCCGACGTCCGGATAGTGTTCCTGGCCGAGGCAGCCGCGATCGGGGCGCTGGGAGGAGCGATCGGGGTGGGCATCGCCGAAGTGGTCGCGCTGGCCGGCAACGCCGTGGTCAACCAGCTCGCCCGCCAGCAGGGGATCGGGCTGGACCTGAACGTCTTCCAGCTCAACCTGCTGCTGGCACTGGCCACCATCGTCCTGACCGCCCTCTTCAGCGCCCTGTGCGGGCTCCTGCCCGCGGTCCGCGCCGCCCGGCTGGCCCCGGTCGAGGCGCTGCGCTACGAGTAGGGCATGACGCTGCTGAACGTCACCAACGGCGATTCCACCGCGGCCGGCCTGCGGCAGGGTGGGGTGGTGGGAGAGGTGCTGGCCTGGCGGGACGTCCTCCACGAGGGGCCGGTGCCGGCCCTGGCCCCGGCCGCTCTGGCCAGGGTCAGGTCTCGCTTTCTGGCCGATGCGGGCGGATTGCCCGTCGACTCGACCTACCGAGACCTGCGGGCGCGCGATGCGGCGCTGGTCGCCGCGCCCGCTGAGGTGGTGCTCTGGTTCGAGGCCGACCTCTACGACCAGCTGCAGCTGGTCCAGGTGCTCGACCGGCTCGCCGGGGGCGGCCGCGAGGTGACGCTGGTTGCCGTCGGGGAGTACCCGGGGATTGCGCACTTCGGCGGCCTCGGCGAGCTTCCCGGCGGGAGGCTGGTCGCACTCCGCGAGACCGCTGCGACGGCCGTCGACGTGGCGGCCTTCGAGCTGGCGAGGCAGGCCTGGGCGGCCTTCACGGGGGCGGACCCGAAAGGGCTCGGCCGGCTTCGCGGTGAGCATTCCCCGGTGCTCAGGCACCTCGGGGAGGCGGTCGACCGGCTGCTCCAGGAGTACCCCTGGGCCGGCGACGGCCTTTCGCTCACGGAGCGGCGGATCCTGCAGGCGATCGGCGCCGGCGCGAGCACCGAGGGGGCGGTCTTCCAGCGGGTCTGGCAGTTTGAGCGGCGTCCCTTTCTGGGGGACATCTGGTGCTTCCGAACGCTGGACCTGCTCGTCGGCGCCGGGCTCGCGCGGCGGTCACCGGAGCTGGGCCTGACGGCCGCCGGCGAGGCCGTACTCGCCGGCACCCGCGACCGGACCGAGCTGGCGCCCCTCGACCGCTGGATCGGCGGAGTCCACCTCGAGGGCCGTCCTCGCTGGCGCTGGGACCCCCGCCTGGAGGCGCTGGTTTAAGAGTTTTTCGGGCCCCGCTCAGCGGGCGGCCACCGGGTTCCTGTCCATCACCCCGTCGATCAGTCCCCACTCCCGGGCCTGCTCGGCGTCCATGTAGAAGTCGCGCTCGATGTCGCGCTCCACCTGCTCCTTCGGCCGGCCGCAGTGGCGAACGTAGACCTCGACCAGCTCCTCTCGCTGGCGCAGGATCTCGCGAGCCTGGATCTCGATGTCGCTGGCCTGGCCCTGGATCCCGGTCGACCAGGGCTGGTGGATCACGATCTTGGAGTGGGGCATCGCGTAGCGCCGGCCGGCGGCGCCACCGGCCAGCAGAATCGATCCACCGCTGGCCGCGAGACCGGTGCAGAGGGTGAGGACCGGCGGCCCCACGTACTGCATGGCGTCGTAGATCGAGAGCGCTGCGGTGGCCGAGCCTCCGGGACTGTTGATGTAGAGGCCGATCTCCTTCTCGTGGTCTTCGCTGGCCAGGAAGAGCAGCTGAGCCACGAGCAGGTTCGCCATCTGGTCGTTGATCTCTCCGCCCACGAAGACGATGCGGTCGCGCAGCAGCCTCGAATAGATGTCGTAGGCCCGCTCACCGCGCCCATTGCTCTCAATCACGGTAGGCACCAGCATCAGATCACCTCAGAAACCCGATCGGGCGCTTCTTGGGCGCCGTCTCGGTCATTGCCAGAAAGGTCGTGAAGCGCGCCGCGGTGCGCAGCGCGTCGTTGCCGAGCGTCTCGCTCATCCGGCGCAGCTGGACTCGCGGGTTGGCCTCCCACGCGACCGCGTCCACCGGATCCCTCGCGCCCAGCTCCTTCGCCAGCTCCAGGTAGAGCTCGGCCACCGTCGTCTCCAGAGCGGCCGCCACGTGGAGCAGACGCTCGGTGGATATGTCCTTGAGCCCGCGCTCGACCTCGGAGAGGAAGCCCGCGGAGATGCCGGCCGGCCGTGCGACCTCGACCAGGCCGCGCTCGTTGGCCTCCCGCCGCCGGCGCAGGACGGCCCCCAGGGTGGCCCTAACGTGCTCCGCCGTTTCGCTGTGAGCGAATGCCATCTGCTTACAGCTAATAATACCGGCAGATCCCTCCCCTTTGCGGGGAGGGAAGACTTTCGCTGGTCTAGGCCTGGCGGCCGCGGACTTCGACCTGGCCCTGGCGGACGCGGGTCTGGAGGCGGGGCACGGCGAAAGTTGCGGGTCCCCGGCAGACGGCTCCGTCGGTCAGGCGGAAGCGGGAGCCGTGCCAGGGACAGGTGACGACGCCGTCTTGCACCTCTCCCTCGCCGAGCGGCCCTCCCAGGTGGCTGCAGGTGCCCTCGAGGGCGTAAACCCTACCGCTCTCCCTGTAGAGCAGGATCGGGCGGCCTTCCACCTCGGCGGGCTTCATGGCACCCTCGTTGACCTCGTCCTCTGGCGCCACCGGCGTCCATTTCTCAGGTCCGGTGACCCAGGCGTCGCGATTGACCATGACCCCGCGGCCAAACACCAGCTCGCCGCCCAGGTAGGCGGCGGCAGAGCTGACCGTGAGGCCGAGGGCCGAGAGCGCCATCGCGCTTGTCTTCCGCCGGCGCAGCCGGGCGCTCAGCGAGAGCATCTGGAGACCCATGCCGCTCAGGTTCAAGAGACCGTGCAGCACCCCGAGCCGGCGGTCGCGCCCGACGGTGTCCGACCAGTCCGCGAATCCTGACGCCGCCGCGCCGACCGCGCCGGCCGATCCGGCCGCGCTGAGCACACCCGCCGACTTGTGAGCGCCGACCGTGTCGAGCAAGAGGGAGCCCGCCCACATGCCGATGGGCAGGTCCGTGAGCACCGGGTGCAGTGCGTGGCCCAGCCAGCGCCCGTGCAGAAAGTCCATGACTCGCTCTGCCTGGGGATGCTCGAGCAGTGGCTTGACGAGCTCCATCGCATAGTCGCCCACCTGGTCGAGCCAGGGCTGCTCCTCAAGCGGGCCGATCAGTTCCGCGTTCCACGAAGACTCCATGGTCCAGGGCTGCTGCGGTTCCATGAAATGCCAGGCTATCGCACTGTCCTGAGCGCCGGCGCGAGCGGGCTCAGGTCAGGTTGGCCGGGTCGAGCAGCTCGTCGCGCGGGCGCTCGATGCGCTGCCGCGAATGCATGATCTCGATCAGCTTCTTCCGGCCCTTGGGAGGACCGATCATGATCGCGCCCACCAGCCGGTCGTCGAGGAAGAAGAGCTTGCGAAAGAACCCCTCCTCGAACGAGAAGGTGCGGACCGACTCCAGGTCCGGCTGCACGTCCGGCGTGACGCCCATCACCGCCATGGTCGAACCGAACATCGTGGTGGTGTAGGTCGGCACGTCGAAGAAGTCCTCGTCGCCACCCGCCATGTTGTGGGCGGCCACCTTGCCGTGCGCCATCGCGTTGTCCCAGGTGCCCATCTGGTTGTGCCGGCCGACCATGAGGTCGAAGAAGACGGCGATGTCGCCCGCGGCGTAGACGTCGGGGGCGCCGGTGCGCAGCTTGGCGTCCGTCACGATCCCCTTCCGGGTCTCGACGCCGGTTCCCTGCGCGGGTTCGACGTAGTAGTCGAGGCCGACGCCGTAGGTCAGCATGTCGAACTCCACCCGGCGGCCGTTGAGCGTCTCACCCAGGTAGTGGCCGTTGCAGCGGGAGAAGCGCTTGACCTCGTCGTTGACGACGAACTCGACGCCCCCGGCCTCTCCCAGCTGGCGGCAGAGCTGCCCGCCTTCGGCGTCGAGCACGTAGCGCAGGAACCAGGGTCCGCGCATCACCCAGGTCACCTTGGCTCGCTGGCGATAGGCGATGCCCTCGGCCAGCTCGTAGCCGATGAAGCTGCCGCCCATCACCAGCACCCTCCCGGAGGCGTCGGCCTTCTCGATGATCGCCTTGGTGTCGTCCAGAGTCTGGAAGCCGAGCACCTCGTCGACCTCGTCGCAGCCGGGCCAGGGCGGAGGCTTGGGCCGGCCTCCGGTGGCGACCAGGAGGGCGTCGTAGGGGAACTCCTGGTCGCGATTCGTTCGCACGACCCTGGCCTGCGTGTCGATCTCTGTGGCCCAGGTCTCGAAGTGGATCTCCAGGCCCCGCTTCTGGTAGTCCTCGACCGTGCGCATGAGGACCTTCTCCTCTCTGACCTGGCCGCGCAGGAAGCGAGGCAGTGCGACCCGGTTGTAGAGGGGGTGGCGTTCGGCCGCGATCATCACGATCGAGCACTCGGAATCCTGCTTGCGCAGCTCCTCGGCGCAGGTCTGGCCCGCGATGCCGTTTCCGAGAATGACGTAGCGCCGGCTCACCCCGTCAGCTCCCTGGCGTACGCGTACCGCTGAACCTGACCATCGGCGAGATGGTATCCGACCTCGGCGAAGTCATCGGAGGCCGGGTGAGTAACCGGTGCGAAGAGGCGGACGCCTTCGTACCCCTGGGAGTCAGCCTCGAAGCGCAGGCCCATCAGCAGATCCTGGAGGGCGGGTCCGGACCCGGCGACCAGGCTCACCGCCAGCCGGTTGTGGGGCCGCGGCTCGAGCAGGGCCAGGGCGCGGCCGCCGCCACTGGCGCGAACCAGCCCCTCCTCGGCCAGCCGTCCGAGCAGTTCCTCGTCCAGGTCGGAGACGTCATGCCAGTGCGCGTTGACGCGGCCGTAGGCGTCGTAGGCGGGGTCGGCGCGGAGTCGCGCGAAGAGGGCGGCAGCCTCGTCCGCCGCGACCAGGCGGGGCAAGTCCACACCCTCGACCCGGCCCGCAAGCCAGACCTGGCAGTGGACCAGCCGGCGGAAACCCTCCGCATCGAAGAGCCGGCAGGCGGCGGGGTTGCCGGTGATCAGACGCATCTCACCAAAGCCCTGGCCGGCGCCTTCCTCGAGCGCGTGCCGGAGCATCGCTCTGGCGACACCCCGCCGCCGGTGCTCCTCGGCGACGCGGAGCCCTTCATAGAGGACGACGCGCCGGGTGATCGGGCGCAGGCGCTGGAAGCCGACCACGACGCCGTCCAGCTCGGCGACCTCCAGGGTCGCGTTCGGGTCGGCCAGCCAGCGGTCCAGTACGTGCGGAAGGTAGTCGGTGCCCTCCCAGACCCTGGCAGTGATCTCGAGCACCCGCGGCCGGTCGGCCGGCCGCAGGGGCCGGAAATCTAGCTCCTCGGCTTCCAGTGCAGCACCCCCGCGGCCATCGGGCCGCCCTCGTAGGTGAGCGAGCCGCTCGCCTCCGGACGAAGGTTGGACCGGAGCCACGCCGGTCCGGCGTGTTCGTCCCAGATCGGACCGAGCCGCACCCGGCACTCTTCGACCGCCGCCTCCATTGACTCGAATCGGAAGGAAACGGCGCGTTCGTACATCGTGACGTCAGGCTTGATTCCCATCTCCCGCAGCAGCAAATAGCAGTCTCGCAGACGCGGCTCTCGGACCCTGGGCCCGCCGCCCATCAACTCGGCCGGGTGCGGCTGTACCGAGTCCCTCAGCGCCACGAAGACCCGCTCCCGGGCGTGCCTCTCCAGCTTCTCCACAAAGGGCACCGGATCCGCGATCGAATAGAGGACGCTGACGCAGATGACGAGGTGGGCGGGCGCCGCCTCCGCGTCCTCCCAGGTACTGCCGATCAGGGTCAGGTTGTCGAGCGCCGGGATCCGCTCGCGCATGGCCTGGGCAGGCTCCACCGCCGTCACCCAGTCCAGACGGTCGGCGAGCGGGACGACATGGCGTCCGACCCCGGCGCCGACGTCGAGAAGCGTGTGAGAAGGTTTCAGCCAGGGCTCGAGGAACTCCACGAAGGGGTCAGGCTCGCCGCGCGTCGAGAAGGCGAAGCCGCGCGCGCGTCCTTCGCCCCAATGGGGGCTTCCGCCGGCCTGCGCCGATCGTGCCTCAACCAGGTCCCTCCAGTGCGCCGTCCAGTCGACACCCATCAGTCGGTCCACGACAGCCGATTATGAGATGCCGCGGCGCCGGCTCGACCTGACGCACAGGCAATCCAAACTCGAAAATTGCACGCCCTGGGGCCTCCTGTGCTATAGATGCACCTGGCTGTTCGGGGGTCGAGATGGTTGCTTAACAGGGCGCTTGGCGGTTTGGTGCGCGGGTCGGCTAAAGCCGTTCCGTCTCCCCAGCATATCCGGCCGGAACTCCTATCCCGGGAAGAAGGCGCCGAGCTCGCCCGGGCGCTCCTGGAATGGACTGAATGGCCGCAGGTTCGGCTCGTTTCAGTTCTGAAGGAGGTGGCCAAGGAGTGGAAGCTCCCGCTGCCAGGCTTGGATACCGTCACGGTCAATCGTTGGGTCACAGGCAAGCAATGCCCGACGTCCTACTACGTGCGGCTGCTGCTGGCGCTGCTGGCCCGTCTTCTCATGTCCGCCGCTAGAGACCCTTCCTTGGCGCGCAGGCTCGACCGTCTGCGGCGCCGGGACTTCCTCCTTCGCGCGGCGGCGGCCGCCGGGGTCTCCGCCATCGCCCCCAGCCTGGTGGCCGAGACCGACGCCGGCCTGGCAGGGGCTCTCGAAAATTCGCTCATTCCTCACTCCTCCCAGATAGAGGCTGCCGTCGGCTACCTCCGGCGCGTCTTCAGCGAGTTCGACACTGCCGACTGGCTGCTCGGTCCACAGCTCCAGCTCCCCACCGTGGCGAGCCACTTCGGGCTCGTCGAAAAGCTGCTCGGCGACGCCAGGGGCGCCGCACGCACCGAGTTGCTCGCGTTGCGGACGAAGTACGCGGAGTTCGCGGGCTGGCTTCACCAGGACAGCGGCCACTGGTCGGCAGGCGTCTGGTGGACCGACCGGGCGCTGAGGTCGGCCCGCGAGACCGGGGACTCGCTGATGACGGCCTACCTGATGGTGCGGAAGAGTCACCAGGCCGTGGTGGAGGGGGATATACGCCTGGGTCTCCGGCTCGCGCGCGCCGCCCAGGGCACCTCGTCGCTCACTCCCAAGGTTCGCGCAGTGGCCTTGCAGGAGGAAGCCTACGGGCTGGCGCTGGCCGGGCAGGCGGACGAGTGTCACAGAAGGCTTGATGCGGCGCTCGAACTGTCCGCGCAGGCCTCTGATCGCGATCTCGAGGGACCGGCCCGGTACTGTATCCCTGGGTTCGTCGAGATGTGGCGAGCCACATGTCTCATGGAACTCGGCAGACCGCGCCAAGCAATCGACGTCTTCGAGCGAGAGCTCGCGACGCTTCCTTCCCATCACTACCGGGACCGCGGGGTCTACCTCGGCCGCCTGGCCGTAGCCTACGCGACGGAGGGTTCTCCTGAACCGGCGGTGGCCAGGGGCCGCCAGGCGCAGGAAGTCGCCAGGGCCACCGGGTCAGACCGCATCGGCCGGGAGCTGGTCAGGTTGGGACTGAAGCTCGACCGATGGCGGGATCTCCCGGAGGTGAGCGAGCTCCGTCGGGCCCTTGGCGAGACAGCACCGGGTCGATGAGCGCCAACGGCGGCCAGCCAGTGATGGCTCGGCCCCTGGTGACTTGGAAGTGCGGTCTCTCCCTCGACGGTCGCCTGGCCGCTGCGGACGGGTCCAGCCGTTGGATCACCAGCAAGGAGGCACGGGCCGACGTCCACCGACTGCGAGCTGAGTCGGACGCCGTAATCATCGGCTCGGGAACCCAGCGGCTGGACGATCCCCAGCTCGGCGTTCGTCACGTGTCCGTGAGCCGGCAGCCGCTCCGTGTCGTGGTCGACACGATGGCGCGCACGCCGGTCGGAGCACGGGTGCTGGACGGCGTCGCGCCCACCCTGGTGGCGGTCGCCGATGACGCGGACGCCTCACACCTCGAGGGGCGCGCGACGGTGACCCGCCTGCCCCGGGCTCCCGGTGGCCTGGATCTCCACGCGCTCCTCCAGGCGCTCTACATCCGAGACGTTCGCTCGGCTCTGCTGGAGGGCGGACCCACGCTGGCCGCGAGCTTCCTTGCCGCCGGTTTGGTTGATCGCGTTGTCATCTATCTGGCGCCGACGCTGATCGGCGGGGGCGGCCTGGCGGCGCTCGAGGGAGTTGGCGCACCCACCATCGACGACGTCATCCGTCTGCGCTTTGACGAGGTGGTGCGGATTGGTCCGGACGTCCGGCTCACCGCCACGCTCCAGAGGGAGACCAGCCTCCCCAGCTGGGAGGCGGCTGCCGCTCAGCGCTAGAGCCGCCACCGCGCGCCCTTTTGCGGGCGCGGCCTTAACAACCAGGCTTGCCGGCCGCCAGCCCCCACCAATACGATCCCCAGCGCATTAACCCCCGAGGGTGGGTGGCTTTGGATGGGGGGTGCGTGAGCGAGGCGAAGGTTGGTCGGTGTGGTCTGGCAACCCGTGCGCTCATTTACGAAAGGTTCGAACGCGGCGACCCGAGTCCAGGCGTGAATGGTTCGGGTACCTGCTCGGCCTCCTGGTTCGAATGCCCGGCATGGCTGCGAGTGCCGGTCGGCGACTCAACGAGTAGCAGCGAGGACCAGCCGCCGCGGAGGCTCCACTGGTAGGCCTGTACCAGTTGTCGCCTAGGCAGTCGCCTACGCAGCAGGGCGAATGCAATGGTCTGCTAGAGACATGGGGTCGATTAGCCAGGCGCGTCCCCTGGGGGTGAGGGGACGTCACTACCACCTGTCCGACACGACGATCGGCGGCGGGTTCGGCTACCGAGACGACATCTTTCCAAGCCGGCGTGAGGCGCTGGCGGCGGCCAGGGAGCGAGCCGACTGGCTCGGGGCATTGACGGGCTGCCGGGTGCATCCGCTCGCCGAGGCGGGGCGCTACCTTCTCACCACCGGGCGGCCGCGGGACGCGGGCCGGATCATCGAGCTAGAGGAGTGCGACGATCCGGAGTGCCTCGAGATCGCGTACGGCTCGGTCTGCTGACTTCCAGCCAAGCGCCCTAGAGCCCGTCCACCCAACAGCAGCAGGTCACTGAACAGTGATCTGCTGCTGTGTGCAGGGCGCCGGCGCCTGTCCCGGGGAAGTGATGCAGGCAACGATGAACGCGGCGCCGGGCTGAGCGGTCGGAGAGCTTGGTATCCGCACCGTCGTCGTGAAGGTGCCGTTGGGCGGCACATCGGTGGCCGGCTTGATTGTCGTCTGCCGCCCGTTCTGCTGGAAGGCTATGACGTACTGACGGGCCGGGTCGAAGCCGCTGCCCGCGACCTGGATCTGGTCTCCCGGCGCCACCGTCGTCGTGCTAAGCCCCGTGATCTGCGGGTTGAACACCGGTCTTGGAGTGGGGGTCGGCGCGGCGGTCGGGACCGGCGTCGGCGGCGCGGTGGGCGTGGGAGTCGCGCTGGGCGTCGGAGTCGGACTCGGCGAGACGTTCAAGGTCGACGAAGCGGGGCAGGATCCGTTCCAGCAGGCGCTGATCAGGTGCGAGCCGGCCGGCAGGTTCGCGGGAATCGTCACCACGGTCTGGAAGCTGCCCGAGGAGTCGGCCCGGAAGTTGCCGATCTGCTGTGGGTTGCTCTGGATCTGAATGGTCCCCAGCTGGTTGGGGGGCAGGTTCTGGCCCTTCACGACCACGTCGGCGCCCGCCTGCACGCTGCTCTCAGAGAGGATCAGCGTCGGGCTCGAGGTCCGTCCCCTGATCAGGAAGAAGGCGACCAGGGCGAGCAGCACCAGGGCCAGGGCTCCCAGGCCGATCCAGAGAGGTAGCCGGTTGGGCTTCCTCTCCACTTCCTCTTCCACGACCGGCTCCAGCGCTTCCACGGACTCGACCGCCGCCCCCCCGAGGGCGGCTTGGAGCCCGTCGACCATCTCGACGCAGGACGGCCAGCGGCGGCCGGGGTCCTTGGCCAGCCCGGCCAGGATGACGCCATCCACGCCGCGGGGCAGGCTGGGGTCGATGGACGAAGGCGCCGGAGGGGCCCGGTGGACGTGCGAGTAGAGCTGCTCGAGGGCCGTCTCTCCGGCGAAGGGCACGCGGCCCGTCATCAGCTCGTAGGCCATGGCGGCGAACGAGTAGTTGTCCGCCGGCGGCCCCACCGGCCCTCCGCTGATCCGCTCGGGAGCCATGTAGGCCGGGTCACCGGGCGGGATCGGGGTGCTGCCGGGGGTTGGGGCCGTCTGCAGGAGCCGTGCCAGCCCGAAGTCCGCCAGCAGCGGGCGGTCGTCGTAGCCGAGTAAAACGTTGGACGGGTTCACATCGCCATGCAGCACGCCGACCGAGTGCGCATAGTCGAGCGCCGCCGCGACCCCTCGCAGCAGGGCCACGGCTGCCCGGCGGTCCAGTCGGCGGCCACCGGAGATCCGATCGGCCAGCCTGCCGCCCGGCGCGTACTCCTCGACCAGGTAGGGGACGCCCTCGAACTCGCCGTAGTCGTAGATCGTCAGGACGTTCGGATGACGCAGCCGCATGACCGACTGCATCTCGTTCGCGAAGCGGGTCTTCGCGTCGGGGTTGGTGCTCAGTGGCTGCAGGAGCTTGACCACCACGGTCCGCTGATCGGTCTCGTGGCGAGCCCTGAAGACAGCGCCCAGGGACCCCCGACCGATCGACTCCTCGACCACGAAGGCACCAAGCTTGGTCCCCGGCTGAATCGGCATGCAGCGGGAATTATCTACGCGTGGCACCCGGCGCGTTCACTGGCTATCGTCGCCTGGTGCTGCTCCCGTCGCTGACAACCGGGTTCGGGTTGGGCTTCCTCGTGGCCGCCCAGGTTGGGCCGATCTGGCTCCTATGCGCCAGGACGGCTCTGCGAGCCGGGTTGCCGGGCGGCCTCGCGGTGGGGCTCGGAGCCGCCGTCGTCGACACCGCATACGCCTGTCTGGGAGTGGCCGGAATGGCTCGAATCCTCGAGCTGCCCGGTGTCCGCACAGGTTTGGGACTGGCCGGGGCGGCGGTCCTCCTCTTACTGGGCGTGCGCACCCTCTGGGCGGCCAGGCGGGGGCCGGCGGCCGGCGAGGAGGCTCCCGCCCTGCCACCGCTGCGCGCGCTGCGCACGTCGTTACTGGCGACGGCGTCGAACCCCCTGACCATCGCGACCTGGGCCGCGATCTTCGCGGCGGCCGCCGCGGCTGGGGTGGCCCGCTCGCTTTCCCAGGTCGTGACACTCCTGGCAGGCGTGGGAATCGGGTCCATGACCTGGTTCGCGCTGCTCAGCGGCGGCATGGCGGTGCTGGGCCGGCGGCTGGGCGCGCCCGCTCTGAGGTTGGCGGACCTGGTAGCGGGCACCGGCCTGGTCGCCTTCGCCCTTCTCCTCGGACTGCGTACGTTTCAGCCGAACTAGCGTCGATCTGGCGAGGCCGCGTGGACTGTCACCATCCGGTCCGCTCCGGGAGCCCAACCTGGGGAAGAGATGGCGCCGCAGGGCTTCACGGTCGTACCGATTCAGCTGACCCTGGCGGCAGCCGAGTTCCAGGCGATGGCGCATGAGCTCAACCAGGTCCTGGATGGCTTGGCGGTTCCGGCGCACCAAGCACCCGGACTCTTCGGCCAGCTCCCCGCAGGCCGCACAGCTCTCGCCCGCTGCGAGGAAGTGACCCAGGCGGCGGTGGAAGGCCTGAGGAAAGTCGCTCTGGCGCTCGACGAGGACGTCGGCGGCGGGCTCCGCGTCACCGCCGCCAACTACCTGGGAACCGAGGAGGCCAACACCTTCGGGTGATCGACCTCTCTGGCATCACTGCTCTGCCGGGGCTACTCGGGCGCGTTGGGACGATCCGGTCGTCAATCCTCCAGCTGGGCGCGCCGGCCCGGCTGGCCGGAGACCCCAGCGGCATCCGGCACCTCGCCGCCGGCCACCTGGCAAGCTCTGGCCGGCTGACGGCGGCTCAGGAGCGTGGGCGCGCCCACGTCAGCCGGCTGCTCGATGCTTCCTGGACCGGCGAAGCCAGCCGAAGCTTCGCGGGCTATTGGGCGGACCTGGAGCGCAGGCTCGGCCAGCTCGCCGCCGATCACCAGCGGATGGCGGCGGCGCTGGATGGCATTGCCGGCGACTGCGAGCGCCTCAACCGCGACGCGATGGCCCTTGCCGGCGCCATCGAGTCGTGGCTCAAAAAGGCGACCGACGCCGTGGTGGCCCAGGACGTCCAGGCCGCCCGCCCGCTGCTCTCCGAAGGCATGGCGCTGGTCAGCGGGTGGGAGCGCCTGCTCGGCGACCTGGAAAGCCTCGCCGCCAGCCTCGCCGGCCGGATGAACGTCAACCTCGACTTCGAGCGGCGGACTGTCGAGATCAACGTCCCCAAGCAGCTGCCCGCCGGCTTTCCTCTTCCCGGCCGCGAGCGCTCTCCGATGGGCCGCGGGGGAAGCATCCGGATCGGGCCATTGGGGCGGATCCCGATTCCTCCGCCGTCGCCACCTATCTCAGGCCGGATCCCGCCTGGGACAGATCCCCGGCCGCCCGGCGCACCCAGACGTGGTGGGCCAAGGTCGCCGAAGCCGCCTGAACCCTCGCCGCCAGTGCGGCCCGGCGTGGCGGGGACGACGGACGGCCCGGTTTATCGACGCGAACCTCCGTCCAAGCCCGGCTCAGCTCCCGTCCACGCACCTACCGTGGGGCCGGCGGAGCGGGTGCCGGCCATTCCAAACCATCCGCCTGTCGCGGCACCGGTCCACACACCGGCGGACCTGTACCTTTTTCAGACAATCACGCTCGTCGTAGTGATCGTCCAGAAAGTGAAGTCAGGCGTCCGGCAACTGAGAGGCGGCAAGAAAGGAGGTAATCAAAAAGGTGGCGGGAAGGGAGCCAGGCGCCGGTGATTGAAGACTGGGCCCTGGCTTCGGCCGGAGTGCTGATGGACGACCAGCCGGAAGCCGCGCTGCCAGCCTTCAAAATCTTTGAGCGCTGGGCGACCGCCGAGCTGGGTCCAGACAGCCCCGCGGTGGCCCAGGCCATCGCCCGCCAGGCGTGGTGCGAGGCAAGGCTCGGACACCGTGCCGAAGCGTGCCGGCTCTACGAGCGGGCGCTTGAGCTGCTCCAGGCCACCGTAGGGAACGAGAACAACGCCTGCAAGCAGATCTCGGAATTCCTGGCTTCCGACTGCGGAGAGGCGGACCTGGAGGGCACTCCGCTGGCGGCGGAGGCCGCCGGTCCGCACACCCTCGAAGGACTGCCTCGCTTCAATCCGCTGCGGTTCAGGGGCGGCGATCCCCTTGCGGGAATCGAGGCGCTGGAAGGCAGGATGGAGGCCGCAGGCCGGCAGCTTGGGATTCCGAGCCCCGGTCAGCTGGCACCGGAGGAGGCCGAGGCGCAGGGCTACACCCTGGGCAGGATGATGAGGGAGATCGGTGAGTTCGAGATAGCTGTGGAGGTCTTCGAGGACTACGAGCGCTGGGCCTCCGAGAAATACGGCCCCGAGCATTACTACGTGCTCCAGGCCGTCCACCAGCTGGCCTATTGCTACCGCCGCCTGGGCCTTTTCAGTGAGTCCTGCCGCCTCTACCAGAGGACCATCGACATCGGGCGAAGCCGAAACCCGGAACACCCGTACAACAGGGTTCTGGAAGCCGACATCGAGGACTGGTGTCCGCCTGTGCCAGAGCAGCTCGAATACGGCGTGTCGTTGCGCATCATGGAGGACGGGCAGTTCCTCGACGCCGCTGGTGGCCTGGAGACCTACGAAGTCTGGGCCGGCCGCGAGCACGGGACCGGCGACAGGTACGTGATGGATGCGCTCATCCAGCGGGCTCGGTGCCATGAGGCCTTGGGCGACCAGGCGGAAGCCTGCCGGCTCTACAGGCGAGTCCTCGCAAGGGTGGGGGACGACGGCTCTTACCCTGTGGAAGAAATCGAGCGGTTCGTGGCCGAGCATTGCCAAGCCTTTCCCGGGACGGACGAAGAGCCAGCTCGGGCGCCGCTCGGCGAGCGCTGGGGGCCGCGTCTGCTGGCCGATATGGAGCCACACCTGGAGTCGGTGGCCGACGTACTTGGTAGCGTCGCCCACTACGACGAGGCCATCGCCGCCTACGAAGCGGCTCAGGCGTGGCTGGAGCGCGACCAAGGTCCACACTCCGAGGCGGTGGCGGCGGTACTGGCAAGTCGAGCCTGGTGCCACACCCAGATCGGCGAGCAGGAGCTGGCCTGCCGTCTCTATGAGCGGGCGCTCAGGATCTTCGAGACGCTGGAACGTCTGGACGACGAGCTGGCCAGATCGATCGACGAGTACCTCGAGTCCAGCTGCCGCTGAGGAGTAGGCGGAGGTCCCGGCCGTAACCCCGCCTTTGCCCTGTCTTGGCCGCCGTTCTATCTAGACTATTGCGGTGCAGGCGGCGGCCCCCAAGGGCCAGGCGGAATTCGATGCCGGTGAGGTTGCCGTGCTCGAACGCTACTTCACCAACGTTGACGGACGGGTCTTCGCGATCCGCAACCTTCCCGAGGTGGTCAAGGGCGCGCTCTTCAGCCGCTACTCCCGGACCGAGAAGAGCCTTCGTCGCGTCCTCCTCGATGAGTTCATCGACGAGCCGGCCACCGGGCTCAATGGGCACTCGACCCAGGTGCCTGACGGGATGGTGGCCTCCGATCGAGCCGAGGAGTTCTACCAGCGGGTGCTGGTCGGCTACGGAGACGATTCGGTCGCTGAGCTGGCCGGCGCGCACATCGCCGTCGAAGGAGTCTCCATCCTGGCGGCCAAGGCTCTGGAGGACTCCCGCATCGGCATCTCGCCGCTCGAGAAGTCGACCCGCTACGTTCGCTTCGACCGCCCGGGACGGGACGGGCGCTTCCTCTATTACCGCGGCCCCGAGCTCAGGCACCGGATCTACGAGCTGGCCATGGAGGAGCTCTTCCGCACCTATTCCGAGCTGGTGGAGCCGCTCACCCAGCGCCTCAGGGACCTCTATCCGCTCGAGCCGGGGGAGACCGAGCGAGCCTGGAAGTCTGCCACGCGGGCCAAGGCCCTCGACCTGCTCCGCGGTCTGCTGCCCGCCTCCGCGCTGACCAACCTCGGGCTCTACGGCAACGGCCGCGCTTTCGAGTACCTGATCACCAAGACCTTCGCCTCCGACCTCCCCGAGTGCAGGCAGCTGGCGGTCGAGATGCACGGCGAGCTCGCCAAGGTCATCCCGGCTTTCGTCCGCCGGGCTCTGGACGACCGGCACGGCTCGCCGGCCGCCGCCCGGCTGGCCCTGGGCCGGCGGCGCCTGGCC
>Ga0209526_10000277_pt1 | contig 32427 bp, 21 predicted proteins | sample JacPinW_OM2H0_M1_FD_188566 | JGI IMG/M metagenome (GOLD analysis project Ga0209526, IMG submission 188566) | Forest soil microbial communities from Algoma, Ontario, Canada - Jack Pine, Ontario site 1_JW_OM2H0_M1 (SPAdes) (version 2) | ecosystem: Environmental > Terrestrial > Soil > Boreal... | reverse complement strand
GAGGAGATGGAGGGCGTTGGGGATTGTGAAATTGAACCACGCGATGAAGAGGCTGGACATCATGTTCTCAGGGAGGGAAAGTATAACATTGACAGTGGGGGCGCAACGATCCGCTGGACTGCGGCACTCGACTCTGCCCGGAGGAATTTATGCATGAACCTAGGCGCCGTTTACTGTTCTTGTGCTTTTGCGGGGCGGCAGCTTCCGTCATCCGCTGCAAAGCAGTTTCCGCGCAGAGCCCGGTCCCTCCTCCGCCGCCACTGCCGCGACGAGATCCAAGCGACAGAGATGAGCCGGTCATCCCCGCGCCGGGAGCGAAGAAAGCGGTGCTGGAGCAAAATCAAAAAGACATCAAGAAAGATATCGAAAAGCTCTACGAACTTGCTTCGGAATTGAAGGCGGAAGTCGAAAAGACGGACGCCACCGCGGTTCTATCTGTGGCCATGGTGAAAAAAGCCGAAGAGATCGAAAAGCTGGCCAAGCAAATCAAGGATCACGCCAAAGGTTAGCGTCTCTTGTTCAGAGGCCGGGTAGGCTAGGCCCCCGCGGGAATCGGCCAACACCAGGCCTTGAAAGGCTGGCCGATCGGCACAGGTTCTAGCGTTCAATCGCCTGCTTCCGGTGAATTGGCGCAGCCAACGGTTCTCCTAAATGACCGCATTTAGTCGGGCGTTTTGCCGGGCCCGAGTGTGCTTTTCTGGACAGATCAACTCTCACGGGCGTGTTCTACTGCAGGGTCGCCGCGTGTGGACCTATTGGCTCGAGAAAGGAATAATCATGACTGTAAAAATGACAAACAGCGAAGTAGATGGCGTGTCCGTAGTGGCACTGGACGGTCGGATTGTGCTGGGCGAGGAGAGTAATTCTCTCCGCGAGAAATTGAAGAGCCTGATTGCTGAAGGAAAGAAGAAGATCGTCCTGAACATGGCCAACATTACGTACATTGACAGCGCGGGGCTAGGCACTCTGATCGCCGGATATATCAGCGCAAAAACGCAGGGTGCATCCGTGCGTCTCTGCAATCTGGGTAGAAAATTCCATGAAGTCCTGCAAATAACCAAGCTTCTGACTGTCTTCGATGTCTACGATAGCGAGGCCGCGGCGGTCAGCAGCTTCGAAGAGGCAGTGCGAGTACACACCGCTGTCGGTTAAAGGGAATTTGTACAAATGACCGACTCATTTCACGTCGCGCGCGAAAGGCTCAGGGCGCTATAGCCATTGTCCCAGTATGCCTTCTATCGCGCACAACGGTTCGAGTGTTCTTTGAGATTTCAACTTGCGCAGGTGTAAGCGATCTGGCTCGCAGTTCCAGCCCACGTCTGAGCAATCGTCATCCCTCCAGCCGGAACTGCGGCCATCGAAAAGAACGGGGAAGCAGTTCAAAGGCGCAGCGTATTTTATTGATGATGTTTCTGAGTTCTTGAAGACTTAGAGCCCAGCGAAAATCAAGCGGATAGAGGCAGGCAGGAGCCTGCCTGCGGCGTAACAGCGATTTTCAGCGACTATGCCTTTGCCCGGTAGCGTCGAGGCGCACCGCTGAACGTTCCATGACCTGAAGAACCGCGTTATCAAGCCAGTATTTGAAAAATTCCGATTACAGATTGCAACTGGTGTAGAATGGAGAAGCTCTCATGGCTTCGGGCGTGGATTCGTATCGAACTTGTTTGGTCTGGGAGTCAATCCCAAGCTGATTGCAGCGATTTTCAGACATGGCGACGTTGCATCCACGTTACAGTTCTATATATGACTCCCGATAGCGATTTACCTGCCGTCTGGTTTGCTCGTTCACGGACGACGGGTTTAACGGGGCTGTAGCTCAACTGGATAGAGCGCTACCCTCCGAAGGTAGAGGTTGCGAGTTCGACCCTCGCCAGTCCCGCCATTTCTGCTTCCAATCCTCCAAATGCGCATGTCCTCGACCAGTCTGAATGGCATGCAATGTAGGGTGTCACTTTTTTCGGACGGAAATGACCGAGGCAGTGTAGCGGTCGGCACGCAGATAGGAGACGCTATATTCGATGGCGATTTTATTTACATCAAATGTGGTTTCTTTCACCAATAAAAGGGGAGAGCCGATTGCCGTTTCCAAAACGTCGGCCTCCTGCTCGGTCGCGGTAATCGCTCCAATGACCTCTTCTGCCCAATGTAGTTTCCTCTTATAAATATGTTCGATAACGTAGTAAAGCGATTGCTGATTCAGGTCTTGATTCTCGATACCCCGGAAAATACTTTCCGGCAAGTGGCTGGTCACCACGGCGACTGGATCGCCATTCACGTAGCGCAACCGCCGGAGGCAGTATACTTTTTCGCCTGCAGCGAGCTGAAGGGCCTTCAAAACTTCTTGTGAACTGGAATCTACAATCTCATTGGATAAAACCTTCGCCGACGGTGTCAAACCGCGCCGCCGCATCTCCTCGCTGAAACCACGAAGTTCCTGGAAGTCCCATGGTACTCGGCCGACTCCGATCACCGGTCGCTTGCCTCGGGCAACGATGAGGTAGCCTTCCGCACGCAGCTTCTGAAATGCTTGGCGTACAGGCATTTTGCTAATTCCCAGCGTCCGAGCGATTTCTCCTTCGGAGTAGTAGTTTTGCCCAGGAAGAAGCCGGTTCGCTTGGATCATTTTGCGAATTTGCTCGGCGATCTGCTCGTAATAGGGGACAAATCCGGGTTCCAAAACCAGCCCGCAACTCGGCAAATCGCGCGCCTCCAACGAGTTACCGGGAATGGGAGACGTTGTGGTCATCTATTATAGTTAACCGTACACGTGGCTAGGTCAAGTGTACGAGAAATGGGATCTGGTTACAACTGCCTTAGAGATGTGCGTCTTTCGGCAGAAATAAAAAAGAGATTGACACGGCTATCGTATATACATATTATGCAAACCACAATTGCATCTAAGCCGACGATGCAAAGGGTTAGTGGGTGTATTCGCGGAATGGAGGGTCTCTTGAGATTGAATTCGCCGTCCTGCTGGGTCGTATGCGCACAGTCTGTTGTTAGCCTAGTGATCTTGCTCATGTGGGGAAATGCGCTCCATGCGCAAGTCGAGTCCGCAACGGTGGTAGGCACCGTTCGTGATGCCGGAGGAGGCACCGTGGCGGACGTCCATGTGACCATCGTCCAAACAGAAACCAACCTCGCGCGCCAGTCGAACACCAACGAGCTTGGAGAATACGCCTTCACTCAACTGAAACCGGGAACCTATACAATTTCCGCGGAGCGTGCCGGCTTTAAGAAAGTCGTTGAACGTGACTTCAAGCTGGACGTCAACCAGACTGCGCGGATGGATCTGAACTTGGTCCTTGGCGCGGTTTCCGAAGAGGTGGAAGTGGAAGCGGTTGAGCCTTTGGTAGAATCGGAGACTTCCTCGATTGGACAAGTCATCGAACAGCGTCGCATCCAGGACCTGCCGCTTAACGGACGAAATTTCATTCAACTAGCTTATTTGAGTCCGGGAGTGAACCAGGGGCCGCCGGGCGCCGTGCAACAAGGCGGAGTACCGGAGAACGAGCGGGGTACCGGATCGATTCAGGCCAACGGCTTGACAGCAACGAATAACAATTTCTTGCTGAACGGTTTTGACAACAATGAGCAGCAACTTGGATTCGAAGTCATTCAGCCACCGGAAGACGCCATTCAAGAATTTAAGGTGCAAACAAGCAATTTCGGCGCTGACATAGGTAAAGGAGGAGCGGTCGTCAATGTGGTGCTCAAGTCCGGGACGAATCATTTTCACGGAAGCGCATTTGATTTTCTGCGGAATTCGGCTCTTGACGCCAAAAACTTTTTCGACCGTAAAGACTTCCCAATTCCTCCCTTCAAGCAAAATCAATTTGGGGGATCTTTTGGCGGCCCTATTTTAAGGGACAAAACGTTTTTCTTTGTGGATTATCAGGGAGAACGCGTCCGCCAGTCTCAAACGTTAATCAGCACCGTTCCCGTACCTGGTCCCGAACTTAGAGGCGATTTTTCCGACTTACTGACCGGAAGCAACGATCTTGCAACAGGTTTTGACACGGGAGCAATCTTTGACCCATTGACGACCGTCAACGGAGTGCGTCAGCCATTCCCGGGCAACAAGATTCCGTCCTGCCCGTCCCCCTTGGGTCCGGGTCATTCCTGTCTTGATCCGGCGGCTTTGCATGTCATTGCTCTATTTCCGGCACCCAATAGACATGCCCCGGGCGACCCCGTGGGAGTTAACAACTTTCTATCGAATCCTCTTTTCCAAAACAATCAAGACGCATTTGATGTGCGTCTGGATCACCAACTTTCCGCGAGCGACGTCTTTTTTGGATACTTCAGCTACGGAAATGTAGACAATATTCGTCCCGATCCGTTCCCAGGTCTAGCTGGCGGGGGAAGTTTTTCTGGAAACGTAAGCAACAAGGCTCGGGCGGTGGGCCTTAGCGCTCTGCATACCTTCTCGCCTACCAAGGCAAACGAATTGAAAATCGGCTATATGCGTTACGCCGTTGACGCCAGGCCATTTTTTCTTGGCCAGCCTATTGCAACGCGGCTCGGTATTCCTGGCGTTAATGATCCTGCAATTCCAGCCACGGGTGGGCTTCCGAGCATCGGAATTGGGTCATTCAGTGCCTTGGGAAATCAAGCATTCTTCCCGGAAGTTCTGAACGAAAATAATTATCAACTGTTGGACTCATTTACCTACACCCGAGGTCGACACGCACTGAAGTTTGGTGCGGATTTGCGCCGCAGGTCGCACGGATTCTTCCAGACGGTGAACCCGCGTGGGAGCCTAAGTTTTGACAGTACGATGACGGCCAATCCCATTTCGTGCGGTGGATCCGGCATACAGTGCGGTTCAGCGTTAGCTAGTTTTTTGCTTGGATATCCCACGTTTGCCTCACGCGATCAGCAAAAAGGCCTTTTCGGTATGAGCTGGTGGGAAGTGAGCGGCTATGCCATGGATGATTTTCGTGTTTCTCACAAACTAACCGTGAATCTCGGTCTGCGTTACGACGTAAATACCCCAATGATAGAACAGCACAATCGCTTGGCTAACTTTGATTTCAAGACGGGTTTGTTTGTAGCGCCAGGCATGCCGAACGTGAGCCGGTCCGGAAATGTCGTAACGGATTTGAACAATTTTGCACCCCGTATCGGCTTCGCGTACACGCCATGGGACGACAACAAGACCGTTTTTCGCGGCGCGTATGGGATTTTCTACGATCTGCAAGCGGATCAGAATGATGCCGAACTGGCTTATAATCCCACCGGTCTTTTCGGTAGCCAGGTTTTTCAAAATCTTCCCACCACGGCGGTGCCTGCCGTAAAACTTTCTCAGGGATTTCCCCAGCCGGTGCCATTCCCTACCGTCAACCAGCCCAGCGGTAGGGCCAGCGCAGCTTTTTTCAACAATCGCACAACCTACATCGAAGAGTGGAATTTCAACGTGGAACGTCAGCTTGCGAAAGATGCCGTGCTGCAAGTGGCATACGTGGGCGTACACGGGTTGAAATTATCATTCCTTCGCAACATGAATCAGCCACTACAGCCCTTGGATTCCAATTTTCAGTTGGATCCCGTGACCGGGTTTTCGACAAACTTTGGACGGCGCTATTTCAGCACCGTGCCTAACATTGCGGGGATTCGCGTCGAGGGTCACGATGCCAGTTCCATTTCGCATGGGCTACAGGTACGTTTTGAAAAAAGGTTTTCCGCAAACTGGACGATGCTGGACAGCTACACCTGGCAGCACACCATTGGCCAAGTCGAGGAGAATGAATTCTTTGAACCGCAGAATACGTACAACTTAAAAGCGGAGCGAGGCAGCCTGACCCCTGACTTCCGCCACCAATTTACTTCCGCGTGGTCGTATCAAGTTCCCTTTGGTCCCGGCCAGCGTTTCTTCACTAGTACTGGCCCATGGCGTTGGGTGGTGGGAGGCTGGCAACTGAATGGCATCATCGGCCTGTATTCAGGGGCGGCCTTTACTCCGACTCTTTCTTTTGATCGGACGAATACGGGTTCTGGTTACCCGCGCCCTGATGTGGTCGGCAACCCTTACGACTTTTCCAATGCCACCAGTTTCGGTTGCCCCTCGAACCATCAGAGTCTTAGTTGTTGGTACAACCCGGGTGCGTTTCGGGTTCCGGCGCTGGCGCCAGGCCAGCAGTTTGCTCATGTTTTCGGTAACGCCGGCCGCGGCATTCTTCGTGGGCCAGCTCAATACAATTTCGACTTTTCCGTCTTCAAGAATTTTAAGTTTGCAGAAACTGCTAATGTTCAGTTGCGGGCGGAGGTCTTTAATCTTTTCAATGCCCCGCAGTTCGGATTGCCAAATACCCTGACAGACATTCCGGGTTTAGCGGGATCAATCTCCGGGACGACGAACTCTTCGCGCCAGATTCAACTTGCCTTGAGAGTCACTTTCTGAGGGAAAAGGTCGAGTAATGGGGGGAAGTGTGCGGCACAGACAATTTGCTTATCCGGGTTATCTGGCCAGCGCCGGACTCGCGCTCTTGCTCGTGCTGATCCTCCTACCATCCGGCAGCGCGCAAGCCCCAAGTGCAACCTCCTCCGCAAAATTGCCCCGCGTTCGTATGGATGGCACCTATTTTGAGCGGGATGGCAAGCGCTTCCTAGTGATTGGCGCGCATTGGGTTCCTGCAAAAGCCGCGATGCAATGGCCGGTGCAATGGGATCCCAAAGACATCGAAGCAGACTTCGCGAAAATGCACGAGCTGGGCTACAACATGGTTCGCATCGACATGCTGTGGGCATGGTTCGAGCCACGTCCTGGCGACTACAATCCGGAGGCATTTCGTCAGCTCGACTACCTCATTTCGCTGGGGCATCGCTATAAAATCTATATTCATCCTTCACTATTCATAGGTGGCGAAGTTGGCGAGGCTTATTGGGACGTGGCGTGGCGCCATGGTCGCCATCCTCATTCCGACCCTGAGATGTTACGACTCGAAACGAATCTCGCCGCGGAGTTTGGCAAGCGGTATGCCAATGAGACGGGAATCATCGCCTGGGATTTGACCGATGAGCCGCCATTCTGGATCGTTCAGGAGCAAACCACGGATGCAATGGCGATTAACTGGACACGGTTGATTACCAATGCGATTCGTCAAAACGACAAGATTCATCCGATTCTAATCGGCACGAGTCAGGAGGATATCGAGCATGGCCCCTTCCGCCCGGACAACATAGCCGCGGATGTGGATCTGTTCAGTGTGCATCCCTTTTCCATTTACAACGCGAATCTTTTTCCGGATCCCATGCTGTCCCAGCGAGGCACGTACGGCGCGGCATTTCAGATCGCACTCTCCAGCGGAGCAGGCCGCCCCGCCATGATCCATGAGATGGGCGCATCTTCGGCTCAATATGCCCCGGAGAGAATCGCAAGCTATGAGCGAACGATGTTGTACTCCGGCTTGGCCGCCGGCTCACCTGCGTTTTCGTTGTGGGCTTACACGGATGCAGCGCCCGAGCAATATCGTAAGGCTCCCTATTTGCGAACTCCGCAGGAAACGCAATGGGGCATGACCACATGGGATCGTCAGGATAGGCCCCGTGGCAGGGAATATCGGCGCTTTGGGCAGGTTCTGGCGCAAATGGACATGAGCGGCATTAGTCCCGCAGCCGCCGAGGCCGGCATCATCGTCCCCTTTGAGTGGGAGAAACCCCACGGAGATTTTTCGCACTTTGGTCTGACTGGGCCGGAAGTGACACCTTACGTTTCGCTGTTCGATGGCGATGCTGTGCCGGGCCAGCCCTTGCCGAATTTGAAAGACGAGATTCAGTGGTTGCGAAGTGCCTGGCTCAACTCTTTTATCTTGGCTCGGCAATCCGGATTAAAAGCGGACTTCCCGCGTGAGCTGACCGATTGGCAAACGCATCCTATGATTTTCTTGCCCGCGCCCCTAACCAGCACAGCCAGCTACGTGGTGCACGTACACACGGACTTTTGGGAGAAGGCTCAGAAATACGTCAACGGGGGAGGTTTCCTTTATGCCTCGGTGGGCGCGGATGCCGCAATACCAGAGATGGAGCAGTTATTTGGTGCGCGTTTAGCCGATACGGTTACAGCCTCCGACGTTACGTTAAAGATCGTCGCTCCTTTTGGCGATCTGAAACCGGGTGAAACATTCCACTATTCCGTGCCTTCCGGTCCGCGTTATTGGGGCGCGCTGTTGGAAGTAAAACAAGGCCAGGTGATTGCCGTCGACCAAGACGGCAGGCCTGCGTTGGTTGCGAACAGCGTTGGCCAGGGGAAAACCTTGTTGTCGGCTTACCCCTTGGAAGTTTACCTGGCCAATGTGCCTTCCGCGTTTGAAAAGCCGGAAGACACTCACAGGATTTATCAAGCCTTCCGCGATTGGACCGGAGTGAAATCCGCGTTTCGTACGGACCAATCCTCGGTGGAAGTGAATGCGCTGACTGGGCAGCATCGTGGATATGCGGTTCTCGTGAACCACAGTTCACAAGTTCAAAAAGTTACCGTCACCACGGCGTTGCCCGTGCGGTCCTTAAACAGAATCACGTCGACGGGTTTCCAGCCCATACCCCTAGAGGGGCCAAGCTGGAAAATGGAGATTGGGCCTTTTGACGGTGCTGTTGTGGAGTGGAAATAGCTAATCATTGGAGACAGGGCGGATGATCGGTCTAAGAAGCTTAGCAATTCTTTTCTTCCTCGTTGCCTGTATGTTGGGCAATTTTTGTGCCGCCGAGACTCTTCGCGTTGAACGGTGGCCACAGGCCCTGCAGATGGCCGACTTCATTTTATCGGCGCAGCAGCCCAGCGGCGCGATTCCCGATACCGTTGGCGGATTGGGCGTGAATCAGGACTCCACCATGGAGTATGCGCTCATCGGCCTCGCTGCGGCGTATGAAGCCACGGAAAATCCGAAATACCTCAATGGTCTGGAGAGCGGAATCCAATGGCTTGCCGACCGCGAAGAGATGTCCGATCCGATGTGGAAAGGCAGTTGGTTCCTGACTTATAACGTCAATCCTCCCTTCGATGACCTTCCAACGTCACAAGGAGACCCAAATATTCTGGATGTGCGGGGCGTCGACGCAACCTCAGCGCTTTTTGCTTATCTAGTGTATTTAGATAAAAAGCTAAGTCACAGCGATGTTCTGGCCGAGAAATACGAAGCTAATGCACGCGCGGCTCTTGGCTTTGTCATCGCTCACAACTTGGATCGCGATGGTTTTAGCTGGAGTTCTTGGCAACTTTTCGCCTCGGACAATCAGTGGCACTTGTTTCAGTTTAAATATAGCGCCGATCAGGGCGATGTGTACCTCGGCATGCAAGCCGGAAGCCTCCTCTATGATGACGATAAATACGAGCGAATCGCATCCTTTCTAAGGACCCACGGACCAGACACTTTTTTTTCCCCGACCGAACGTCGCTATGGCCTTGGCAGAGACAACACCGGAACCTTGGACACCAGTACGAATGGTTTCATTGAGGGATTTGCACAAGGTTATTTGTCGTGGATGTGGGGACCCATTCCTGAAAATAAGGCTGCGATGGAGTGGTTACGGTCCAAAGTGCGGGCGGACGGTTCCGTAGTTACATTGGACGGCCAGCCATCTTTCAGTTTGAACGTGGCCATGTTGGGGCTCGGGGATTTAGGAGTCCACCGGCCACAACCAATCCATTCCTTTCATTGGCTGCTAGCGAACACGTTTGACGCAGGCACTGGCGGCGTCGGCGACTCTCCCCTAGCCAAAGACACGCAATTTTCAAACGTTACGAGTTTTGCGGAGATTAGCTTGTTGGGCTATCCCGCATTTTGAGGCGACGAAGGTCAGCATGAGAGAAAATGCCCGTTTGCTCAAATGGATGGTTCTTCTATGTGTACTATTTTTCGGGCCTCATTCCGCTCACGCGCAGCCGTCCCCCAGAAGTTCCGTGCGCGTCCAATCGTCGGACTTGCCTGCGGTCAAGCGGCTCGCGAACTTTATTTTGTCCTTGCAAAACGCCGGCGGTGCAATTCAGGACGAGCCGGGCGTGAAGGTTGTCAATCAAGATTCCAACATGGAATACGCGCTGATCGGCCTCGGCGCAGCCTATGCGGCAACCAAGGAGGAGAAATACCTGAAGGGACTTGAAAATGGAATTCAGTGGCTGGCCGATCGCGAGGAGATGAGCGATCCGGGTTGGAAAGGGAGTTGGAGATATGTTTATTCCCCGGACCCGCCTTATAACCCTGTTCCTACCTCTCCCGAAGATCCAAAAATTACCGATGTGAGGGGAGTCGACGCGACCTCTACGCTATTTGTTTACCTCTTGCATTTGCACAAACAACTTACGGGCAATGATGCTTTGGCTCGGAAACACGCTGTCAACGCGCAAGCGGCCCTCGATTTCGTCGTGGATCACAATCTAGATCAGGACGGCTTTAGTTGGAGTTCTTGGCAGGTTCACGCCGACGACGGTAAATGGCATCTGTATCAATTTAAGTTTAGCGCGGATCAGGGTGACGTTTACCTTGGAATGCAAGCTGGAGCCGAACTCTACAAATCCCCTAGATACGCATCCATCGCAGCTTTCTTAAAAAGACAAACGCCGACAAAGTTTTTCTCTCCTGGTGATCGTCGCTATGCGATGGGGCTTCGCCACGATGGCACGATCGATCCTACGCCTTACGTGTTTGCTCAAGGCTACCTTTCTTGGATGTGGGGCGACACGAAGGAAAACCTCGCGGCGTTCGATTGGCTGCAAGCGAAGGTGCGCGCCGATGGCAGCATTATCGATAAACCCGGTGAGACGCCTTCCAGTCTGAGCGTTGCCGTTCTCGGTATGGCCGCCGCCGCGGTTAAGAAACCCGTACCGATCAAGTCATTTCAATGGCTGATCACCACGCCCATCGATCCCAAGACCGGCGGCGTACATGAGAACCTCATGCCGAATAGTCACTTGTACGACAACGTCGCGGGTTTTTGCGTGATTGCGTTGACCGGATTTTTGCCTTTTGACCAGCCCACAAAAAACAGCGGAGAGTGACCCGTCAGCCTGCAAATCTGACAGAAACAAGAGGCTATAGGACGTTATGTTCATTCGGGTTAGTCACTATAGGCAAGGAAGAAGGCCGCTGTAAGGCCTTTGCGATCGGTTTTGGCGTCACGGTTCCAATTTACTGTGACGCCGATCAGGTCGGACTTGGGTTGTTTTGCGGTTTGCAACCGCGATTGGAGTCATGAGTGATAGGAGCGGTGGACATCGGCGGCACAAAAATCGCGGTAGGGATGGTTGATGACTGCGGCCGCGTGCTCGCACAGCTAGAGTCGCCCACCGATGCGCCTCGCGGATTTCGCGACGCACTATCCCGCATTGCAAACATGCTGCGACGGACGGCGGAGGCGGCCCAGGCTAAGATCTCCGGCATCGGCATCGGGTGCACTGGGCCTGTTTATCCGCTCACAGGGGCCATTGGGGACGTTGATTTCCTTCCGGGATGGCAAGGTACTAACCCTGTCGCGGATCTCGCGAGCGAATTTCAAGTAGCCGTGGCCATGGAGAACGATGCTGACGCCGCCGCTCTCGGGGAAGCTGCTTGGGGATCGGGTAAAAACAAGCGGAGTCTGGTCTACGTCACGATTGGCACAGGAATTGGCGGCGGAATTATTCTCGATGGCAAGCTTTACCGCGGCGTTGATTACTCCCATCCGGAAATAGGACACCATGTCATAGATCCTTCAGGTCCGCAGTGTTTCTGCGGTGCGAAAGGTTGCTGGGAGGTCCTTGCTCGCGGCCCCGCCATTGTGGAATGGCTGCAAAAGCAACCGCTGCCCGATTCGCTGCGCCTCATCGAGTTGGACGCACGAAACATTTGCGAGTTTGCAGCCCAAGGCGTGCCTGTTGCGCTTAAAGCCGTGGAGCGCGAGGCCCACTACCTGGGTCTCGGTTTAGCCAATTTGATTACGCTTTTCTCTCCGGATGCGATCGTACTGGGCGGAAGCGTGATGAAGAGCGCCAATCTCTTCCTCCAAGGAATTCATCGTGTCATCCAAAAAAATTGTGGACTTGTCCCGTTTGCAAAAACCGAATTGACACTTGCCTCACTTGGTCCTGATACGACTTTGATCGGCGCGGCCCGCGTCTGGCATCACCGCTTTGGCCGCGTGGGAGGCGAACATGCATCCTGAACACTCGCTCATCGAAGGCAACTATCTCCAAGATGTTTTGCAGCAGCCGCAAGCCCTGGCGGAAACGTTTGACTCCCTGCGGATGTCTCCCCCATTGGCAAAACTGGTCAAGCAGGTGTGCAAGAAAAAGTTTGAACGCATCGTGCTGACCGGCATGGGCTCTTCGTTCCACGCTTTGCATCCTTTGAACCTGACTCTTGTTGGACAAGGTCTTACGCCCGTTGAGGTTGAGACTTCGGAATTGATTCATTACAAGCGCCGTTTTTTCGATCCTCGCACGCTGGTAATTGCAGTTTCGCAGTCCGGGCGCAGCGCGGAGATTATTCGCCTCCTTCAAGTAAACCGCAATCGTTCCGTCGTGATCGGGGTCACAAACACGGCGGATAGTCCACTTGCGAAACGCGCGGATGCCGCGGTGCTGACGAAAGCTGGTCAGGAATTCTCCGTTTCCTGCAAAACCTACGTCACCGCCCTCATGGCGCTTAGTTGGTTAGGGGATCTTTTTTGCGGTCGAGATTCGAAGCGCGCCGGCGCAGATCTAAAGCGTGCCGCACCCACAGTCGCCGCATATCTTTCCAACTGGAAATCTCACGTTGAATGCTTAACCCAGATGCTCGCGGGCATTCGCCACCTCTTCCTCGTTGGCCGCGGTAACTCGCTCGCAGCCGTTGGCACCGGAGCTCTCATTATCAAGGAAGCAGACCATTTCCACGCTGAGGGTATGAGCAGCGCCGCCTTTCGCCACGGGCCGCTTGAAATGTTGTCTGAGGAAATCTTCGTGCTGGTATTCGCGGGCGACACTAAGACGACAAAACTAAATCGGCGGCTACTTCAGGATGTTCTCGATCACAAAGGCAAAGCTGCACTCGTGGAGAAAAAAAGTGAGTGTCCCGCTTTTCGCATTTCGGCATCGTCTACCGGTGTTCACTCCATGCTTGAGATTCTCGTCGTACAAATGATCACCCTTGCGCTTGCCGCCCGGGCGGGGCGCGAACCCGGCCGGTTCGAGCTGGCCTCGAAAGTGACCACCACAGAATGAAAGCGAAGGACATCCAACGCGTGGCTCGAAATCCTTATCTTGTCGGCCTGGTCTTCCTCATCTTTTTCGTCATGTCTCTTTTGACGAATATTCTGGGCCCGCTCGTGCCGGACATCATAAGCGGTTTTGGCGTAACTCTGGCGGCGGCTGCGTTACTTCCGTTTTCGTTTTTCATCGCTTACGGAGTCATGTCGATCCCGGCTGGCTTTCTAATTGACCGTTTCAGCGAAAAACCGGTGATGGTGGCGGCCTTTTTGTTTGGTACCCTGGGCGCACTCAGCTTTGCAGTTCATCCCTCGTATCCCGTCGCCGTCGCTTCATTGTTTGTTATGGGCGGCAGCATGGCCACGCTGCAAGTCGCCATCAATCCCTTGCTACGCGTCGCTGGCGGCGAGGAGCACTTCGCCTTCAATTCTACCTTTGCGCAGCTCATCTTTGGATCCGCCTCGTTTCTTAGCCCAAGAATCTACTCTTATCTCGTCCTGAACCTCGGCCAATCCAACACACAAAATAATTTGTTACTGCGCCACCTCGCTAAGTTAACTCCCCCGCAGTTTCCTTGGGCTTCGCTCTATTGGATTTTCGCCGCCTGCACCGGTCTTATGGTCATCGTAGTGACTTTAGCGCGCTTCCCACGGGTGCAGCGCACGGCTGACGAAGAAGCTGGCAGTTTGCAAATGTACAAGAAGCTTCTGCGCAGGCCCATTGTGTGGGCTTTCTTTATTTGCGTCTTCGCTTACGTAGGTTCCGAGCAGGGCACCGCCGATTGGATCTCCAAATTTCTGTCGGCTTATCACGGGCTCGATCCTCACACTGCGGGAGCTGTCGCAGTTTCCTGGTTCTGGGGTTTGCTGACCGCCGGCTGCTTTCTTGGCCTATTTTTTCTAAAGCTTTTCGATAGCCGTAAAGTGCTCATCGGATTCGCCAGTTGCGCTCTCTTGTGCTTGAGCGCCGCCATTTTCGGCACGGCGCGGGTGTCCGCTATAGCTTTTCCCCTGATGGGTCTCTTTGCTTCCGTGATGTGGCCCATCCTGGTTTCCTTGGCTCTCAATTCTATCTCGGAGTATCACGGCTCTTTCGCCGGCATTCTGAGCACGGGCATCGTCGGCGGTGCCATCGTACCTGTAATCATCGGCCGCATTGGCGATGTTTTTGGTTTGCGCGCCGGTCTTATGTTCCTTTACCTGACCTTCGGTTGTGTGTTGAGTGTTGGGTTCTGGGCCAGGCCGCTCATCCTGAACGAAACAGTTGGCGCAAAGCGTGCCGAAGCGCGAGCCGCTGTATGACTTTCGTTGTTGACTTCTGTTAGGAGAGAAAAGCGATGCTGTCATGGAACACCGTCTTGAGAAAGTCTGCACTCATGTTCACCGTTGCTGTGTTGCTCGTTTGCAGTAACACCCCCCTGCTTGCGCAAGAAAAGGAGTCAAATTCGGGCAAGGGCAAAGACGATACCGGCACGATTCCTTATCTGCAATTGACAACCCCCCGGCACGTTCTCGTTGAGGCCCAAAAGTGGGAGGGCGACCAATATCCTCACACGATGACGGTCCTCGAGTTCAACCGCGACGGCTTTCGTTATTGGGGTTGGTATGGCTTGAACGAGGGTCGCGGGATAGGCCTTGCCCGCAGCAAGGATCTTGTCAATTGGACGAAGTACGCTGACAACCCTCTTTGGAATAATGCCCGGTGGCCCTCCGTTCTTGCAAAGGCCGACCCAAAGCATCCTGACGTTTTATATTTTGCGATCACGCGCGATTACGACACACCCAGTAGCCATATCGTTTTGGCGACTTCCACCGACGGCATCCATCTCAAAGAAGAAAAAGTGCTCGTTCCGGGAGTGCCCAATCAGCGCAATCAAAATCCAAATCTTTTTCGTGATCCCAAGTCCGGCCGCTTTTACCTGAGTTTTTATCGCGGCAACGATCACGATCACTTTGAAATCATCAGCAAAAGCGCGGCGAATATTGAGGAGATCGATAAGGCCCCCGAAAAAGTCTTGATTCGGGACACCGTAACCATCGCCGCTCCAACCTTGCTATACGTCACAAACGCCAAAAATGCCCAGGGAAAATCCGGGGTCTATTATCTGGCCACCGAAATCTATCCACACCGCTACACCACGGATCCCGAAGGCGAGTGGCTCGTCAAGGTTTTTGCTGCCGATTCACCAGACGGCGATTTTCAACCCGTCAAAGGGAATCCCGTCATGTCCGGGCAGCGCGCTTGCTTATTCCAGCACGTGTTCAACAACCGCTTTTATGGATTCGATTGTCATCTTGCGTCGCCCAACCACTGGGTTCTCGAGGAAACCGAAGCCCCGTTGCCTTGACAATTCACGGAGCTTGAAGTCGATCTATTTTCAGACATACCGGGATCATTATCCAGAATTCCAAAGCTTGCTTGAGGAGAAAGATAGTTATGCGCCGTGGAACTTTTCATCGATCGATTGCGATGTTTTTGTCTAGCTTGCTGTGGTTCGCGAGTGCAATTTACTCGCAGACTGTTAGTTCGGGCTCCGTGCTTGGTGTCGTAACCGACAGTTCCGGTGGTGCCGTGACCGGCGCATTGGTTACGCTCAGGAACATCGCCGAAGGAACGTCGGATTCCGTCCCAACCGATGCCAATGGAAATTACAGTTTCCCCGTGGTCAGAGTTGGCCGCTACCAACTTGCTGTAAATAAAGATGGGTTCAAACAATATGTTCAGACCGAATTTCCGCTGAATGCTGCCGAGTTTGTACGCATCAACGTAAATCTCACCGTCGGTCAGGTATCCGAACAGGTAACGGTGACGGACGCTCCGCCCATCATTAACACTGTTACCGCCAGCGAAGGAAACACCATCTCCGGCCACCAAGCCAATGAACTCCCGTTAACGAATCGCGTTTTTACGCAGCTAGTTCTCCTCGAGCCGGGCGTCGTCGATACTCTCGACAAAAATCCCGGTTTCGGCTCCAACGCCGGCATCAACTTTAGCGTCAACGGGGCTGGCTCCGACCAAAACAACCTTATGTTCGATGGCGTCCGCAACCTCGACACCTTTGGCGGGAACGCTTTCATCACGCCGAATCTCTTTGCCGTCTCCGAAATTCGCATCGAGAGCAATTCTTATTCCGCGACAACCGGCCGTAACGCTGGCGCACAAGTGAACGTCGTTTCCCGCGCCGGTGGCAACAACTTTCACGGCAATGCTTTCGAGTTCTTTCGCAACAATGTTATGAATGCTCGGAACTTCTTTGGCGGCGCTCTTCCTGTCCCGGAAAATCGTTATAACGATTTCGGCTACGATATCGGCGGTCCCATCCTCAAGAACCGGCTGTTTTTCTTTTGGTCCCAAGAATGGCGTCGCATCATTAACAGCGCCGGTCCCCAGCGCGCGCGGGTTGCGACTGCCGCGGAACGAACCGGAAACTTCAGTGCGGACTGCCCGCCGCCCGGCACTCCCTTCTCGCAGGCCAATTTCCCGTTCTGTCCCGCTGCCGCCACCGATCCCAACACCAGCCTTGCCACCGGTTTTCCAAATAACCAATTGCCTTCGCTCGATCCAAATGCAGTTCTGCTTCTAAACACTTACTTTCCCCCGCCCACGCCGGGATTCCAAGACGGTATCTTCAACTTCATTTCGGAAAAGCCGGACTTCACACGATGGCGCCAGGAGTCGCTGCGCTTGGACTTCAAAGCCACTGACAAGCTCAACATGTACCTCCGCTTGACGCAGGATCATGTCCTCTTACAAAATCCCTATGGTCTTGGACACGAAAACGTTCTGCCTGATGTTGGTAGTTCCACCCAGGATTACCCTATCTACCACGCATCTTTCCACGTCGCCTACACTCCCAGGCCAACCTTCACCTCCGAATTTACTTTCGGAATATACTTTGACAATGACAGATCTTTGCGCAATGGTCCCCTATCGTGCAGGTGCCGCGCGCCGGGACTAAACATTAAGGAAGTCTTTCCGCTAAATGAATTGGATCGAATTCCAAGCTTGTCCTTCAGCGGCGGATATGCAGGAATAGCGGAGATCTGGTTCTTCCACAACTATTCCTATAGTTATCCGTTGCAAACTGACAATACCTGGACCAAGGGTATTCACACCGTGAAATTCGGTGTTTCTTTCTCCCCCGAGGGCAAGAGCGAACTTGCCAACCCTTCAAATAATAATACCAATGGCTCGTTTAACTTTATCGGGAACGGATTCCCAGGCAGCACCGGCGATTCCCTGGCTGATTTCTTGCTCGGGCGCGCCTTCCAGTACACCGAGACAGCCGTCGACCCTTTCGGTAAATATCGCTGGTATAACCTCGAGCCTTACGCCGAAGACCAGATTCGGCTGCGCCGTAACCTTACGCTTACTCTCGGTTTGCGCTGGGAGTACTACAGCCCTGAATACGAGAAAAATAACTTTTTTGCCTCCTTCGATCCTGCTTTTTGGGATCCCAACAAAGCGCCTCAAGTGAGTCCCATCGATGGCAGCATCGTTCCCGGCACGGGCAACCCTCTCAATGGCATTATCGTAGCCGGAAAGAACTCCCCTTACGGCCGCGCGCTTTTTCCCTCTCACAAGAATGGTTGGGCTCCCCGATTGGGCATCGTTTGGGATCCTACTTCCGATGGGAAAACAGCGGTGAGGGCCGGGTATGGAATCTACTATGATCGCTGGGCCTCCTACAGTCAGTTTGGCGAATTGGACCCGCCCCTCAACAATTCCGTAAATATCATAAATACGTCCCTAAGCAATCCCGGCGGAACCCCGGGGACGCAATTTCCGCCCTTCCTGAACATGGTGGTGGCGCCATGGAAATATCCTCAGATCCAGAAATGGTCACTGAGCGTGCAGCGCGAAGTTTGGAAAAACACTTCATTCTCGATTGCGTATGTTGGCACGAAGGGTACGCATCTTCTTGGTGCCTTGAACCCCAATCAGTTGACGCCCAACGCAGGTGTTGCGAATGGCGCTCTTCTTCCTGATCCACTTCGCCCCTTCCGCGGGTATTCGGGATTTACCGCGTACAGTACACAGTTCGACTCCAGCTACCATGCACTCCAAATGGTTCTTTTGCATCGGCTGGAGCATGGCCTGGAGTTTCAGGCCTCTTTCACCCACTCCAGATCAATCACGGATAGTTCCGGTGCTTTTGGAGCGCCTCCGGAAAATGAACATAATATAGCCGCCGAACGCGGACCCGCTGGGAACAACGTTCCGAACGTTTTAGCCTTAAACGCCATCTGGGACGTTCCCTTCTCCCATAACTACCATGGTGTTGCCAAACTGGCGCTGGATGGTTGGCAGATTTCCACGCTTGCCAACATTCAGTCAGGATTTCCGCTGACCCCTTTTCTGTTCAACGACAATGAAGGCGTTGGCGGTGGTCTCGAGCGTCCCAACCAAGTCGGCAATCCCAACAATGGACCGAAGACAGTTGCGCAATGGTTCAATACCGCTGCCTTTGCTCTGCCGCAGGCAGCTACTTTTGGAACTGCCAGCAATGGCGCAATCAAAGGTCCCGGCGCGATTAATTGGGATATGGGATTGGGTAAGAATTTCCCGATCCGCGAATCCGTGGGCTTTCGCTTTCGCGCGCAGGCCTTCAACGTATTCAATCATCCGTCCTTCAACGGCGTTGACCTCGGATTCCAGAGTCCAACCTTCGGCCAAGTGATAAGTACGTTGTCGCCGCGCATCCTGCAATTAGCGCTTGACCTTACATTCTGAGCTCAAGAAACAGCCGTGGCTGGGGCGGTTGCCTCAGCCCCGGTTGTTTGCACCCGGAATTCGTAGAGACCCGCATGTTAGGCGGCTTTTCAAAGAACGATGAATTCTGTCTTGGTAACCGCCATGTGTTGGGCCTTGAGCAACAGATATCTGCGACCGACACCTTGAATCCCATACGAGTCCGCGTCCGCCGACATCCCGGTCGAGCCCGAAGTGCAGCTCCAGGTGTCACGGGCCGATGTTGCAAGGAAAAAGGGCAACCCGATGAAGTAAGATCGCCCTGATTTGATTGATACGCTAGATTGCGGAGCTTCTCTGTGCTCGCACTTCGCCTTCGTCATGGATTGCGCTGCGGGCTTTGGATAGAACGTCTGGCGGAACATCTTTCATGTGGTGCGCTGTTTTTGCGTGCGCCACTGCTTGCTTGAGCACTTCATTTTCCGAGTGGCCGTGTATTTCGAAATTGCATCCGGGATTGAGATCACCACATTTCAGAACTTTTGTCATGGGGAACTCCTTCTGGAAGGATCGGGCGGTATCAAAATGCTAGGGTCTCTCAGAGTCGCGAGTCAATCGTTTATGCCCGGAATCTCGTACCTGAGCGCGTGTTTTCCACAGCCTGTTCAAATTTCTGCGGCGACTCCGGCAACTACCCGATTGCTAAAGCGTCATAACTAGTGTTAGCTGATAGTTAAACAAACTGCCTGAGCGACTTGCTACGGCGCTGTCACAACCTTCGCCTCCATTCCTGACAGTTCTGACTCCTTCAGTTTGCTTGAAAGAAGCTCTTATGAACGACCTAGACAGTTACCCGTGGCGAAAGGCCTACGTGTCTGCGATCTTGGAAACGGACACGATCAAGTTGATCGGACGTATTGCCGAAGCACGACGGGCGATCGAAGATAGGCTGTTCGGCCCTATCGATTTTAACGGTCCCGAACATCTCGCGATTAAAGATGCTTCGAAAAGACTCGCCACACTTAAAGCCCAGCGACTGGATTGCTCAGTTTGAAAGCGACCAATCGCCGCTCGCATGAACGGAATTGCGGGCCAGTGCGAATTGTGTTTAGGTTATGGCGCACGGACCGAGAGCGAGAGGTCGTCTACGAAATCAACCCTTCCGGTCGTAAAGATGCATTTGCGGTTGGCCCGCCTGTCATGACAGCTTCAGGCAATCCTTGCCACTTGGTTTTCAGTTAAATTCTGCCGGATCCAAGTCGCCTTGCAAAACTTCACTTCAAACGGCCTACACCTCGATCAACTACACGAACGCCGACGGCTCCGCAAGATGAACGATGCCAAGTTATTCGAGAAGGCCGCGAAATACATGTGTTCTCCCGAAGCAAACTTCAATTACACTACACACTGTAGAGGCTGCCTTCAGCCCGGGAAACGCGGCTCCCTTTCCTTGTTCCCCCCGGATCGTCCTGCGACTTTTCCTTCCCTTCGGGGTTTACTGACTGGAGCCCAAACTATGGAAAACGCGCAGGGGACGCCAGTTAGATCCTGAACGAATAGGCCTCGTCCCGCACTTATGCACCAGAACTTGCGCCGTCATTGGCCTTCCGCCATTTGGCGGGTAGTGAAAGGATAACCACATCATGACTAATCTAAGCGTACGCTTCCTTCGCTGGATGCTCGTCTTCATCACATTGTTGGCTATCCCTGCATTCTCTTACTCGCAGATCGGTTTCGGCATTTCCATTACCGTCGCTCCACCACCCTTACCCGTCTACGAGCAGCCACCCTGTCCCGAGCAGGGTTATATCTGGACGCCCGGCTACTGGGCGTATGGCGACGACGACTACTATTGGGTACCCGGCACTTGGGTTTTAGCGCCGCGTCCTGGCTATCTCTGGACTCCTGGCTATTGGGGTTGGGGCGGCGATGTCTATACCTTCCACACCGGCTACTGGGGTGAGCACATCGGCTTCTACGGCGGCATAAACTACGGCTACGGTTACCGCGGCGACGGCTACGACGGCGGCTACTGGGATCGCGGGGTCTTCAACTACAACCGCTCCGTGACCAACGTGAACACCACCGTCATCAACAACACTTACAACCAAACCGTAGTCAACAACACCACCACCGTGAACAACGTCAGCTACAATGGCGGCACCGGTGGCATCGCTACGCAACCCACTGCAGCCCAGCAAGCGGCCGCTCGCGAACGGCACGTTCAACCCACCACCTTGCAGGTGCAGCACGAATCCGCGGCGAAAACGAATCCCGCGCAGTACGTGAAAGTGAACGCCGGCAAGCCGGTTGTCGCCGCCACACCCAAGCCGGGTGTATTCCAAGGCCGTGGTGTCGTAGCCGCCGCCAATGCCGGCCCAATGCCCCAAGGCGCCGCCAAAACAGTCGGCACCTCCACGAACAGCGCCACCAAGCCGGCTAATGGCAACAGCGTCAGGAACACCACGCCGACGAGCGCTAACACCATCAACAAACCCAATGGTGCCGCGACCACTATTCGAGCGGACCGCCCACCTTCGGCGCAGCACCCTGCCGCCACCAAAAGTGCACCTCATACCACCAACAATGCCAATGCGGTGCAGTCCAACTCCAACACCAATCGGCCGTCCACGTCCCAACGCACTGTCGCCAATGGTGCCAGCGTGGTCAAGCCGAACCAGAACAACAGCAACCGCCCGGCCCCTACGCAACACAACAGCGCTAATAGTGGCAACTCCGTGAAGCCGTACCCCAACAGCAACCGCCCAGCCTCCACGCCGCACCAGAACTCGGCCAACACCCAAAACGTCCAGCCTGCTACGTCATCCAGGCCGTCCAATTCCAATGCCGGGAACACCAACCGTCAACCGCCGCCCCAACATCAAGCGGCGCCGTCCCAGCATCAGAATCTGCCGCCCCAGCATCAGAATCTGCCGCCCCAAAATCAGAATCCGGCACCTCAACGTCAGAGTCCGCAGCCGCAGCATCAGAATCCGGTACCTCAACGTCAGAGTCCGCAGCCGCAGCATCAGAATCCGGCGCCTCAACGTCAGAGTCCGCCGCCTCAACATCAAGGCGCGCCGCAAAACGAAAACCACCCAGCGGCTCCGCCCAAAGATCATCCCCAGTCGCACCGCCGCTAAGCGCCGGTCGGCGGCAATGGCCGGTGTAGGGGCACAATACGTGCCCCTCTTTTCTTATTAGGTCGGCTATCGACGATAAATGCGGCAATAGACCAGTGGTTGTCAGATCTGATTTACTAGGAGCTAACCCACGCCTTTGGATGAATGCAGCGGTAGTATCATCCGTGGATCATGGGCGACAAGGATCTGCGCTGCCTTCTCCTTCACAGGACTTTCGTAACGGTAGCAAAAATGAGTCGCATAGCTCCAGTAGTAGCGCTCGTCTGTGTTTTCGGCTCCTCCGATATCTCCCAGGCACCGAGCAAAGGAGCCGCTGCAACTCAGGTCGTACTCTTAGGCACCGGGACTCCTCTACCTGATCCGGAGCGTTTTGGGCCGTGCACGGCTATCGTCGTAAATGGCACGCCATATCTGGTTGATTTTGGCCCGGGACTGGTTCGGCGCGCCTCAGCAGCCTACGAGAAAGGCGTGTTAGGCCTGCAGGTAAAGAATCTCAAAATCGGTTTTCTTACCCATTTGCACGTCGATCACACCATGGGATTTCCCGACGTTCTGTTCACGCCATGGATCATGGGGAGAACTGATCCGCTGGAAGTCTATGGCCCGCGAGGAACCCGCAGCATGGCCGAACACATTGAAAAAGCCTACCAGGAGGATACCAAGATCAGGACTGAAAGCCTGGAGCACTCGAACACTACCGGATATAAAGTGAACGTGCATGAGATCAAGCCCGGCATCGTTCATCAGGACGGAAACGCAACGGTGAATGCATTTGCCGTGCGTCATGGCGATTGGGCTAAGGCTTATGGCTACCGATTTGAATCTCAAGACCGCACCGTAGTGATTTCAGGCGATACGAGTCCAACGCCTGCCATCGTAGAAAACTGCAACGGATGCGACGTTCTGATTCATGAGGTCTATACGCAATCGTCGTTCGGCAAGATTTCACAGCAGTGGCAAGCATACCGCTCGGCATACCACACCTCCTCGAAAGAGCTGGCGGTGATTGCCAACAGAGCTAAGCCAGCCTTGCTGATTCTCTACCATAGAGGGAATGCAGGCTGCGACCAGGCGGGCACAAAAGAGTGCAAGGATGCGGGAAGGGAAGAGCAGCTACTGAAAGAGATCCGCCAGGTATACGCGGGCAGGGTGGTTGCAGGACATGATCTGGATATTTACTGAGTCCAAGCGACCTTGGGGTCGCAACTGCACTTCGCCAGATCAGTGTGGAACAAGTCGCTCCGGGCGCGCCATATTTCAATAACTTGACCAACTATTGGCGGAACTGCAGGTCTTGGTCGACCTCGGCTGGCGTAAGCCTGTCTTTTTCTGCAACGATATTTCAACGGAAACCACCAACTCGCCCTTGAACTGGCTCAGGAGATGGAAGCGTGGCAGAAGGCTCGTGAAATCGAATGCGGACAACGACTACAGCCGGCTGCATGACGAGGTAGTAAGAGGAGCCCGACCGAATAAGCGACGGTCTTCGCAAGCACTCCTCACCTTACCAGATAAACTTCAACGCGAACTGCAGTTGTCTTGACGTCGTGGCAGTGGCATCAATGACACCCGCACCGGAAACTATGGCCGATGCCGGATTTGCGGGTGCGATTCCAATTCCCGCGATGGTCGGATCCAAAAGCGTTTGTTGGCCATTGTCAACAGGCACGTTGAAATTAGCGTGGTTCAAAATGTTGAAGGCCTCGAATCGGAACTGCGCGTTGAAGGTCTCCGATATTCTCTTTACGTAGGTATTCTTGACTATGGAAAAATCAAGGTTCACAAGTCCGGGTCCGGGAATAATGTTGCGACCAGCATTGCCGAGGCGAATGTATGTGTGACCCTGAAAATTAACGGTCGGGGGCAACGCGAAACATTGGATCTTTATATAGTTATTGACGTTCCCGGAGTTCACCAGAGACGAACAACCAGGCGTCGTGAGGCGGTCTGGGTAGGCGAACGCGTCCGTGCTGTTCGTGCCTAGCGGGTCTCCAGCCAGAAGGGGCGTGAAAGGCACGCCGCCTGATGCGGAGAAGACACCTCCCAACTGCCACCCGCCCAAGATTCCGCCTAAAGCTCCCGAGAAGGACTTGGCTCTTGAGACGTCCCAGAGGAAATTAGCCGTGAAGACCTTCCCAACGTTGAAGTCAGAGAGTCCCCGTGTCAGCCGAGGGTCAAAAATGAACAGCGACGAGATTCCGTTGATAAAAGTATCGCCGTTTACTCCTCCCGAAGCGGTGTCTATGCTCTTTTGCCAAGTGAAAGAGCCTTGCACTTGGAAGCCGTGGCTCATCCTCTTAGTGAGTTGCGCCTCCAAGCCCTGATAGATGGATGAATTCCTAAACAGGATGGCGGGTTCGCGACCCACACTGGTGTTCAGCCTTTGGCCGCTGCCAATCCCGTTACAACCCGGATTCTTGCCCGCGGGGGGCGTGGTCCCGGCAGGCACGAAGGGTTCACACGGCCAGAGATACCCTTGTGGCGAGGCGATCGGAAGTACGATGTTGACATCATCATCTTGCGTGATGCCATGTAACCCGTGAGAGCCCACATAACCGATCAAGGCTGTAAGGTTTGGCAGGAGTTCGCGTTGAATGCTGAGATTCCACTGCATTACGTAAGAGCGATGGGGATGTTGTTCGACGATGGCAATGCGCTCAGAATTCGTGGAGCCCTTGAGGAACGCTCCTGTTGGAAAATCACCTTGCTGCAGGTCGATAGCCGGATTGGACCCGGCACTAATGCTGACCGACTGATAAAAGGGTATGGTCGTGGATACCGGATTTCCAAAATTGGCTGGTAGAGGCAGTTGATCATAAAATCCGAAGCCGCCGCGAACCGATGTTTTTCCGTTGCGAGACGGATCCCACGCGAACCCGAGGCGAGGCTCGAAGTTTCGTAGCGTGTTGTTGTGGAACAACGGTGGCCCGACATGGGGGAGCGGATCGGTTAACTGGAGCAGGCTTGCTACCTTACCGTGGACCTCAGTCAGGACGGTGGCAGGCTCGTACCGCAGGCCAAGATTGAAAGTCAAGTTTGAACGGAAGCGCACATCGTCCTGAACATAGACGCCCACGATCGTTTGTCGAATCCCGCGTGGTGTAATGGTAGTAGGGGCATCCGCAGTCAAGCTGTTTGGCTGATTTTGCAGAAAAGACGACAGGGACCCAAAATTAAATTGCCCTCCGGGACGTGGAGTGTAAAACCGATTGTAGTCAATTCGTTCTACGTTACCGCCAAACTTGAAAGAATGTTTCCCTCGCGTATAGAAGGCGTCGTCATAAGCTTGCCAAGAGGTCCAATGGTCCAGCTGGGGCGACGCTGCGCTCAGACCCCCGGAAAAGTTTTGCAGGCCGCTGACAATCACTTGGCCCGCGGAGTCCCCAGGGACAAAACCGTAAGAAGGATCACCCACCAGCGGATTGATGGCCTTTGCACTTGCGGGGCCTCCGATGAAGAAGCGGTGAACGCCAACGCGAGCAGAATTGAACAGGTTCGGGCCGAAGATGTGGCTCTCTTCCAGGGTCAGGAAATTGCGGTGCGTTAGGGTATCGATGCTCTTATTCTTAAATTCATCTACGCCGATTGTGTCGGCATAGTCGCGAAAGTAGGTCCCGTAGAGGCTGTCTTTGTCCGAGAATTTATGATCGACCCGAACAATGAAGTAATTTTCACTGGTATTTTGCGGACGTCCGAAGACAAAAAAGCCGGTGTCCCCTGTGGTCGTAGTGTTCGTACGCGGATAGAAAGCTGCCAAAAATCTGGCCACTTGATTGTCGACGCACGTATTGGCGTTGGGGGCCAATATGGAGGAACCCGCCGGGCACGAGGTCACCACCGGATTATTGTTGCTGAGGATCCCCAAACGCGCGTTGTCGGAAGGAACGGCGCTCGACTGGCTGAGATTTAGAACTTGGCGCAAGCCCTCATAGTCTCCAAAGACGAAGGTTTTGCCTTTCTGGATGGGTCCTCCCGCCGACGCGCCAAATTGATTGCGCCTAAAGGGGGGCTTCTTAATGTCAAAAAAATTTCGCGCATCGAGCGCGCTGTTGCGCAGGAACTCGTAAACGTCACCATGGAATTGGTTGGTGCCCGATTTCGTAGTGGCGTTGATGATTCCGCCGGAAGCCCGGCCGTATTCGGTGGAGTAATTGGTGGTCAGGACGGAGAACTCCGAGATGGCATCGACGCCCATGTTGCCGCCGAGAACACTCCCCGGGGCGCCGTTGGTGGGGTCGTTGATGCTGATGCCGTCCAAACGGTAATTATTCTGCTGGGGACGAGCGCCGGAAATAGTGAGCTGGTCTCCATAGCCGCGGTTGTACCGGTCTCGAATGGCGACATCGGGTTGGGTGTGGAGGGTGTACACGCCCGGCTGAAGATTGGCCAAATCACTCCAGGAACGGCCGTTGAGGGGCAACTCGCGGACGGTAGTCTCGTCGTTGACGCCGCCGATGGCGGAGTCGACCAGGTCTATGTTCGGAGCGGCGCCCGTGACCCGTACGGTCTCCGTGGCTTGCCCAACTTTCAGAATCAGATTCAACGCTTGCTGGGCTCCAACGGTCAGCGTAATGCTGGCGGTCGCCGAAGCGAAACCCGCAGCTGAGGTCGAGACCGCATAATCGCCTGGCTGCAAGTTAGGCGCCGAGTAGAACCCATCCCCGTTGGTCGAAACGATGCGCGTAATGCCTGTCGCAGAATTCTTGATAGTGACGTCCGCCTTGGCAACCCCGCCGCCGGATGGGTCTGTGATCGTGCCGGAAAGCGTTGCACCGACGACCTGGGCCACAAGCCGAGGGGCTATGACCATACTGAGCAGTAATGCAATCGAGACTGTCCAGCAAATTGAGGTTGCACTCTTACTAGGTAAACTAACGCTCCTGCGAAGGTTCCTGAGATTGGCCGATGCGGAAGTACTGACATGCATACGCCCCCCCAAACAAAGAAGTGTGAGATCCGCGTGAAACACCTGGTAGGGCCGAACTTCTGGAATGTGATACAGCCGTGATTAGAAAATGAGTTTGAAATAGAACCTGAATCGCACTAATTCCTCCAGTGCCGGTGACCCCTTCACGGCGTAGGACGAGATAGGTACGGTGGTATTGTGATGACGTGATAGCATCATCATGAATGGCCGGTCAAGTTAAAATATTTCGTTAATCCTTGCCCTCGAATAATCACGCGGGGCCAACGAGATGGAAGCTTGTAGGTTTGCCTCAGTGATTCAACCTTGACACAAAAAGAATGGCCAGAGTAAAGCGGCGAAATTGGAAATGCCCGGCAAGAGGGAGAACCACAATGGAAGGCTTCAAACCTGGGACGCAAGTTTCCGCCATCGGTCGCCGAAACTTTGTCAGGCTTAGTGCCGGTGCGGCTGCAATGATGGCAATGAATGCCCGCGGGTCGTTTGCGCAGTCCGCAACCGGGCGGCCTGATTCGATAGACGTTCATACCCACTGGGCTCCGGAGGCTTATCGCAAAGCGCTGGATCAGGTTCGACCGCCCACGGGTAATAGTCCCAATCCTCTCGACTTCGATCTGGACAGCCGACGCAAGTGGATGGACCAGCACGGCGTGCAAATGCACACCCTGACTCTAAGCGGCGCGATGCCTTGGCAGTGGGTGCCGCCGGATGCCGGAGTGCACCTGGCACAAATCATTAATGACGCCGCCGTTGAAGCCCACACGGCATTTCCCGACCGCTTCGTTGCGGGCATCGAGATGTTTATCCGGGACCCCGAACTCGCGTTGAAGGAACTGAATCGCATGGCCGGTAAGCCCGGCATGCGGGCGGCGCACCTGCCCAACTCCTTCGAGGGAACCGACTATTTGTTCGAACCCGCCTATTCACCTCTGTTGGCGCGGTGCGAGGCACTGCGATACCCGCTGTTGCTTCACCCGCTGGATGGCGAAATTAACTATTACGGAGGAAAAGGAACAAGACTCGGTGGAAAATGGCAACAGTCGGCCAACCTCAGCAATACGCTCGGCTTCCCATTCGAGACTGCCACCACCGCGGCAAAATTCATAATCAGCGGTACGCTGGACAAGTTTCCAGGCCTGGAAATCGTGTTGCCGCATGCCGGAGGCAGCTTCCCTTACGCCGTCGGCCGAATGGAACACGGCCTGGCTCGAAGAAAGTTCAAGCTGGAACGTCCGTTTAAGGAATACGTCCGGCGATTCCACTACGACACGCTCACGTACGATACTGGGGCCCTCCGGTTCCTGATCTCCACCGTAGGCTCCGACCGCGTAGTGCTCGGCACGGATAACTTCGCCGGGATGGACGTCGAACAGCCAAACGAACTAGTCGAACAATTAAATCTGGCGACAGAAGACCGCGACCGCATCTTCAGAGGGAATGCAATGAAGCTCCTCCATCTGTAGCGGAGGACTGGTAATTTCGCACGCCTCATATGGGTGAGAATGCCGGTGTAACCGCCATACAGGCGCGACGCGTAGCGCTTCTCGGACAGTGTAATTCAGTTAGGAAGCAGCCCAGCACACGTCCGGTGAGCAACCAAGCGGCGACTAGCTTCGTTTTGCAAGGTTGCGGCGCTTATGGTAGCGAGAAAACCAACAACGCATTTCCGGGCCGGCCGCGTGCGCCGAAGACATAGCCGGAACCGGCAAACAGCATCCCGCCGACCACGGTCGGCCCAGGACCACCCATGGAACCCCCCTTGGCGGCGACTCCATTCACGGTCTTGATCTCATCGAGCATGTTGTATTCCCATAGGACTTTGCCGGTGTCGCTGGCCAAAGCGCGCAGCATTCCGTCGTAGCTGCCGGAAAATACCACGCCGGGGATGACGGTGAGCGCGGCGTTTTGCCCCAGAGCCGATCGGGGGTCGCTGCGCGGGTCGCCCTTCAGCGGCGTAGACCAGCGCCTTTTGCCGCTCGACAACTGCAAGGCGGTAATGCCGCCGCTGCGAACGCCGAAGTATGCGTTTTCCTCATCGGCCGCCCCTCCAAAGGTAATCTCGCCCAGGTCCAGCTTCTTCACGATCGGCGTCTTCCACACCACGGCCCCTTTGCGGTCGGGGTCATGCGCCCACACCACCCCACTCTTCTGTCCCGCGATCAGCACGCGAAGGCCATTGGGCAAGATGCGCAAGATGGGCGACGATCCGAAGTCGTAATCGGGCCCCATCTCCTTGGGGCAGTTATCTGATGTGCCATACAGGCCGCACCCGATCCAGGCGTCTTTGGGCGTGTCTTGCACGAACCAGAGCACTTTGCCCGATTCCATATCCATCGCCATGACAGCATCGGTAGCGTCGGTAGTCGGCTCGGTGTAGTTGTTGCCGGTCCCGATGTAAAGCGCGTGATGCGGCGCGTCGATGGTGGGGGTATTCCAGATCGCGCCCCCCGACGGGGCATACAATTGCGTGCCGCTGGAATTCTTGCGGATGGGCTTGGGCTCGTCCGGAATGATGTAGGTCTTCCAGAGTTCCTTACCGGTGTTGGCATCCAAGGCCACCACGCTGCCGCGGAAGGTGCAGCAGGAGTAGCTCGCCAGGACTCCGGCGGCCTCCTCGCGCGAGGAAACTGGAACATAGAGTCGTCCCCCATACAGGGCGGGAGCGCCAGTAATGCCCGCGAGGCTGTGATTTTCCACGCGGGTTTTCCAAAGCAGGGCGCCGGTGGCGGCATCCACCGCATACACGTTGGCCCGCAGGTCGCCAAAGTAGGCGGCATACCTGGTAGAGGCGCCAGCCTTCAACTCCCCAATGTTGATTGCATTGCGCACTCCCGCCTGCGCCTCAAACGACCAGTAGACGCATCCAGTGGCGGCGTCCAGCGAGTAGACATATCCGGTGTTGACGCCCGCGAATACACGCCCGGCGACCACCGAGGGCTGGCCGTAGACGGAGGTTACTCCTGGAAACCCAAACGCCCATTTCAGCTTCAGGCGCTGCACTTGGTCGGCGGCGATACCCGCGGCTTTGGCCGTCTGAAAGCGGCCGTTGCTGGCATCCGCGCCCCAGCCGTTCCAGGCCGGGGTAGCGGACAAGCTAGGGATGGGAGGATTACTGCCGCATTTGTTGGCCATCTGCGCCGCATCGCCGCTTCCCTCCACAATGTTCCGGCCGCCCAGGTATTCCGCGACTATGCGCTTCTGCTCGTCGCTGAGCTTCTCCGCCTGTGGCACCATGGCCCCGGAAGTTAGGGCCTTGTACACCGTTTCTGGAGTCATCTGTCGCAGCACCGAAGGATCGGGCGCTTTCTCGACAGCGGCGTTTCCGTGGCACGTCATGCAGTTTTGCTCGAACAGACCACCTGCCTCCGGGGATTGTGCCAGGGCGAAGTTGCCCAGCAGCAAAATCATTATCAACATTGTGCCCAGAAGGCCCAGCAAGCGCTTCATCATGGGAATCCTTTCCGCGGGATTCGGATCAGCATCATATAGACTAAGGTACGGATGATTCCAGTCCCTGCACGGTACTGCTGGTTCTCGGCCTTTTTGCAATAAGGATTTTGATTCCTGATCGGAGTCTGCACAGAGGGCGAGCAACTTGACAGGCCGCAGCTCTCGCGAAGTTGGGATCTGACAGGAAATGGAACGATCTGAGTATTTCAACGGACTTCACGGAAACCGAATCCGGCGCCAGCAAGTTTCCATAACGCTCTCGACATTCTCAGGAGTGCTTGTCTATCCGCTCTTCCAGTAGTAGGGTCACCGTGTCACCCGCTTCCTTCCCGATCACTTGGCGTAACTCTGCCCTTATAGGCAGCTTGTGCGTCCCATCACCCATGGCCATAAACGAGCTCCGAAATGGATGACCATCGATTGTGCCCCTGACCTTTACCAAGCCACGAGTTCCAAAAAACTTGGCCGAACCAGGCCAGGCCACATAGGTCCAACCACCTTTATTGGGGCTTTTTTGTAATTTGGCGGTGAATTTTTTGTTCAACATGATTTTTGAACCCTTTCTCTCCGTGCTCTCGTTATTAAAGCCCCGGTAACATCGTCGCCCTTCGTAGCAAACAAAAGCATTTTGAAACAAACCCTCTCTTGTACGTCTAACGTTGCTCCGTAATCCCGGGGTCGTCAGTTTAATACACCAAGAATTGTCGTGATGATTTAACGTTCAGCCCCCGCCAAGAGCAAGTGCCCTCCGCGCCCTCATGTCGGGGGCGAAGACTGCGTGTTCGCACGCTCATCGCTTCGACACCTGTTCCATCACCGCCCGACAGGATCTGCCCAAATGAACGGCCAGCGAGTCAACGTGTCTTTTGAGCATGACGTCTCCATAAATAATCCCGATCGCGAACCGATGTTTGAACTAGGCAACTGCTCGCCCGTTTCTTTGACCGGATGCGAGCTGGTCAGAGTCCCTCGTGCGAGAAGGTGGGTGCACAACAATGGGAACCAACATGGAGAAAGCCATTATGCCCGCAATGGTGTGTAGCCCCCCGCGGTAGTTCCCACTCACCTGTCGCATATATGCAATCAGCAGCGGTCCAAAAGCGCTAGCGAAGCCCCACGCTGTCAGCATGAGTCCATAAATGGGACCGACGTTTTTGGAACCAAAGTAGTCGGCCGCGAAGGCTGGCATTGTCCCGAATCCTCCGCCGTAGCACATCAAGACGAGAAATGCGACGCCAGTAAGCAGCCAGACGGAATGAACACTCGGGAAGACCCAAAAGAGCAACACCTGTGCCAGGAAGATCGCAAGAAGGGCTCCTCGTCGCGTGATGGCATCTGACGCCCAAGCCCAAAACACGCGGCCAAGGGCGTTCCCAATGCTGGCGATCCCGACCATGCCGGCGGCGATGGCTGCGGTCACACCCAAGAACTCCTGAAACAAGGGGGACTCCTGCGAAATCACCGAGATCCCGGCCGAGGTATTGAGAAACAGGAGTAGCCAGAGCGCCCACCACTGCCAAGTCCTGAGAGCTTCTGCGAGGGAGTAGACTTGCGTGGATCGATGCGACGCCTGCGAGACCGTTGGTGTCCAGCCTGCCGGTTTCCATCCTTCCGGAGGGTTTTGCATGAAGAAGCCGCAGCCCACCGTTACGATAAGAAACGCGATCCCCAGATAGGCAAACGTCTGCAGGACACCAACGGTCAGGATCAGACGCGTCGCCACGGGAGCGGTGATAAGCGCACCTGCTCCGAATCCCCCAACAGCTATGCCAGTAATAAGACCTCTGCGGTCAGGAAACCATTTAACAAGAACCGCAATAGGAACGATGTAGCTGAATCCCAGGCCTATCCCCCCAATTACGCCGTAACTAAAATACAGCCACCACAGTCCATGATTGGAGAAACTTGCCAGGAATAACCCTGCGCCATAGAGCAAACCACCCGTCAGTGCTACGATCCTTGGACCTCGACGGCTCAGCCACAGTCCACCGAAAAACGAGGCGATGCCCAGAACAAAGATGCAGATCGTAAAAGTCAGGGTGACTTCCGAAATGCTCCAT
>Ga0209526_10000276_pt1 | contig 32460 bp, 30 predicted proteins | sample JacPinW_OM2H0_M1_FD_188566 | JGI IMG/M metagenome (GOLD analysis project Ga0209526, IMG submission 188566) | Forest soil microbial communities from Algoma, Ontario, Canada - Jack Pine, Ontario site 1_JW_OM2H0_M1 (SPAdes) (version 2) | ecosystem: Environmental > Terrestrial > Soil > Boreal... | reverse complement strand
CGCGCGTGGCCGACACGGCGTCCTCCATCCGGTGCTTCTTCTCCTTGAGCTCGGTCTCGGTCGCGGCGCCGACCTTGATGACGGCAACGCCGCCAGCCAGCTTGGCCAGCCGCTCCTGGAGCTTCTCCTTGTCCCAGTCCGAGGTCGTCTTTTCGATCTCGGCCTTGATCTGGTTGATGCGGCCCTTGATCGTGTCGGGCTTGCCCGCACCTTCGATGATCGTGGTGTCGTCTTTGGTGATGGAGACGCGACGGGCCCGGCCCAGCTGATTGAGCTGTACCGAGTCGAGCTTGAGCCCCAGCTCCTCGGAGATCACCTGGCCGCCGGTTAGGATCGCGATGTCCTCCAGCATGGCCTTGCGGCGGTCACCGAAGCCTGGCGCCTTGACCGCGACGGCCGTGAAGGTGCCGCGCAGTTTGTTCACGATCAGGGTGGCCTGCGCCTCGCCCTCGACGTCCTCGGCGATGATCAGCAGCGGCTTGCCGCTCTGGACGACCTTTTCGAGCACCGGCAGCAGGTCGGCGACGGCCGAGATCTTCTTGTCGGTGATCAGGATGTAGGGATCCTCGAGGACCGCCTCCATCCGGGTGGCATCGGTCACCATGTAGGGAGAGATGTAGCCCTTGTCGAACTGCATCCCGTCGACGAGCTTCAACTCGTCCTCGATGCCGCGGGACTCTTCGACGGTGATGACCCCATCCTTGCCGACCTTCTCCATGGCGTTGGCGACCATCTCGCCGATCTTCGGATCGCCGGACGAGATGGTGGCGACCTGGGCGATCTTCTCGCGGTCGGAGATCTGGACCGACTGCTCCTTGATGGCCTTGACGACTTCGTCGACGGCCTTCTGGATACCGATCTTCAACAGCATCGGGTTGGCGCCGGCGGTCACATTGCGCAGGCCCTCGCCGATGATTGCCGCAGCCAGCACGACCGAAGTGGTGGTGCCGTCACCGGCGATGTCGTTGGTCTTGCTTGCGACTTCCTTGACGAGCTGCGCTCCCATGTTCTCGAAGGGATCCTCCAGCTCGATCTCCTTCGCAATCGTCACCCCGTCATTGGTGATCGTCGGAGAGCCGAATTTCTTGTCGAGTACGACATTGCGGCCTTTGGGGCCGATGGTAATTCGAACCGCGTCGGCGACCTTGTCGACGCCGCGCTTCAGCGCCGAGCGGGCGTCGGCATCGTATGCGAGTTGCTTCGCCATCGATCGTCCTCCTTCCTGCTATTGGTTGAGTGAGCAGACAGCCAGTATTCCTGCCGGTTAGGTACCCGCATTTTAGCACTCCTAAGCGGCGAGTGCTAGCAATCGGCAGGCTCGAGCGCCAGCCCGAGGAGATCTCCCTCCCCACGTGCGGGGGAGGGTCGGGGTGGGGGCCGTCGTCGGTAGAATGAGGTGCGCCGCCTCGGCCGGCCTGCCCCCATGAGTATCCCTGAGTCCGCTCCCTCCCCCCGGCGCGTCGGCCGGGCGATGGCCTGGGGAGTCGCGATCGGCGTCGGTGCCGTCGTGCTCCGCGAGCTGGTTCGGCCGCGCGAGCAGCCGGCCCGCCTGATCGACTGGGGACGGGTGGAGGAGATCGCCCTGGCCCGCTGCGGTGAGCCGCAAGACCTGCCGGCGGACCTGAGTCGAGACCAGATCTACCAGCAGATCGCGGCCGAGCTTGAACCACTCCTGGCGGAGGCTCTCGGGGCAGGTGCCGCGCAACCCGGCAGTCGGCTCTACCCCGGACTGACGGCCGTCGGCCGCCGCCAGTGGGTGCGCTTCAACATTCGGATCTTCCGGCAGATGTTCGAGCCGCTCGAGGGGCTGCAGCAGCTCATTCCCGGGTCGATGATCTTGAGCTTCGGCCAGAGGGGCCTCACCCGCTATCTGGGGATGATGCTCGGGCTTCTCGCCCGACGGGTCCTGGGACAGTACGACCCCGCTCTGCTCGGGAGAGAGCCGGTGGAAACCTCATCGCTGATCCTGGTTGAACCCAACGTCCAGGCCTGGGCCGTCAAGGACAAGCTGCCGATCGACGAACTCCGTCGCTGGCTCGCCATGCACGAGATGACCCATGCCTGGGAGTTCCGAGCCCACCCATGGTTGCAGGCCTATCTCGAGGGGCTGCTCAAGGAGGTGCTCGTCGGCAGGCTCGGCGATGGGCGCCGCCCCAGCCGCGTCGAGCTGATCCGGACCCTGACGGTTGGCGTCGGCCAGCAGTGGAAGGCGATCGCGAAGATGCAGGCGGTGATGAGCCTGCTGGAGGGCTACAGCAACCTGGTCATGAACGATGTCGGCCGCCGCGAGTTGCCGCACTTCGCCTTGCTGGAAGGGGCCTATCGCCGGCGGCAGGAGCAGCGGACGCCGCTGGAGCGGGCCTTCCTTCGCCTGACCGGGCTGGAGATGAAGATGCGCCAGTACGTCATCGGCGAGCGCTTCTGCCGTGAGGTCCGGGACCAGGGCGGTCGCGACCTGCTGGCCCGCGTTTGGGAGGGCCCACAATGGTTGCCCACCATGGCCGAGATCCAGCGACCGCAGCTGTACATCGAGCGCGCTAGAGCCCAGTGAAAATGGGAATCTCTCTCCCGCCATGCGGCGTGGGGCGGGAGTTCTCCCTCCCCCGCTTGCGGGGGAGGGTCGGGGTGGGGGCTCTCCTGGCTCTGCTGCTCAGCGCCTGCGGGGCGGTGGCCGCACCATCAAACCCGGCCACCGGCCAGTCGGGCAGCCAGCTGCAAGCTGAGGTCGTCGCGTCGGAGGTGGTCATCGGCGCACAGCAGCGTGTTCCGATTGGCATCCTCGACCACAACACGCCGGTCAGCGACGCGACCGTGCACGTCCGCTCGTTCGTCCTCAACGGCACCACCGGCACCTTCAAAGGCGAGTCCGACGCACCTTTCAAGGGCGATGGTTTGCAGGGAGGTGGCACTTATGTTGCGCACCTGACCTTCGATAAAGCCGGCGACTGGGGGCTCGAACTCACGGCCTCCCGGCCCAACGGGGCGCACACGACCGTGCGCATTCCGATGAACGTCCTCGCATTGCCGGTCGTGCCGGGGGTTGGGCAGCCGGCGCCGGCGACGCGCAATCCAACTGTCAGGGACGTTGCCGACGTCGAGACTATCGACTCCGGCCGGCCGCCCGACGATATGCACCAGATTTCAATCGCCGACGCGATCCAGCAGCACCGGCCCGCGCTCGTGGTGTTCGCCACCCCGGCGTTCTGCACGAGCAATACGTGCGGACCCGAGGTCAAGGTCGTCCAGGGCCTCGAGCCCACCTATCGAGACCGGCTTGCCTTCATCCACGTGGAGATCTACCGCGACTTCAAGCCGGATCCCTCCAAGAAACAGCTGGCGCAGGCGGTGGTCGACTGGCGCTTGCAAACAGAGCCCTGGATTTTCTTGATCGACAGCAAGGGCATCATCCAGGCGCGCTTCGAAGGCCCCACGGCCAGCGATGAGGTCAAGGCCTCGATCGACCAGCTCTTCCGCTAGAGTTCACATTTCCTTACACCGATGTGGCCGATCCGTGCCCTGCACGGCGGGCGGCGGTGCTACGGTCGGCCCGAGATGGCTGACATGATGTTCGATCTCGTCTGCCAGCACTGCGGCCGCCGAGAGCAGCGGCGGTGGGAGAGCCGGAAGAGCGTGAGCGTGACGTTCTGCGGGTTCTGCAAGCGGGGGATGTCGGTGGTCGGGATCGCCTTCTTCGCCCCGCAGCCGCAGCAGGCCGCCGCCTAATCTAGTCGAGGTCGACGAGCAGCTCACCCTCCTGGACGGCCTGGCCTTCTTTGACGTGGATCTTTGCCACGCGACCGGCCTTGGGCGCGTTGACGGGGATCTCCATCTTCATCGACTCCAGGATCATCAGGGTCTCGTCGGCGCCGACCTGTTGCCCCACCTTGACGACGATCTTCCACATGTTGCCGGCCAGCTCCGCTTTCACCTGCACCGGTTAAGGGTAATATGGCCACGACTTGCGAAAGAAACGAAGCTATCCGAAGAAGCGCGGCGGCCCAACCACGCTCCGCCCCGGCATCGATACGCTGGAAGTCAAAGAAACCCCGGCCGGAAAAGAAGAGACCATCGAGATGGACGCCGAGGTGGTCGAGCCGCTGCCCAACGCCATGTTCAAGGTGAAGTTGCAGACGGGCCAGACGATTCTCGCCTACACGTCGGGGAAGATGCGGAAGTTCTACATCCGGATCTTGATCGGCGACCGGGTCCGGGTCGAGCTTTCCCCCTACGACCTGACGCGCGGCCGAATCACCTTCCGCTACAAGTAAGCGCATCGCGCTAACCTCAAGCCAAGGTCATGGCCTGGCTCTATCTCTTGATCCTGGTCCTGCTCGCCGCCGGACTCTGGGCCGCCTACCGCGTGCTGGGGACGCCATCGCGCCTGGCACCGCGCGACTACAACGTCGTGCTGGCCGACGTTGCCACCACCGTCGAACGCTCCGCCGCGCGACTCCGGCGCGCGCTCGAGGCCGGACCCACCGCGAGCTTGGAAGGCGAGGCCAGCGCGGCGCGCAAGATCTTCCAGACCGGCTACTACCAGACACTGCGGCTGCGCCCCTTGAGCGGGCCGGACGCGGCGGCTGCGGCGCGCGCCACGCTGGGCCGGGCCTGCGAGGCCTACGACTGGGCCAGCCGGATCCTCGGGAGCGAGAGCGTCCGCAACCCGATCCTGCTGGACGCGGCGAGGCGGTTACTCGACGCGGGGGACGCGGCCCTCAGGCAGGCCGGGCAGGAACTGCCACCGGTGCCGGCGGCGCCTGGCGAAAGTAGCGCACCGTAGCGTCGAGGCCGGCGTCGAGGCTGGTTGCCGCCCGCCATCCCATGACCTTCTCGATCTTTCGCGCGTCGACCACCGAGCGCCGCTGCTCGCCCGGCATGGACGGCCCATGATCCTCGGGCTGGTTGCTCGCGGTCAGCCGCTTCAACCGCTGAAAGATCGTGCTGATGTCGGTCTCGATCCCGGTGCCCACGTTGAACGATCCGACCGCATCCGAGGTAAGGGCACGCGAGTTCGCCTCGGCCACGTCGCCAACGTAGACGAAGTCGCGGGTCTGCCTTCCATCGCCGTTGATCCGGGCTTTCTCCCCACTGAGCAAGCGGCGGGCGAAGATGGCGACCACTCCTGCCTCGCCGTTCGGATCCTGACGGGGTCCATAAACGTTGGCATAGCGCAGCGCCGCATAGGAGAGTCCACGCAGCGCATGGAAGGTTCGAAGGTAGACCTCGCCCGCGAGTTTCGATGCTCCGTAGGGCGAAACCGGCAAGGTGGGATAGTCTTCGGGGGTTGGCGTGACGTCGGCATCACCGTAGAGCGCCCCACCGGTTGAGGCGAAGAGAAATCGGCGGACGCCGTGTTCGGCACTGGCCTGCAGCAGCGCCGCCGTACCCAGCACATTGACCTCGGTCGTGAACATCGGATCCGCAACCGAGCGAGGCACGCTGGCCTGCGCCGCCTGGTGAACAACCGCTTCCGGCTGTTCGATCCGAAACAGTTCGCCGAGCCAGGGCGAGCGCAGATCCATCTGGTAGAAGCGGGCCCTGGCCGGGATATTGTCGACCTGACCAGCTGACAGGTCGTCGAGGATCACGACCTGGTGGCCGTCACCCAGCAGGCGCTCGGTTACGTGCGAGCCGATGAAGCCCGCGCCGCCGGTGACGAGAACCTTCAACGCCGGTGGCTCAGCAGAAAGACCACCAGGCCGACGGCGATCAGGCTCCAATAGCTGATGATGCGGTCGAGGATGGCAACCGTGAACGCCTGGGAAGCGGTCAGGCCAAAGAAGACGAGGACGGCGATGATCCCTCCCTCCACCAGGACGAGCCCGCCGGGCAGAGCCGGGATGGTCGTAAGCAAGGAAGCGACGAGCGCGATGAACATGATCTGCGCCAGGCTCAACGAGATGTGCAGTGGTAGAGCCTGGACCACCAGGAAGAGGCGGGCGGACTCGGCCATCCAGACCAGGACGGTCAGGCCGAGAAGGAGGGGCAGCCGGCCGGCAAACGCGCTCAGCAGCCCGTGCTTGAAGCGTGCGGCCTGCGCCCGAAGGCGCTCCGGAAGGTAACGGGAGACGCGTCCCTCGCTGTATCGGACCACGAGCAGCCCGGCGATCAGGCCGGCCGCAATGATCAGGCCCACGATAAACGCGGGGAGGAATCGCTCCGGCACCCTGGCGCGAAAACTGACGAGTCCGCTGACGATGAGCAGACTCATCAGCACCAGGAAATCGAGCGCGCGCTCACTGAAGATCGTGCCCAGGCCTTTGGACCCGGAGACCTCGGTCTGCTGCCGGAGGAGGTAGGCTCGGTAGAAGTCGCCCATCTTGGCCGGGAGGACGCAGTTGGCGAACCAGGCGAGGATGATGATGTGGAAGAGCTCGCCGAAGCGATTGCGCTCCCCAGTGTTGCGCAGCAGGATCTCCCAGCGAACGGTGCGGATGACGAAGGAGAAGTAGAACGCGGCGAAGGCCAGCGCGTAGAGGAGCAGGTTCGTCTGGCTGATCGCGCGCAGGCTCTCGCCGTAGTCGAGCTGGACGTGCGTCAGCACGACAAAGAGGACGACGGCGAGGATCGCGAACGAGATCAGCGTGCGAGGGTCGAGAAGCCGCTCGCGAAGCGCGGACCGCGGGGCCGCCGCCTGCGGCGGGACAGCCGCGGGTTGCATCTCTGGCTTCAACATATCAGGGACCGGCCGCCCGGGATCGAGCTATTCGGCGATCTTGCGGCGGCGGATGATCCGCTCTAGTAACGGCATCCGGTGCCTCGGCTTGCCAGCCGGGCCATACTGCCGTCGAACCTGCTCCTGCTCCCGTGCCTCCAGGACCCGGGGCACCCAGTCCGACTCGAGCATGGCCGGCTCGCCGCCCTCCCAGGTCTTGAGGTAGAAGATCCCCTTCAAGGCGGTGAACGGGATCGCCAGGTCTTTGACCTCGCTCTGGTCGGGCGACACCAGCGAGAGGGTCACGCCGTACCGAGCGGTCCGCATCTGGCGGTCGCTGTAGCCTCGGAGCACCTCGTGGTCGACGAAGTGGATGGCGATCCGCTGATAGCGGGCGATATCGACCTCGCCGGACGGGGGACGGGAATCGAGCAGGACGTACTTGAGGCTGCTGAGGGGGACGAAGGCGCCCCGGTTGTTGGTTCCAAGGTTGTGAACCCGAGTCTCGACCACCGGTGTGTCGAGTTCCCGCTTCGGCGGGTCACCGTGTAACGTTTCGCCGTCGAGGAAACAGTAGATGGCGTGCGCCACGCTCCCCCGCATTCTAGGGCGTTAGCGCTTACAATCGCCGCTGCCGGCCTATGGGTTCCTTACGGGTGTTCAGAGTGGTGGTCGTCAGCGTCGGCATCGCCCTGGCGACGACCCAGCCGGCGCTGGCCGCTGGCAACCTGACGTTGCCGTTCGCCAACCCCAACCCGCGCATCACCTCCTGGATGGACCACCATTACCCGGACCGGCAGTCCGACGGCGTCATGATCCGCTTCGACGGCGCCACCGGGTATGCCTACGACGGTCACCGGGGGATCGACTACGCCATAGCGTCGAACACGCCGGTGGTCGCCGCGGACGAGGGGACCGTCATCTACAGCGAATGGAGCGATAGCGGCGGCTGGGGCGTGGTGATCGACCATGCCCGGGACCGGACCGCCTACTTCCACAACAATCAGCTCTTCGTCTACCCCGGCCAGCATGTATCGCGGGGCCAGCTGATCGCGCTCAGCGGCAGCACCGGGAACTCGACCGGGCCGCATGTCCACTTCGAGGTGCGTGACCTGCTCACCCCCTGGCACTCGATCGACCCCTATGGCTGGACCGGGCGCGGTCAGGACCCCTGGCAATGGGACATCGGCAACCTGTGGACGAGCAACCCGCCGGTGCCGTTCCTGCTGCCGCTGGCGTTCCCCGGCGGTGCGCGCTGGAATTACTGGTACGGCGGCGATGGTCCCCCACCGCCGGTGAGCTGGCACCTGCGTGACGGTGGCCACGGCCTGGCCGGATTCGCGGTCCAATGGGATCAGGACCCCGGTCCAGCCGCGGCGCGGACTCAGGCGACCAGCGGCACAGCCACGGTCCCCGGCCCCGGATCGCACACGCTGCACCTCCGCGTCTTCGATCGTGCGGGCGGCAGCGCCGACATCACCTACCTATATCTATATGACCTGGAACCGCCAACCGCGACCCTCCAGGTGGACCGAACGCAGGGCAACGCCCTGAACCTGCATTGGTCGGGGAGCGACCAGCTGGCTGGCGTGAAAGATGTCGCGATCGAGGTTGGCTCGGGCGGCTCCCCGTTCCGTCCCTGGTTCACGCGGAGCGCCAGCGAAACGTCGGCTGGCAAGCAGCTTGGTGCGGTGCGCTTCTTCGGCGACTCGGGCGTCGACTACCGGTTTCGGCTGACGGTCCGCGACGCTGCGCGGAACGCGGCACCGGCCGTCGATCTCGGCGCGTCGCTTCCGGCCAACGCCGCTGCTCCACCCACGGCCGCGGATCGCGCCATCCTCGGGCCGTTGCCGGCTCAGCCGGATGGCGCGCCGTCGCTGCTCGGGGTCCGGCAGGAGCACCCATCGGCGGACGGTGCGCTCTTGCTCGGCAGCGACGCATCTTTACACGGGCTGGGCGGCGACCGCTCGACGCCCTCGGCCGCACCAGCGTCCGTGGCCGCCGCGGTTGACGTGGTCACGCTTCCGTCGGGTCCGCTCCGGCTGCTGGCCGATGGGACCACCTGGGATCAGGCGGGCGCTGCCGGTCCGCGGTTTGCCGTCCCGTCGCCCGTTCGGCTCCTGGCCGCCACTGACGGCACCGTGATGGCCGTCGACGCCGGCGGCGCGATCGCCGCATCTCCCTCCGCCTCCGGGGGAGGGCAGGGTGGGGGCTCGGTCGCCCTCCCCGCCGGCGTCACCCTGGTCGACGCCGCCTTGTTTGCGGGAACGCATTCGGGACTCGCCCTCGACAGCGGCGGCGCGTTGCACGCATTCGGCGGTGCCGACGCGGCCCTCGCCACCATGCCCTCGACCTGGACGCTGCCGGGTCCGCCGGCGGCGATGACCCTGGCCGGATCGGCGCAGGCGCCGGCCGGGATCCTCACCGATGCGAGCGGCGACTGGCAAACCTTCGGCAGCCTGCTCCTGCTGCCGGATACCAGCTTCGGCAGTGCCGGGTTCGACCCGATGACGGGTTTGCCGGTGCGCTAGCCGGCGACCCGAAGGGAGGGCGTTGCCGTTGCCCCAAAGGCGCCCCGGATGGCATCGACCGCATAGTCGACGTCCTCGGCGGTGACCCCACGATGGGTCACCATGCGCCAGCGGACGGGCGAGGCCTGGTCGAGCAACACGCCGAGCTCGCGGCAGCGGGTGAGGAACGCGCCCGCCGTCAGTGGTGGGCGGCAATCGCCGAAGACCATGTTGGTTTCGACCCTCGACAAGTCGATGTCGACACCCGGCAATCCCTGCAGGCCCTCCGCCAGCCGCCGGGCGTTCGCATGGTCTTCGGCCAGGCGGTCGACCATTTCGTTGAGCGCGCAGAGGCCGGCCGCCGCCAGCACCCCCGCCTGACGCATTCCGCCGCCCAGCATCTTCCGCATCCGGCGGGCTCGCTCGATGAAGTCCCCCGACCCGGCCAGCATGGAGCCGACCGGTGCGCTGAGCCCTTTCGAGAGGCAGAACATGACCGAGTCGACGTGGGCGGTCAGCTCGCGCGCGTCGATCCGCTGGGCCACCGCGGAATTGAAGACCCGAGCGCCGTCGAGGTGCACGGGGAAGCCGGCCTCGTGGGCAACCTCGGACAGCGCTGCCGTCTGTCGCGCGCTCAAACAGGTGCCGCCCTTGCGGTTGTGGGTGTTCTCCAGACAAAGGAGGCCGGTCGTCGGCTCGTGAATGTCGGCGGGGCGGATGGCGCGGCGGACCTGGTCCGGGTGTAACCGACCGTCTTGCGTGTCGAGCGGGCGTAGCTGGAGCCCACCGGCGACTGACGCCCCCGCCACTTCGTTCTGGAAGATGTGGCTGTCGAGCTCGACGATGACTTCCTGGCCGGGCTGGGTGTGGCTGAGCAGGGCGCACAGGTTGCCCATCGTCCCACTTGGAACAAAGAGCGACGCCTCCTTCCCGACCATCTCCGCGGCTCGTTGCTGCAAACGATGGATGGTCGGGTCTTCGTCCCAGACGTCGTCGCCGACCTCGGCCGCCGCCATCGCGGCGCGCATCGACGCCGTCGGCAAGGTAAAGGTGTCACTGCGTAGCTCAATGACCCGCTCCATCACCTGAGTTTTAGCAGAGTCATTTGCCCAGCTGAGCGTAGATCAACGGGCGCGGCGTCACGACCTCGGTGATGGAAAGGTCGGTCTGACGCTGGATGTCGACCTGGACGCGGGTCTGCAGGCTGCTGGCCGAGAGGTCGGCGGCGGGGCCGAGCTGCTCCGGGTCGCCGATCACCAGCAGGCTGAGCGGGCTACTCACCGCGTGCCCGTTGATCAGGAGGCTGTTTCCATGGCTCTGCACGGGCGTGCTGCTGACGATCCGGTAGCCGTTCAGGGCGATCGCCTCGGCGCCGGCCGTTCGCAGGTTGTTGAGCGCATCCTGCAGCTCGAAGTCCATGATGGTGCCCTGGATCCGGATCTGAAGCCCGGGGCCATGGACGGGAACTTCGCCGTTGACTTCGCGCAGGGTCACGAGCTCCTTCTGGATGCCCTGGACGTCGGCGCCGCCTGCGGTCAACGCCTGGCGGAGCTGCGCCTCTTGCTGGGCGAGCGCGGCGCCCTGCTGGATCAGCTGGTTGTTGGCGCGGTTCAGGTCGTTGATCAGCAGCGCCACGCTGGTGTCGTCCTGCGCCGCCAGCGTCCGCGCCACCGCCGCCTGGGAGCGCAGCTGCACGACCAGCAGAAAGCCGAGGGCGACCGCGATCAGGCTGACGACGATCAGCCGCTGGGCCCGGGCGGTTCGTTCAACCGAGTGGCTGGGCATACTTCACCAGGAACGTCGAATCGTACGCGGGCAGGCCGAGCCGGGTGCCGCGCAGCCAGCTGAAGCCCAGCCCGTAGATGCGGTTGCGGCTCTTCAGCTCCGCGACCTGGTCGGGATCGCTGATCCCGTTGGCCAGGTTGGACGGGTTGCCGAGCGCGCTCACGGTGTACGGTCCGCTCAGTCGGCTGGCATTGTTGACCAGGATGTTGACGCCCGCGTAGTGGAACGCGGTGCTGGGCACGATCCGCTGCCCGTTGACCGCGATCGCCTCGGCGCCACTGGCCCACAGGACGTTGACGATGTCCTGTAGGTCCTGGTAGTGGACCGTCCAGCCGAGCGATTTGTCGGCCGGGTCGTTCGGGTCGGCGCCGTCGTGTAGCAAGACCGTCAGACCGGGCCCGTGCAACGCCATCAGTCCCGCGATCACCCTTTGATCGTCGAGCTGCGCCTTCACCTGCTGGACCGCGCTGGACCGGTTGGCGCTCTCGTCCTCGCTGGCCTTGACCTGCGCCTGGAGTCCCTGGTTGCGCGCCTTCAAGGTCCGGTTCTGGTCCTCTAACTGGTTGACGCTCTGGCGCAAGGCCTCATCGCGGGCCAGGCGGTTCGAGGGGGGCAGCGGCTGGCTTCGAAATTGGGTGGCGGCGAGGCCGGTGACGAGGAACGTCGCAAGCGAAACGCTTGCCAGGACAGTCATCCGGGGCGTCACGGTGCCGTGTAGTGTAATGGGTGCCGAGCGCCCAGTCAGGCCGAAGGGCCGGCGTGAAACAGGCAGGAGGACCAATGGCTCAGAAGATCGAGGCAGTGCCCCTCAGGGGTTTTGCCGAAGCCGCGCGACCGCAGGATCCCTGGACGATGGCCCAGCGTCAGTTCGACATCGCGGCGGAGGTGCTCGGCCTCGATCCGAACATGAGGCGCGTGCTGCGCGAGTGCAAGCGAGAGTTGATCGTGACCTTCCCGGTGATGATGGACGACCGCACCATCCAGATGTTCACTGGCTATCGGATCCACCACAACATCGATCGTGGTCCCGCCAAGGGCGGGATACGCTACCACCCGAACGTGACGCGGGAAGAGGTCAAGGCGCTGGCGATGTGGATGACATGGAAGTGCGCCGTCGTCGGGATTCCATACGGTGGGGCCAAGGGTGGCGTGGTCGTCGACCCGAAGCATCTCAGCCGAAACGAGTTGGAAAATCTGACGCGACGCTTTACCAGCGAGATCAGCATCGTGATCGGGCCGGATCGTGACATCCCCGCCCCGGACGTCAACACCAACGCCCAGATCATGGCCTGGATGATGGACACGATCAGCATGCAGGCCGGCCATTCGGTGCCGGCGGTCGTGACCGGCAAGCCGTTGGGCATTGGCGGGTCGGAAGGTCGCGCCGAAGCCACCGGTCGAGGGTGCATGCTGACCACGCTGGCCGCACTGAAGCACCTGAAGATCCGTCCGGAGGAGGCGACCGTCGCGGTCCAGGGCGTGGGCAACGTGGGGTACACCACTGCCAAGCTGCTGGCGCAGGCTGGCTGCAAGGTGATCGCCGTCAGCGATTCCAATGGTGCCTGCTACAACGAGGACGGCATCGAGCTCGACGAGGTCGTCCGCGAGAAAGAGATCACCGGCCGGCTCCGGCAGAAGATTTGCAAGTTCATCTCGAACGAGGAACTGCTCGAGCTGCCGGTCACCGTGCTGGTGCCGGCCGCGCTCGAGAACCAGATCCATGCCGGCAACGCGAGTCGCATCAAGGCCAAGGTGATCTGCGAAGGCGCCAACGGGCCCACCACGCCGGAAGCGGACGAGATCCTCTACAAAAAGGGCATCTTCGTGATCCCCGACATCCTGGCCAACGCCGGCGGCGTCACCGTGTCCTACTTCGAGTGGGTGCAGGACCTGCAGGAGTTCTTCTGGGATGAGCACGACATCAACGAGCGGCTGGAGCGCATCATGCTGCGGGCGTTCGACAACGTCCTGAAGGTGAGCCTGGAGAAAAAGGTGATGATGCGGACCGCCGCCTACGTGCTCGCCGTCGACAAGGTCGCACAGGCGACCACGATCCGAGGGATCTATCCCTGAGGATCTAGTCTCCTTCCCCATCTGGGGGAGCTGAGGGTCTGTTCTCCTCCCCCTCTGGGGGAGCTGAGGGTCTGTTCCCCTCCCCCTCTGGGGGAGGGTAGGGTGGGGGCTTGAGATCGACCACGCTTCCGCCTGTGACGCGCACAAGCTCCTGCGGCGCGATGGGGAAGACGTGGCGGGGCGTGCCGGCGGCGGCCCAGACCATCTGGTACTGAAGTAGGTCGCGATCGATGTAGGTCGGCAGCGGCTTCGGGAAGCCCGCCGGTGGGACGCCGCCGATGGAAAAACTGGTGGCGTCGCGCACGGCATTGGCGTCCGCTTTGCGGATGGGAGCTCCGGTGATCGCCGCTAGGAGATCCGTGTCGAGCCGGTTGATACCGGAGACCAGGGCGAGGACCGGCCTCTCACCGGCGAGGAAGATCAGGGACTTGACGATCTGTCCGACGCTGCTGCCGACGGCGGCGGCCGCCTCTTCCGCGGTCCGGGTGGAGCTGGGGAACTCCTGGACCTGGGCGTCCACGCCGGCAGCAGTCAGGGCCATCCGCACGCGCTCCGGTGCCGAAAGCTGTTGCTCCATGCAAAAAGCCTTCAGGTATAATCCCCCAAAACCAGCTCGTTCTGAGGTACACGCATACCCTTTGAGCTCGACACGGTTTCGGAGCCGCCGGCGATGAGTGTGCGTGCGCCCCTGAAACCCTCGGCCTTCGAAGCCGGCGAGACCTTTGAGCTGGGCCGCTTCAAGCGGGCCCGCCGTGCCTACGGCTTCGACGAAGTGGCGCTGGTCCCCGGCCGGGTGACGATCAACCCCCAGGAGGTCGACAGCAGCGTCGAGCTGGGCTCGCTGCGACTGGCGGTTCCGATCCTCGCCGCGGCGATGGACGGCGTCGTCGACGTGGGATTTGCGATCGAGATGGGACGCCTCGGTGGCATGGCTGTGCTCAACCTGGATGGGCTCCAGACCCGCTATGCGGACCCCACGAGCGTCCTCCAGGAGATCGCGGAAGCGCCGCGCGAGCACATCAATACGCTGCTGCAGAGGCTCTACCAGGCCCCGGTTCGCGAACAGCTGATCGGGGAGCGGATCGCCGCCGTCAAGCGGGCCCGGGTCCCGGTGGGTGTCTCCACCGTGCCCGCGCACGCCAGCCGCCGGGCCGGCCTGGTCCAGGAGGCGGGAGCCGATTGCCTCGTCGTCCAGGGGACCGTCCTCACCGCGCGACACGTCTCACGCTCGTACGAGCAGCTTTCCTTTGCGCAGCTGTGCGCCGGGCTCTCGATCCCGGTGGTCGCCGGCAACTGCGTCGATTACGAGACCGCGCTGGAGCTGATGCAAACCGGCATCGCCGGGATCCTGGTGGGCGTCGGGCCTGGCGCGGCCTGCACCACCCGTGGGGTGCTCGGTGTGGGGGTGCCACAGGTCACCGCGACCAGCGACGTGGCGGCCGCCCGGGAAACCTGCCTGCGCGAAACCGGCCGGCGCGTCCAGGTCATCACGGATGGCGGGATGCGGGTGGCCGGCGACATCGCGAAGGCGTTCGCCTCCGGTGCCGACGCCGTGATGGTCGGCTCCATCTTCGCTGGGACCACCGACGCGGCCGGTGGTGGTTATCACTGGGGGATGGCGACGCCGGATCCGAACCTCCCGCGCGGAACGCGCATCAAGGTGGGCCGGCGTGGAACGCTGCGCGAGGTCTTGCTCGGGCCGGCGCGGGTCGACGACGGTACGCAGAACCTCGTCGGCGCCCTGCGCTCCGCGATGGGCGTGTGTGGCGCCCAGACCTTGCGGGATTTCCAGCAGACCGAGCTGGTGATTGCACCCGCGATCCAGAGCGAGGGCAAGCTCTTCCAGCAGACTCAGCAAGTCGGCATGGGGACATAGCGGTCGCCCGAGCCTCGACCCTCCAAAATCCCCCTCCCCCTCTGGAGGAGGGCAGCGTGGGGGCACAGGAGTTGGTCCTGGTCCTCGACTTCGGCTCTCAGTACAGCCAGCTGATCGCGCGCCGCGTCCGCGAGTCCGGCGTCTATTGCGAGTTGATCCCCGGGACCACGCCCTGGGAGGCAATGCGTGCCCGCGCCCCCAAGGCCTTGATCCTTTCCGGCGGACCAGCGAGCGTTTACGAGGAGGGCGCACCGCGTTGCGATCCGGCGGCGCTCGATGCCGGCGTGCCCGTGCTGGGCATCTGTTACGGGATGCAGTTGCTCGCCTACCAGCTTGGCGGCAAGGTCGCCCCGGCCGGCAAGCGGGAGTACGGACCGGCCACCGTCCGGGTCCAGGACCGGGCCCGGCTCTTTCTCGACCTGCCGGCGGACTTACCGGTCTGGATGAGCCATGGCGACACCATCCTCGAAGCCCCGACGGGGTTTCGCCGGCTGGCGGAGTCCGAGAACTCGACGATCGCGGCGATGGCCGACGACGCCGGGCGCTTCGGGATCGCGTTCCATCCCGAGGTGATCCACACGCCGCAGGGTCGAGAGATCCTGCGCAACTTCCTGTACCAGGTGGCCGGTTGCCACGGCACCTGGAAACCGGCCGCCTTCATCGACGAGGCGACCCGGACCATCCGAGAACAGGTTGGCGGCGGGCGGGTGCTGTGCGCCCTGTCAGGAGGAGTGGACTCGGCGGTCTGCGCCACCCTCGTGCACCGCGCGATCCCTGGTCGGCTGACCTGCCTCATCGTCGACAACGGGCTGTTGCGTCGCGACGAGCGCCGGCGTGTCGAAGATGTCATGCAACGTCATCTGGGCATTGACCTCAAGGCCGTCGATGCGAGCGAGGCGTTCCTCGATGCGCTGCAGGGCATCATCGATCCTGAGGAGAAGCGACGGCGCATCGGCGCCACCTTCATCAAGGTCTTCGAGCGTGAGGCGGCGTCGCTCTCGGGCATCGACTTCCTGGCGCAGGGGACCCTCTACCCCGACGTGATCGAGAGCACCAGCCATGACACCCACAACGCCCATCGGATCAAGACGCATCACAACGTCGGTGGCCTGCCCGCGGATCTTCGCTTCAAGCTGGTGGAGCCGCTGCGCTACCTGTTCAAGGACGAAGTCCGGGCCATCGGCTCGGCGTTGGGGCTGCCCGACGACATGGTGCACCGCCAGCCGTTTCCCGGCCCCGGGTTGGCCGTTCGCATCATCGGCGAGGTGACGCGGGAACGCCTGGAGACGCTCCGAGCGGCGGACTGGATCGTCGTCGATGAGGTCAAGGCGGCGGGGCTGTATCGCTCGCTCTGGCAGTCGTTCGCGATTCTGACTCCGTTGCAGAGCGTCGGCGTGATGGGCGACTACCGCACCTACGGCAACGTGGTGGCGGTCCGGGCCGTGCAAAGCGAGGACGGGATGACGGCCGATTGGGCGCGCCTGCCCTACGAGGTGCTGGCGAAGATCTCCAGCCGCATCGTGAACGAGGTGCCGGGCGTCAACCGCGTCGTCTACGACATCTCGTCTAAGCCGCCGTCGACCATCGAGTGGGAATGAACGTCCTGATCGTTGGTGCTGGCGCGCGCGAGCATGCCCTGACCTGGAAGGCGCTCCAGAGCCCACTGACCAATACCGTTTACTGTGCTCCCGGGAACGCGGCCACCCGGGCGATCGCCGTCAACAGCGGACTGCAGCCGACCGACGTCGACGGGATCGTCCGTTTCGTCATCGAGCGTGATGTGCGTTTGACCGTCATCGGTCCGGAGGCGGCGGTTGCCGCCGGACTCACCGACCGCCTCACCGCCGTCGACCGGCTGGTCTTCGGACCAACGGCCGCCGCCGGGCGGATCGAAAGCAGCAAGGCATTTGCCAAGTCGCTCATGATGCGTGCCGGCGTGCCGACCCCCGCCTATCAGGTCTTCGACGACCCGGCTCGCGCCAAGGATTTCGTGCGAGGCGAGCGGCGGCCGTTCGTGGTCAAAGCCGATGGGCTGGCCAAGGGCAAGGGCACGCTGGTGCCACGCGATGCGGACGAGACGCTCGAATGCATCGACACTTTGATGCTGCGGAAGACGGTGGGCGCCGCAGCCGACCGGATCGTGCTCGAGGAGAAGATCGACGGCCGCGAGGTCTCCCTGATGGCGATGGTCGATGGGGATCGCGTCGTCCCCCTCCCGCCGGCCTGCGATTACAAGCGGGCGCTCGACGGCGACAAAGGCCCCAACACCGGCGGAATGGGCGGATATTCGCCGGTCGGCTTCTTTGGCCCGGCCGAGGTCGACCGCGCAGTCGCCGCCGTGCTCGAGCCGGTGGTCAAGACCCTGCGTGACGACGGCACACCGTATCGGGGCTGTCTCTACGCCGGCCTGATGGTTGGCGGTTCCGGCGTGCAGGTGCTCGAGTTCAATGCTCGTTTCGGGGACCCCGAGGCGGAAGTCGTGCTCCCTCGGCTGGACGGTGATCTGGTGCCGGTGCTCGAAGCGACGGCGCGTGGGGCGCTCGGTGACGTCCACCCCGCGTGGTCCGCCAGGTCGAGCGTGGGGGTCGTCCTCGCCTCACTCGGCTACCCGGGGGCGTATCAGACGGGCTACCCGATCGATGGGTTGGGGACGATCGAGCGCGATGTGTTCGTCTTTCATGGCGGGACGGCGGCCACACCGGGCGGTTATGTCACAGCGGGTGGGCGCGTTCTGACGCTCGTGGCACTCGGCGATTCGATCGGGGAGGCCCGCGATCGCGCCTATCGCAACGTCGAGCGGATTCGCTTCCAGGGCATGAGCTACCGCCATGACCTGGCCTTGCGTGAAGTCGAATCGGCGGTTCTACCGTGAGCGACACACCGCTCGTCGGGATCGTCATGGGCAGTGAGTCGGACCGTCCCACGATCCAGCGCTGCTGCGAAGTGCTCGACGGCTACGGCGTGAGCTATGAGGTCGTGGTCCGTTCGGCGCATCGGGACCCTGAGGGTTGTCGCGAGTGGGCGACACAGGCCGAGGGGCGTGGGCTCAAGGTTTTGATCGCCGCCGCCGGCGGGGCCGCGCATCTTCCCGGCGTGGTGGCGGCCTGGAGCCTCCTGCCCGTGATCGGTGTGCCGATGTCCGGGGGCGCCCTGGGTGGGCTGGATGCGCTGTTGTCGATGGCCCAGATGCCGGCCGGCATCCCGGTGGCCACGGTCGCTATCGGCGATGCCGGGGCGAGGAACGCCGGACATCTCGCAATGGGCATCCTGGCGCTCAACGATCCGGTCGCACGCGAGAAGTTGATCAAGCGGCGGGAGCAGAACCGGACCAGAAAGCCCGCCTGAAAACCGGCCTGAAAACCGGGCATACAATAGCGGCGTGCCCAGGGTCTTGATCACCGAGACTGTGCTGCGCGACGCACAGCAAAGCCTGGTGCAGGGCCGCCTCAAGCTGCAGCACGTGCTGCCGATCGCCACCACCCTGGACGACATCGGGTACCACGCGCTCGATGCGTGGGGCGGCTGGACGTTCGCCGCGTCCGTACGCGCCCTGAAGGAAGACCCCTGGCAGCGGCTGCGCGCGCTGCGAGCGGCCATCGTCAAGACGCCGCTGCAGATGCTGATCCGCGGCCAGACGCTGCTCGGCCAGACGCACCAGCCCGACGACGTGGTGCGAGCGTTCATCGAGCAGGCCGTCGAAGACGGCATTCGCGTGATCCGCGTGTTCGATCCGCTCAACGACCTGCGCAACCTCGAAGTGCCGATCGAGTCTGCCCGGAAAGCCGGGGCGCGCGTGATCGGCGCCATGGTCTACAGCCCAAGCCCGGTCGTCGACGAGGCCCGCATCGTCAAGTCGGCGGTCCGGTTGAAAGCCATGGGCGCGGACTGGATCGGGATCGAAGACGTCGCCGGTATCCTGGCCCCGATCCCGGCGAGGGCGCTTGTCAGCGCGATCGCGAGCGCCACCAAGCTGCCCGTCAGCGTCCATTCGCACTCCACGACGGCGCTCGCGCCGATTTCGTACTACGCGGCGATCGAGGCTGGAGCGAGCGGCATCGATACCGCCCTCTCAGCGCTGGCCTGGGGCGCCTCGCAGCCCGCGACCGAGACCATGGTGGCGAGTCTCCGCGACGGACCGCACGACACCGGGCTCGACCTCAATCTGATCGGCCAGGCGAGCCGCTACTTCGATGAGATCCACGATGAATACCTGGAGTTCCAGGATCCGATCGCTTTTCGGAACGATGTGTTCGTCCTGCAACATCAATTGCCCGCTCCGGTGCTGGCAGTGCTGATCCGCAACCTCCGTGAGCGCAAGGCGATCGATCGCTACGACCGGCTGCTGGAGGAGTTGCTGCTGGTCCGCCAGGAGATGGGATACCCGCCGATGGCGGCGCCCATCAATCGGATCGCGGCGAACCAGGCGCTGGCCAACACGCTCAGCGACAAGCGCTACCAGCACATCGACCAGGCATTCCGGGACTACGTCAAGGGGCTCTACGGCGAGCCGCCTGGGCCCATCGACCCCGAGGTCCGCAAACGCGCGCTTGGCCCGTCGGAGGCGATCACCCTTCGGCCCGCCGACCTGCTACAGCCGGGTATCGATCGGGCGCGGCGGGAGATGCGCAAGCAAGGCTTGACGCCGACCGGGGTGGATCAGGTGTTGACCTACATTCTGTTTCCGGAAGACGCGCCGAACATTCTCCGGCCGGCCGGGCACCGGGCCGAACCCGCGCCAGCGGTGGCGCCCAGCCCGGCGCCCGAACCGCAACCCGCGGCGCAGCCGGCCGCGGTCGCGACGGCGCCCCCCTCATCGCCCGAGCAAGCCGCCCGCGAGTTCACGGTTGAAGTCGACGGAGAGCCCTACCGCGTTCGGATCATCGGTGACGGCGCCGGGCAGGCCGCCCCGGCGGCGACTCCCGCTGCCGCCGCGGGTCCGACCGCCGCTCAACGTGCCGGAGGCGACGGCGCCATCCAGGCGCCGATGCAGGGCATGGTGGTCAAGGTCAAGGTCGCGCCGGGAGACCGCGTCCGCCTGGGTGACGTGGTCGTCGTCCTGGAGGCGATGAAGATGCAGAACGACATCGTCGCGACCGTCGGTGGCACCGTGCGTGAAGTCTTCGCCAGGGAGGGCACCATCGTCGCGCCCAACGAAGTGTTGATGACGATTGGCTAGCGTCACGAAAGTCCTGGTCGCGAATCGCGGAGAGATCGCCCTTCGGGTGATGCGGACCTGTCGCGAAATGGGGATCCCGACCGTTGCGGTCTACGCCGAGCCGGATGCCCGGGCCCCTCACACCTACTTCGCCGATGAGCGCGTCCTCTTGGGAAGCGAGTCGCCGCGGCAGGCCTATCTCGATATCGAGCAGCTGGTGCGGGTCGCGCGGGAGCACGGCGCCGATGCCGTCCATCCCGGCTATGGCTTTCTGTCTGAAAACCCCGCCTTCGCCGAGGCCTGCGCAAAGGGCAACCTGACCTTCATCGGTCCGACGGCGCCGAGCATGCGCGCGATGGGCGACAAAGTCGAGGCCCGTCGTCGAATGATCGCTGCCGGCGTGCCCGTGGTTCCCGGAACGGCCGCGCTCCCCGACGATAGGGCCGCCATTCGCGAGGCGGAACGGATCGGCTACCCGGTGATGGTCAAGGCGGCTGCCGGCGGAGGTGGTATCGGCATGCGGGTTGCATTAAAGGCCGAGGACCTCCCGGCGGCCTTCGAAGCCTGCCGCCGGGCGGCGCAGAGCTCGTTCGGCAGCCCCGACGTCTACCTGGAGCGATATCTGCAGCATCCGCGCCATATCGAGATGCAGATCCTCGCCGATGATCACGGCACGACGCTGGCGCTGGGCGAGCGCGAGTGCTCGATCCAGCGGCGGCATCAGAAGCTGCTCGAGGAGACGCCGGCGGTCGGGCTCAGCGAGTCGCGGCGGCATGCCATGGCCGAGGCTGCCGTCAAAGCGGCGGCGGCGGTGGACTACCGCAACGCGGGAACGGTCGAGTTCATCGTGTCGGGCGAGGAGTTCTTTTTTCTCGAGATGAACACCCGGCTCCAGGTGGAGCATCCGGTGACGGAGTTGGTCGTCGGGCTTGACCTGGTGCGCCAGCAGATCCGCATCGCCCGTGGCGAGCGGCTCGCACCCGGCGGCTATCCGAAGCCACGCGGGCACGCGATCGAGTTTCGGATCAACGCCGAGGACCCATTGCGCAACTTCATGCCGACGCCGCGCCGAGTCCAGCGTTATGCGCCGTCCACCGGTCCGGGCGTACGGGTCGACAGCGGCATCAGGCCCCACCAGGAGATCTCGCCGCACTTCGACTCGCTGTTGTTGAAGCTCATCGTCTGGGCGGATGACCGGGACTCGGCGATCGGTCGCGGCCGGCGTGCCCTCCAGGAGTTCGTCCTGACCGGGCCAAAGACGACCATCCCTTTCCATCGTGCCCTGCTCGAGGAGCCTGACTTCATCAACGGTCGGATCTCCACCAGCTTCATTCAGGACCACCCAAGCCTCCTGGAAAAGACCCGCGAGTTCGAGGCGCAGCCGTCACCCTTTGAGTCGCTCTACGGCGGGGGCGAGGTGGCGGCGGCCATTGCCGCCGGCGTGATCGTGGGCGAATCTAGTGGCTGATCACGAGCGGGGCGTCGTACTCCTGCGTTAAGGCGACGCCGTTGATGTCGGTGACGCCGGTCGTCACCGCCAGCTGGTAGGTGCTTCCCGGCTTCAACTTGAGGGTCAGGGTTGCGAGGTGGTTGTCGGGGTCGAAGGCGATCCGCGCCATGACCGGCTTGCCTGCGGAGTCCGTGACCTTGATGGTGTCGTTCGTCACGGTGTCCGCCCGGACGTCGGCGTCGAATCGGACCCGAACCTGTTCGCTCTGGCCCTGGTCGCCTTGCTGGCCCTCCGACGTTGGGGCGACTTCGACCGACACGACCGTCGGTCCATGGCTCAAGAGCATGGTGGGCGTCGACTTGACGGCGTCGACCAGGTAGCGTTGACCTTGCAGCACCATGGTCAGCTGCTCTTCGAAGAAGCTCCGCTGCGCGCCGGAGCGTGACACGAAGATGCGCACCCCGACCAGGAAGGTGTTGGGGTTCGAGCCGGTTTTCTGGACGGTCACCGGGTAATACCGGTCGAACTGCGTACCGGGCGAGCTGAGCAGCGAAGACGCGCCACCCTGGTAGGCGCCGAGTCCCGCCGCGTCGAGCTCAGCCTGCGCCGACGCGTTGTCGCCACGCAGGCGGGCCTGCATGAACTTGTCGACTTCGGCGAGGGCCTGCTTCTCCGCGGCGTCGACATCCGATGGCGAGGTGGTGGCGATCCAGAAGGCCCTGCCACCAGCCTCGTCCTGACGGGTGAAAAGGACGAAGTCGCCATGAGACGACCACCGTGGGCTCGAATATTCCTGCTGCGAGGCGAAGGGCGTCAGCGCGGTGCCATCCGGGTTGATGAGGATCAATCGCGAGGCCGAGCTGCCCGCACCCACCGACTTGCTGGCCAGCAGCAGCGAGGCTCCGTCGGGCGCCCAGTTCAAGTCCGACCAGGTCTGCCCGGTTGGGCTGCTGGTCACGCGCTTCTCGTTGGTGCCGCCGATGGCGACCCACAGCTCGGTTCCGGTCGCCTGCTGTGCCAGGAAGGCAAGGTCGCCCTTCGTTGACCAGGCGAAACCGGTCGCACGGTCCGGCAGGCGCCGAGGGGCGGTGGCGGACGTGAGATCGATGACAACCGAGTGATCAACCGACTCGACGGCCAGCAGCTGCCCGCTGGGGGATGCCGCCAGGCTGCCGTGGTCGACCTTCTGCTTAGGGGCGTCGATCGCGCCGTGGAGGCCGGCGATCCGCAGCGTGCCATTGTCGACATAGGCGATGCGATCGCTGTCGAGCCAGACGGCGGGCCGGTCGGGAACGCCGTCAACGGTAGCGATCGTCGACTGCAGGTTGCCCTGCAGATCCCAGATGCCGAGCGTTGCCTGATTTGTGGCGGCCAACCGCCAGGCGGCGACGAGGCCGCCCGAAGGCGCGGCCGCCGCGAAGCTCCCTCCCGGGACCACCAGCCGGATGGGCGTGGCGGGGGAGCTCGAGGTGCTCATCAGCCAGACATCGGTGGCGCCCGCCGGGGCCGCCGGGCCGGATGGGCTGGCCGTCGCCGAGGGGCTGGTCGCCGCACCGGGCCCGGGCTGGCCGGCAGGGCGGGTAACCAGCAACTGGCCCGTCGGGGTCCAGCTGGCGCTGAAGACCGTGCCCGAATCCGCCAGCCGGCTGTCGTGCCCATAGTGGACGTTGGAGCTCGTGAAGGAGGGGGGCACGACCGGCGCGACCGGCGCCGGAACGGTGGTGAAGCGCATCACGACCGGTGTCGGCGCGACCGTCGGCGCCGGCTTCACGCTGGGTCCGGGCGGCGGCGGCGGCGGGCTGGCGGAGGGCTTCAGCGTCACGGTATACGTGGTGTTGGGCGCGAGCGGGTGATTCGGGACGATCACCAGCTTCTGGCCGACCCACTGCTTGGTCACCGAGGTGGCCGGCTCGATCACCACGGTCTCCATGACGGCGGTTTTGTCGACCGGCCCGCTGAACGCGATCACGATCGGCTCGGCGGTGGCGACGTTGGTCCGGTTGCTGGGCAGGTTGACGGAGACCATCTCCGGAGAGGGCTGGCGCTGGAGATAGATCTCGACCCCGAGCACCACCAGGAATCCGGCGGCCACCGCGGCCATCATGGGCGCCAGCACCTTCGGCTTGAGGGTGAAAGGCCACCATGGCCGGGTCGCGCGCGGTTGCAGTGTCCGTTGGGCTTCGGTCATCAACCTGGCGCGCAGGTAGTTGCGGAAGTGCGGATCGAGCGGCGGCGCAGCCGGCCGAGTGGTCTTGAGCAGGTCGACGATCTCCCGGTGCGCCGGATCGGCGAAGAGTTCTTCGAGCTCCGGGTCGTTCATCACGTCAACTCCGCCTCGAGTTGGGGCAACTCACGTCGGAGGCGCTCGACCCCGCGATGCAGCAGAAGCTTGACCGCGCCGGAACTCTTCCCCAGGATCAGGGCGATCTCCTCGATCTTTCGGTCCTCGGCAAACTTCAGCACCATCGCCGCCCGCTGCTGCCGGGGCAGCTGGTCGATCGCCGACCAGACACGGCGGCTTCGATCCCGTCGCACCACCTCATCCACCACGGACGGCCCGCCGCTGGGTAGATCGGCACCCTCCTCCAGCTCGACTTCGCCATGCTGTCCGCGGTAATGGTCGGCGACCGCGTTGAGCGTGATCTGGTAAAGCCATGAGGAGAACGGATGGCCTGAATAGGTGTACCGCTTGATATTTCTCAGCGCTTTGAAAAACACCTCCGACGTCACATCCTCTGCCAGCGATTGGTCCCGAACTCTGGAATACGCAAAGCGATAAATTTGCGGGAAATAGCGGTCGTAAAGCGCCCCGAACGCATCGGGGTCTTCTTTCGCCCGCTCAACGAGTTCCCGCTCTTCAAATCCGTCCGGCATCAGGGCACCCCACAGGGCGCCCGTTGGAGATGGAACGGGAGACGCCCCCTCTTGGTTACGTGTTGGGCCAATGTACCAGCAACTCCCCGTAAGATGAAAAGTCGCCGGGGGTGAAAGAGGTTACGGTGAGCCTATCCGTTTTCGGCTGAGCCGCGCCGCTATAATCAGCCCGTCACCGACGGCCCGCCATCCAGAAGGAGACCAGCCGCCGATTGATCCCTCGGTACGCTCACCCGGAGATGAGCGAGATCTTCTCCCCAAAGCAGCGCTACGAGCTGTGGCTGCGGATCGAGCTCATCGTTTGTGAAGCGTGGGCCGAGATCGGCGAGATCCCGCGGTCGGCGCTCGAACGCCTTCGTCAGGCCCGCGTCGATCCCGACCACATCGCACGCCTCGAGGATCGGGTGGGTCACGATGTCGTCGCGTTCCTGGACTCACTGGCGGAGCCCCTGGGAGACGACGCGCGGTATCTCCATCGAGGCCTGACGTCATCGGATGTGCTGGACACGGCGCTCGCGCTGCAGCTGGTGCAGGCGGCCGACATCCTTCTTAAAGATGTCGACCGGCTGTCGTCGGTCATCCGGCGCCGGGCGGTCGAGGAGCGGGGCACGCTGATGGCGGGCCGGACCCACGGCGTCCATGCGGAGCCGGTCAGCTTCGGCTTCGTCCTGGCCGGCTGGCTCGACGAGCTCGACCGCGACCGCCAGCGGCTGGTCACCGCGCGCGAGGAGATCCGGGTCGGCAAGCTCTCCGGCGCCGTCGGCACCCACGCCACGGTCGAGCCACGGGTCGAGGAGTGGGCCTTGAAGAAATTGGGCTTGAAGGTGGCGCCGGTCACCACTCAGGTGATCGCTCGCGACCGTCACGCGGCCTACCTGACGACGCTCGCCGTCCTGGCCGGCGGCCTGGAAAAGTTCGCCACCGACATCCGGCACCTGCAGCGGAGTGAGGTCTCGGAGGTGCGCGAGCCATTCGGCCAGGAACAGAAAGGCTCCTCGGCGATGCCGCACAAGCGGAATCCCATCCTCAGCGAGCGGGTCTGCGGCCTGGCGCGCGTCGTGCGCGGCTATGCGCAGACCGCGCTCGAGAATCAGGCGCTCTGGCACGAGCGCGACATCAGCCACTCCTCGGCGGAGCGGATCATCTTCCCGGACGCCTGCACACTCATGGACTACATGCTGCAGCTGATGGCCCAGGTAATCGAAGGCCTGACCATCGATCGGGAACGTATGAAGGCCAACCTCTACCGCAGCGGTGGCGTGGTGTTCTCCCAGCGGGTGCTGCTGGCGCTCGTGCAGAAGGGGATGTCGCGGCAGGACGCGTACCGGCTGGTGCAACGGGCGGCGCTCAGCGCGCTCGATGGGGGTGCGGACTTCAGGACGACCATGGGGCAGAGCCCGGAGGTTCGTGAGCGGTTGACCGACAGCGAGCTGGCCGAGCTGTTCGACCCAGCCTTTTACCTGCGCCATCTGGATGTGACCTTCGATCGCCTGGGCCTCGAGCCCGCCCTCGCATCTCCCTCCCCCCTTGCGGGGGAAGGTCGGGGTGGGGGGTAAATGACTCCCATCATGACGACGGCTCTAGCGCTGCCCCTGCACTCGCGCGGGAAGGTCCGCGACACCTACCGGCTGTCCGAGCGGGAGCTCCTGATGGTGTCGACGGATCGGATCTCCGCGTTCGACGTCGTGCTCCCCACGCCGATTCCCGAGAAAGGCCGGGTCTTGAACCAGCTCTCGCTGTCGTGGTTCCTCAAGACGGCCGGCCTGGTTCGCAATCACCTGGCTGGCGATCAAGCAATCCCACCGGAGTTGCTCGACGCCGCACCCGATCTCGACCAGCGCAGCATGCGGGTCGTGATGGCGGAGCCCGTCATGTTCGAATGCGTGGTGCGCGGGTACATCTCCGGCTCCGGCTGGAAGGATTACCAGCGCACCGGTTCGATCGCCGGCGACCGGCTACCGGCCGGGCTTAGGGAGAGCGACCGGCTGCCCGAGCCGATCTTCACCCCGGCCACCAAGGCACTGACCGGCCATGATGAGAACATCTCTCGCGCCGAGCTGGCCAACCGTGCTGGCCGCGACCTGGCGCAGACACTCGAACGGCTCAGTCTGTCGCTGTACAACTTCGGAGCCGAGCGCGCGCTCGAGCGGGGGCTGATCCTCGCTGACACGAAGTTCGAGTTCGGCCTGCTGGATGGGGATGTGATCCTGATCGATGAGGTGATGACGCCGGATTCCTCGCGCTTCTGGGATCTGGAGCAGTATCGGCCGGGCGGTGCGCAGCCGTCCTTCGACAAACAGTATCTGCGGGACTACCTCGAGCGGCTCGGCTGGAACAAGCAGCCCCCGGCTCCGCCGCTCCCCGACGACGTGGTCGCGGGAACGAGCCGGCGATACCTGGAGGCGTTACGCCGCCTGACCGGCCAGCGCGAAAAAATCATGACGAATGTTTAGAGCTGAAGTCTTCGTCACGCTCAAGCCTGTGGTGAATGACCCGGCCGGCCTGACCATCAAGGGCGGGCTGCATGCCCTGGGCTTCGACTCCGTCTCCGAAGTCCGCGCCGGCAAGTACCTGGTGGTGACGCTCGATGAGACCGATGACCGCCAGGCCCGCGCTCGGGTCGAGGAGATGGCCCGCCAGCTCCTGGCCAACGCCGTGATCGAGGACTACCGGATCGAGCTGCAGTCAATCGGCAACCCGATTGGCGCCGCAGAGCGGCCCGCGTGAGGACGGGAATCGTCGTTTTTCCCGGCACCTGGAGTGACCGGGATTGTGCCCATGCGGTCAGCGATGTGCTCCAGGAACCGGTGCGCTACGTCGACCATCGCGAGCAAAACCTCGAGGGCCTTGACCTCGTCATCCTCCCGGGCGGCTTCTCCTATGGGGACTACCTGCGCTGCGGTGCCATCGCCCGCTTCGCACCCGTGATGGAGGCGGTCACGGACTTCGCAAACCGTGGCGGGCTGGTCCTGGGCATTTGCAATGGCTTTCAGATCCTGCAAGAAGCGCGGCTCCTCCCCGGGGCTCTGCTGCGAAACGCTTCGTGCGAGTTTCGCTGTGAGTGGGTCAACTTGCGGGTGGAGCAGAGCGAGTCCGCCTTCACGCACGACTGCCGTCCCGGACAGGTCCTGCGGATCCCGATCTCCCACGGCGAGGGTAATTTCTTCGCCGATCCGGATACCCTTGATGCGATCGAGCGCAACGGTCACGTGGTCTTCCGCTACTGCGCTCCGGACGGCCGGGTCACCGCGGATTCGAACCCCAACGGATCGTTGCGCAACATTGCCGGCATCGCCAACGGCCCCGGCAACGTGGTTGGCATGATGCCGCATCCGGAACGGGCCTGCGAGACGTTGCTCGGCAGTGTCGATGGCCTGACGGTCTTTCGCTCGGCGATCCACGCCCTTACCCGGGTGCCGGCCTGATGGCGGCCGTTATTGACCGGTCCGCGTTGACAGCGGTGGCGCTCAACGCCCAGGAGTACGGCGCGATCGTCCGCGCCATCGGCCGCGATCCGAACGACCTCGAGCTCGGGATGTTCGGCGCGCTCTGGAGCGAGCACTGCGCCTACAAGACGTCGAAGGCGCTGCTCCGTCAACTTCCCACGGAAGGCCCGCACGTCCTGCAGGGTCCGGGTGAGAACGCGGGCGCGGTCGACATCGGCGATGGGCTGGCGGTGGTCTTCAAGATCGAGTCGCATAATCACCCCTCCGCCATCGAGCCGTACCAGGGGGCGGCGACCGGGGTGGGCGGGATCCTTCGGGATGTTTTTGCCATGGGAGCGCGGCCGATCGCGATCCTTGACGCGCTGCGCTTCGGCCCCCTCGAGTCGGGCCACGGCCGCCACCTGTTCCACGGAGTGGTCGCGGGCATCGGCGGCTACGGCAACTGCTTCGGGTGTCCAACGGTTGGCGGCGAGCTGTACTTCGACGAGGGCTACGCCGATAACCCGATCGTCAACGCGATGTGCGTCGGCCTGGTACGCCACGACCGCTTGCGCCGTGCCAGCGCGGATCGAGCCGGCGACGTGGTCCTGCTGGTAGGCGCCGACACCGGGCGCGATGGGATTCACGGCGCGACCTTTGCCTCTGTCGAGATGGACGAGCGGTCCGCGGAACGCCGTCCCGCGGTCCAGGTGGGGAACCCATTCCTCGAGAAGCTCCTCTGCGAGGCATGCCTGCGCCTCAACGAGTTGGAGGGCGTGACCGCCATCCAGGACCTGGGGGCGGCGGGGTTGACGAGCGCGGCCAGCGAGCTGGCCCACCGCGGCCGGCGCGGGATCGACATCGATGTCGACGCGGTCAGCCGCCGAGAGCGCGGCATGACCGCTTACGACGTCATGCTGTCCGAATCGCAAGAGCGGATGCTGATCGTGGTGCGGCCCGATGCCGAGGCCGCCGCCCGCGACGTCTGCGACCATTTCGAGCTTCACGCGGATCGCATCGGCACCATCACGGGGAGCGGACGGGTCCGGGTGCGCGAGCGCGGCACCCTGGCAGCCGACCTTCCGCTGAAAGCGCTGGTCGACGGCGTTCCGCTCCGAACTCCCCCGGCCACGTTCCCCGAGAAGCAACCAGCGCCGGTCATGCCGGCCATCGAGGAGCCGGAAGCGGTCCTGCTCGACTTGATCGCCACCCCGAACCTGCGGAGCCGCCGCCCGATTTACCGGACCTACGACCACCAGGTGCAGGGCAACACGGTGACCGGTCCGGGATTCGATGCCGCCTTGCTGCGCGTGCCCGGCACCAACAAGGGATTGGCTTTGACGACCGACGGCAACCCCTGGTACGTGGCGCTCGACCCGTATGAGGGCACCAAAGCCGCGGTTGCCGAGGCGGCGCGCAACATTGTCTGCACCGGCGCCCGCCCCATCGCCGTCACGAACTGCCTCAACTTTGGCAATCCGGAGCGGCCGACGGTCTTCGGCCAGCTGCAGGAAAGTGTGCGCGGCCTCGCCGACGCCTGCCGCGCACTGGAGCTGCCCGTGGTCAGTGGCAACGTCAGCCTCTACAACGAGACCAGCGAACGCAATATCCCGCCGACCCCCGTGATCGGAATGGTTGGCCTGCTCGACGATCTGTCGCTGCGGTGTCCCGCCGGGTTTCAGGACGACGGTGATCTGGTCTTCCTGCTTGGCGAGACCGGCGAGGAACTTGCCGGAAGCGCATATTCGCGACTGCTGGGCGCCCCCGCGGGGGGACGGCCACCGACAGTGAGCCTCGAGATGGAGCGTCGGCTACAAGCCGCGATGCTCGATTCCAACGGCCGAGGAGTGCTACGCTGCGCCCACGATGTTTCCGATGGAGGCCTGCTGATCGCGCTGGCGGAAAGCGCCCTCTACGGTGGACACGGGCTTCGTTGCCCGGGCATCGTCGGACCGGTCAGCCGCGAGGCCTTCTACTTCGGAGAGTCGCAGGGACGGATCATCGTCAGCGTCTCGCCCCGCCGTGTGCCGGAGCTGCAGAAGCTGATGGCGAAGCATCATGTTCCGCTTCACGCGATCGGCGTGGTGGGTGGCGACGATTTTCAAGTTGGCACCGACATTCGCGTCTCCCTCGACACCCTGCGGCAAGCCTGGGAGACGGCGTTTTGATCCGCGTGGATCCGCTGGCCGACGAACGGATGCACGAGGCCTGCGGGCTGTTCGGTATCGATGCACCCGGCGATGACGTCGCCAACCTCACCTACTTCGGCCTCTACGCTCTCCAGCATCGCGGCCAGGAGAGCGCCGGGATCGCGACCAGCGACGGCCGGGTGCTACGGATGCACAAGGATATGGGCTTGGTGGCGCAGGCGTTCGACCAGGAGGCGCTCGAGCGCCTCACGGGCCACCTCGCGCTCGGTCATACGCGCTACTCGACGACCGGCTCGAACCGGCTGGAAAACGCGCAGCCCATCCTCGTCGAACATCCGCAGCTGGGGACGATCGCCATCGCCCACAACGGCAACCTCACGAATACTCAATCCCTCCGCGACGATCTCGAGCATCAAGGTGTTCGCTTCAAGACCTCGAGCGACACGGAAGTCCTTGCCGAGTTGGTTGCGCATACGAGCGGATTGGACATCATTTCCGTCCTTCGCCGGGCGCTGCCGCGGCTGCAGGGCGCGTACTGTCTCCTCTTCCTCACGCAAGACGCCCTGGTCGGTGTTCGTGACCCCCTCGGGATCCGTCCCCTTTGCCTTGGACGCCTGCCGGGTGGCGGGGCCATCATCACCTCCGAGACTTGCGCCCTCGATACCGTCGGGGCCGAGTTTGTTCGCGAGATCGAGCCAGGTGAGGCGGTCATGCTGGGGCACGGCGCGCCCGCCACGGAGCAGCTGATGCCCTCGCCCCGTAAGGCGATGTGCATGTTCGAGTTCATCTACTTCGCGCGCCCGGACTCGCACCTGCAGGGCCAATCGCTGTACGAGGCTCGCCGCAACATGGGTCGCGAGCTGGCGCGCGAGGCACCGGCCGAAGCCGATATCGTGATCTCGTTACCGGACTCGGGGACGCCGGCGGCGGTCGGCTTCGCCGAGGCGAGCGGCATCCCCTACAGCGAGGGACTCATCAAGAGTCGGTACATCACCCGGACCTTTATCCAGCCGAACGAGCGCCTGCGCAACGTCGGCATAAAACTGAAATTCAACCCGCTGCGCGAGATCCTCGACGGCAAGCGGGTGGTGCTGGTCGACGACTCGATCGTCCGCGGGACCACCAGCCGGAAGATCGTGGAAGAGCTTCGCCGCGCGGGCACCAAAGCGGTGCACATGCGAGTCAGCAGCCCGCCGATCCAGTGGCCCTGTTTCATGGGCATCGACATCGCCAGCCGTTCAGAGCTGATCGCGTCCGGCCGCACGGTCGAGCAAGTCGAGCGCCTGATCGGCGCCGACTCGCTGAAATACCTGAGCAAGGCCGGCCTGTTCAGGGCCGTCAAGAACGTCACGGGCTTCTGCATGGCATGCTTCGACGGGGACTACCCCGTCCCAGTGCCGGTGCAGCTCGAGATGGACAAACTGGCGCTGGAGACGGTCCTGCGATGACCACCTATCGTGACGCGGGCGTCGACATCGATGCCGGCAACCGGGCGGTGCAGTTGATCAAGCCGCTGGCGGAATCGACGCAGGGCCCCGAGGTCCTCGCCGGTGTCGGCCCATTCAGTGGTCTGTTCGCGCTTGACATGGGCCGCTACCGAGCGCCGGTGCTGGTGGCAAGCACCGACGGGGTTGGCACCAAGGTCCTGCTGGCCAGCGGCGCGGGCCGTCATGCCCAGGTCGGCGCCGACCTCGTGAACCACTGTGTCAACGATGTCCTGACGGCCGGGGCCGACCCGCTCTTCTTCCTGGACTACGTGGCGACGGGTGTGCTGGAACCGCCGGTCGTCGCGGAAGTCGTGGCGGGGATGGCGAACGCCTGCCGCAAGGTGAATTGCGCGCTGCTCGGCGGCGAAACGGCGGAGATGCCGGGGCTCTACCAACCGGCGACCTACGACGTCGCCGGTTTCATGGTCGGGGTCTGCGAGCGCGACGCCATCATCGACGGCACGTCGATCCGTGAAGGTGACGCGCTCCTCGCGTTGCCGTCGACGGGGCTGCACACCAACGGCTACAGCCTGGCGCGCCGCGTGATCCCAAGCCGGGCGCTGACACAGACGATGCCCGGCACCGAGCAAACGGTTCTGGACGCGCTCCTCGCCCCGCACGTCGCCTACCTGGAGCCGGTGCGCCGCCTTCGCGAGGCGGTCGAGATCAAGGGGTTGGCGCACATCACCGGCGGGGGAATCGTCGGGAACCTGCCCCGCATCCTGCCCGTGGGGTTGGGCGCCCGCATCCAGCGCGGCGCCTGGCCGGAGCCGGCGATCTTCTCCTATCTGGCGCCCTTTACCCCGGACGAGGAGATGTGGCGAACCTTCAATATGGGAATCGGCATGATCGTGGTCGTCGACGAGGCGAGCGCCGCGACGGCGCTGCGGATCCTGGGCGACGAGGTCTTCGTGGTCGGCGATATCGTGGCGTCCGAGCAGCGGCGTGTCCAGATCCTAGAGTGAGACCTGGATTCCCTCCCCCTCGGAGGGAGGGCAGGGTCAAGATCTCCCTCCTCCG
>Ga0209526_10000274_pt1 | contig 32557 bp, 34 predicted proteins | sample JacPinW_OM2H0_M1_FD_188566 | JGI IMG/M metagenome (GOLD analysis project Ga0209526, IMG submission 188566) | Forest soil microbial communities from Algoma, Ontario, Canada - Jack Pine, Ontario site 1_JW_OM2H0_M1 (SPAdes) (version 2) | ecosystem: Environmental > Terrestrial > Soil > Boreal... | reverse complement strand
CATCGATCCCGGAGCCCGTCGCCCTGAACGCTGCCATGTGCGGAACCGACGCGCCCACGTACTCGCGCGATAGGCCGGGCATGAGCGCGTTCGTGCTCGAGGACGGCGTCGTCTACCACACCTATTCCACCTATGCGCGCGGACTGGACGGCCTCTGGGGTATGTACCAGTGGATCGATCGTGCCCCCAAGGGGCGCAACGAGACGGGCATCTGGTGGCGCCGCCACGACGAATACGACAAGCGCTGAGTCCAGTCGTGGATGTCGTTGGCGCAACCGGGGGACGGGAGATCCCACGACGCATGGTTTCCGAGCGAGCTTCCCAGCGAGCCTTCTTCGGCGTCTCAGCGCTGCTCTTCGCCGCCAGCGCGGCGGTGACGATCGTCTGGTGCGCGTCCATGTCGGCGATGGGCGAGATGCCGATGCCCGGCGGCTGGACGATGTCGATGGCGTGGATGCGGATGCCCGGACAGACGTGGCCCGGCGCAGCAGGGTCGTTCCTTGGCATGTGGGTCGTGATGATGGTGGCGATGATGCTGCCGTCCCTGGTCCCAATGCTGTGGCGCTACCGCCAGGCCGTTGGCACAGGCGAGACGCGCCTCGGTCGGCTGACCGCGCTCGCGGGCGTGGGTTACTTCTTCGTCTGGACCGTGTTCGGAATGGCCGCTTTTCCGCTGGGCGTCGCGCTGGCGGCGATCGAGATGCAGCAGCCGGCGCTGGCGCGCGCCGTACCGATCGCGGTCAGCGTGGTTGTCCTGATCGCCGGCTCCCTCCAGCTCACCGCGTGGAAGGCGCGTCACCTCGCCTGCTGCCGGGAGGCACCCGGGCGCGGCCGTACGCTGCGGGCCGACGCAGGCACGGCCTGGCGACACGGCCTGCGCCTCGGCCTCCACTGCAGCCACTGCTGTGCCGGTCTGATGGCGATCCTCCTCGTCATTGGGGTCATGGACCTTCGCGCGATGGCTGTCGTGGCGGCAGCCATCACCGTCGAACGTCTCGCACCGGCCGGTGAGCGCGTCGCGCGAGCCACCGGGATCGTCGTCGTCGGGGCAGGGTTGTTTCTGATCGCGCGATCAGCCGGGCTCGGATGACGCATCCGCATCGTGCGGATAACAGGATCGTCGATCCGCTTTACCCGCGCGCGGGGAGTTGCTTGCAAAAGGCAATCGTTGGCCCGTCGCGGGCCTGCGAGTCGCAACGTGCCCCGGCAGGCGCAGATCGGGAGGCGCGATGTGGGATGCTGCTGCGTCCAGCTCGCGAGGAGGCAACATGAAGACCGATTCCAGTATGGTGGACCGGAGGGGCATCCCCTGGACGGTCGCGGGAGTGGTGTTCTTGGTTCTGGTCGTCTTCCTGATGTGGCAATTCCGCCGGGAGACGGACCCGACCAGGGAGCTGGCGTTCAAGGCCAGCCGCGTCGACATCGTAGGGCGAATGGAGCTCGCACTCGCTTCGGCGTCGGAGGCGGAAAAGAGCGCCGTCCTCGCGATCACTGATCAGGACTCCCAGACCTTCGCCGACCAGGCCCGCGCGGCGACCGCGGAGGTCGAGCGGGAGCGGCAGGAGCTCGGCAAGCTTCTCGCGACGGGCGGCACCAAAGGCGAGCAAGACCTGTTCTCGCGTTTCTCCGAAGCCTTCGCCGACCTCCGGCGTATCGACGAGGAGGTGTTGCGCCTCGCGGTAAGGAACACCAACCTCAAGGCCTTCGCCCTGGCGTTCGGCCCGGCTGCCGATACCGTGACCGAGCTGGATACTGCCCTTTCCCGTGTAGCCGCGAAGCGCGCCGCCGCTCCCGACGCAATGCAGGTGCTGCGCCTGGCCTCCGACGCCCGGATCGGGCTCCTTCACATTCATATTCTGCTCGCGCCCCACATCGCCGAGGAGAGCGATGCGAGGATGGACCAGCTCGAGGTCTCGATGGCCGGGGAGGTGACGCGAGTCCGCAAGAGTCTCGATGGCCTCGCTGGGCTGCCGAGCCTCAAGAGGGACGCCGACCTTGCGGCGGCTGCGTCCGCCTTCGTCCGCTATGGTGATCTCAAGACCCGGATCCTGGCGCTCTCGCGCGAGAACACAAACGTCCGATCGATGGCCCTATCCCTGAACCAGAAACGAAAGGCGATGATCGTCAGCCTGGACGCCCTCAACGCGCTCCGGCAGGCCATCCTCGACGAGCCGATCGCCGGCGTGAACTACGGCCGGCCGCCCCACCCCAGGTGAGCAGGTTCGACCAGGCGCGATGAGGACCGCGAGTGCGCCGAGCGTGCCGCGTGACAGGTGCATTCCAAGACTTCTAGCAACAACCGGCTCAGGAGCCCACCCGGCGCGCTTGCTCCACCAGACGCCGCAGCCGCGAGGGCACCAGCGGCTTGATCATGTAATCTGTCGCGCCTCGACGCATCGCCTCGACGACCGTCTCTACGGTGGTCTCGCCGCTCATGACCACAACTTGCAGTCTGGGTAGGCAGGCCCGCAGGTACTTCAGCAGATCAAGGCCATTCTCTCGACCGAGTCGCACATCGACCAAGGCGAGGTCGAATTCCTCGCGTCCGACGGCGTCAATCGCTGCAGTCGAGGATCCGCAGTCCCTGACCACGCAGCCCATCGCCTCGAGCAATACCCCGAGCGCCGCGCGGATGTTGCGCTCATCGTCGACCACGAGCACGCGGACGCGGTTCTTGAGGCCGGGTCCGGGAAGGCTGAAGATCATTGCAGGCTCCTCGTCCCCACCGCCTGGCGAACCTGCTCCGACGCCAGCAAGTGAGCGGCGATCGCCTGGCGATAGCCGAGTTGCGTCGCGCGATAGCTGCGCTCGGCGTCGAGGAAATCGAGCAGGCTGGCCGCGCCCCTGCGATAGGCATATTCGCTGATGTCCCGGCTCTTTTGCGCGATATCGAGGTACCCCGACTCGTAGTCTCTGGCCACGCGGTCGCTCGTCTGCAGCGCCTCGTACGCGTCCTTCACTTCCGTCTTCACCTGCCCCAGCACCGCAGCGTGTTGCTGCTGCGCCTGCACCCTGACGGACTGCGTCCGCGCGACTTCGCCCTGGTTCCGGTCGAAGATCGGGACCGGTACGCTCACGCCGAGCAGGGCGACATTGAGGCCGGCGCTGTTGAAGTAGTTGGCCGAGAGAGTGACGTCGGGCCTGGCGTTGACTTTCGCCAGCTCGTGCTGGCTTTCCGCCGCAGTGAGCCCCTGTTCCGCCGCGCGCAGGTCGGGCCGATTCGACGAAGCGACCTTCTGCAACTCAGCGAGATCCACTTTGAGCGGCTGATGATCGAAAGGACCCGTCACGTCGTAATCCGGCGGGACCGATTCATAGCCCAGGAGTTGACGGAGATCCGATAGCGCCTGGGTCCCCGCGAGCTGCGCCTGCTGGACGTCAGTCTCGAACTGGAGCAACTGGAGCTTGATCTTCAAGAAGTCATTTTCGCTGATGCCACCGCGCTCGTACCGCGTTTCGGAAATCCCCACCGCATCCTGGAAGGACTTGAGGTTCTGGCGCGAGAGCTCGAACGTCGACTCCGCCAGCTGGACGTTGATGAATTGCGTCGCGACCTGAAGCGCCAGACTTCGTTCGCTGTCCCCGACCTGCGAGCGCGTCACCTGGGTCGCGTCCCTCGCCGCCTCGATGCGGCGCCCGCGCTTGCCGAGCTCGAAGGTATAGCTCAGACCCAGGCCGACTTGCGTCGATCCTTCCTGCGGCTTGAAGAGGGGCGGCGGCTGCCAGGCACCTGACAGCACCGGGTTGGGGCGCAGGCCAGCGGTGATCTCCTGGGCCTGGCTCTGCTCGATGGTCGTACGGGTGGCGAGCAGGTTGTGGTTGTGCAGGAGCGCCAGGCGGATCGCCTCGGCCAACGTGATCCGGACCGGCTCCGCGGCCTGACCGCGCAGGGCCAGTAGCAGGAACGGCAGCATGAGCGGGACCCTCTTCACGAGGCCGCCTCCACTTCCGGAAGCCTGTCTCCCTCCTTCGCGATCCAGACGTACAAGGCGGGCAGCAGGAACACGCTCATGAGGAGCGCGGCGACCAGGCCGCCGACGATCACGATGGCGAAGGGCCGCTGTGAATCGGAGCCGATCGCGTGCGACAGGGCCGCCGGCACCAGTCCGAAGGTCGCCACCAGCATCGTCATCATGATCGGTCGCAGCCTCAGGACCGCCCCCTCGACGGCGGCGTCAACGATCGAGTGACCCCGAGCGCGGAGCTGGTTGATGTACTCCAGCATGATGACGCCGGTCTGCACCGAGACGCCGAAAAGGGCGAGGAAGCCGACCCCCGACGAGACGCTGAAGTTGGAGCCGGTGATGAGCAGCGCGAGCAGGCCGCCGATCGGGGCCATGGCCACGACTCCGAGGATCAAGAGCGCCCACTTCGACGAGCGGAACATGCTGTAGAGGATGATGAAGATGACCAGCAGCGTGATGGGAAGGACGATCATCAGCCGCTTCGAAGATCGTTGCTGATTCTCGTATTCTCCCGCCCACTGCGGGCGGTAGCCCGGCGGCAGCTTCACTTTCTCGCTGACGCTCTTGATCGCTTGCTCGACCGTAGTCCCCAGATCCCGGCCTCTCACGCCAAACGTGACCGCGTCGTAGCGGGTATTACCCTCGCGATAGATGTCGTAGGCGCCGTCCCGGACCTGTACTCCGGCAAGTTGCCCGAGCGAGACCCGCTGCCCCGACGGCGCTACGAGGCGGATGTTCTCGATCGCCTGCCGGGTCTTGCGAAAGGCCTCCTGATAACGCACCACCACGTCGTAGCGCTGTTCGCCCTGCAGCACCTGGCTCACCGCCTTGCCGCCCACCGTGGTCTCGATCGCGTCCTGGACGTCGGCGACGTTCACGCCGAATCGCGCCGCCTCCCGCCGGTCGATGGTGAACTCGAGGTTCGGCTGGCCGAGGGTGCGGAACAGCTTGAGGTCGACGATGCCGGGAACGTCCGCCATTGCGGCCGCGACCTCCTGTGCCTTCTGGTCGAGGATCCGGAGGTCGTTCCCGAACAGCTTGACCGCAAGCTGGCCCTTGGTGCCGCTGACGGTTTCGCCCACGTTGTCTTCGATGGGCTGGGAGAAGTTCCAGCCGACGCCGGGCAGCTTCGAGAGCGCCCGGTTCATCGCGGCGATCAGCGCCTCCTTGTCCTGGTGGAAGACCGGCCGCCATTGGTCCTTTGGCTTGAGCTCGCAGAAGAACTCGGTGTTGCCGAAGCCGCCGGTGTCCGTTCCGTCGTCGGGACGCCCCACCTGCGAGACCACCTGCGTGACTTCGGGGAAGGCGGCAAGGATCAGCCGGGCCTGGGCCGCGAAGCGGGTGCCCTCGGTGAGGCTGGTGCTGGTCGCGAGCGTGCCGCGGGCCCAGATCGCGCCTTCGTCCAGGTGAGGCAGGAACTCCGAACCGATCACGCCGCTGAAGGCGAGAAAGCAGGCCACCGCCAGCGCGGCAATGCCGGCGCCGAGCGTGATCCGGCGATGCTCGATGGCCCAGCGCAGCCGCTTGCGGTACACCCCGGTCAGCCAGGTCATGAGCGGGTTCTGCCGCTCGCGCACTCCGCCGCGGAACAGCACGCTCGCCAGCACCGGCGCGATGAGGATGGAGAAGGTGAGGGCGCCGAGCAGGGCGAAAGCCACCGTCCAGGCCATCGGCCTGAACAGCCGGCCTTCGATCCGCTCCAGCGTGAAGATGGGAAGGTAGGCGGTGATGATGATGGCGATCGCGTAGAACACCGGGCGCTGCACCTCGTGCGCGGCGGCCCGGAAGGTCCCGGCGTCGGTGTCCACCGAGGCGGAATCGCCTTTGCGGCGCGCCATCTGCCGGACGATGTTCTCGACCATCACCACCGCGCCATCCACCACCATCCCGAAGTCCAGCGCGCCCAGGGAGAGGAGGTTTGCCGGGATCCTGCTCAGGTCGAGCAAGATCGAGGCGAACAGCAGCGAGAAGGGAATGGTGAGCGCTACGATCAAGGCTGCGCGCACGTTGCCGAGGAAGAAGAGCAGGATGATGGTCACCAGGATCATCCCCTCTCCCAGATTGTGGAGCACCGTGTTCAGCGTGTAGCGGAGCAGGTCGGCGCGGTCGAGCATGGGGACCACCTTCACGCCCTGAGGCAGGATGTGGTCGTTCAGCTCCGCCACTTTCTGGTGGATCGCCTCCAGGGTCGGACCCGCGTCGGCGCCCTTGCGCAGCAGCACGATCGCGTAGATGACGTCGTCGTTGTCGATGACCTTGCCGTCTTCGCGGTGCAAGGCCTTGCCGATGTGCCCCAGGCGCACCTTGGGGCCCTGGGACACCTCTCCGATGTCCTTGACCCGCAGCGCCGTCCCGGTCTGCGTCTTGAGGACGGTCTGCTCGATGTCATCGACGCTCTTGAAGAGCCCGATGGTGCGGACGTTCATCTGCTGCAAGCCGATCTCGACGAAGCTGCCCCCGGCATTGACGTTGTTGCTGGAGAGCTGCTGCTCGACCTGGCCGATGGTCAACCCGTACGAAACCAGCTTGTTCGGGTCGACGCGCACCTGGTACTCGCGGACGGTTCCACCGAAGCTGGTCACGTCCACCACGTTGAGGACCGACTTGAACTCCTTGAGGAGCGTCCAGTCCTGGATGGCCTTGAGGTCCATCAAGTCGATCTTGGGGTTGGTGCTCCGCAGCGTGTACCAGTAGATCTGCCCGACCGTGCTCCAGTCGGTGCCCATCTGCGACGAGAGCCCCGCGGGCAGGGTCACCTGGGAGAGCCGCTCGAGCACCCTCTGCCGGTTCCAGTCGTTGTCGGAGCTGTCGTCGAAGATCATGATCACGAACGACAGCCCGAAGATTGATTCCGATCGCAGGTGCGATAGGTGTGGCAGGCCGTTCATCTGGATTTCGATGGGAATGGTGACTTGCTGCTCCACCTCCTCGGCGGCCCTGCCCGGCCATTGGGTGATGACGGTGACGTAGTTGTCGGCGATGTCCGGATACGCCTCCACCGGCAGCTTGTGGAAGGACATCGCTCCCCAGGCGATCAGGAGCACGACGCTCGCCATCACCACGAATCGGTTGTTGAGCGCGAAGTCGACGATCCTGCGGATCATTTTGCGGTGCCGCGGTTTCGGGCTACCTACTGCTCGAGTGCGTGGTCGAGGACCAGCGCGTTGGCGACCAGTTCCTGGCCGGGTTCGAGACCTGACTTGATTTCCTGAAGATTGCCTTCGAGCGCGCGGCCAGCGACGACCTCGACGCGGCGGAACTTGTTCTTGGGCGCCGGGAGATAGACCCAGCTCCGGTCATGCAGGTGGACGACCGCCGAGGCAGGCACGGTAGTGTGCATCTCCTTCGTCTGTCCCAGGAAAGTGGCAGTGGCGAACATTCCCACACGCAGGATCCCCGGATTTTGGACCTCGATACGGACCTTGGCGGTCCGGAGATTGGGATCGAGGATCGAGCCGATGTTGCCGATCGTCCCCCTCAACACCTCACCCGGATATGCGTTGAGCCTGATCTCCGCGCCGTCGCCGACGTGAACGCCGCGCAGGTCGTTCTCGTAGACATCGCAGACGATCCAGACCTGGGAGAGATCCGAGACGGTGAACGCGGTAGAGCCCAGCGCCTGCAATCCGGAGGCGGCAGTGACTTGTTGATCGGTGATCACGCCAGAGACGGGCGCGGCGAGATCCACGATTCCATTCCGGCTGTCGGGGCTCTTGCCATGCAGCCGCAGGTGATCGGCCTTGCTCTCGAGGTCGACCTTCGCCTTCGTCGCCTGGTTGTCGGCGAGCTGCAGGTCGCTCATCGAGATCGCGCCGTGCTTGTAGAGATCCTGCGCGCGCTCCAGTTGCGAGCGCGAGAGGGCTTCGTCGCTGACGGCCTTCCGGTAGTCGGCGATGGCGCCGGTGATGTCGTCGCTGCGCAGCCGGAGCAGCACCTGTCCTTTCCGGACGGTGTCGCCGATGCGCGCGTAGATCGCCATCACGCGGCCTGAAGCCAGCGAGACGACCGGAACGTTGCGCGTCACGTCCACCGCCACCACTCCGGTGGCGACCAGCTCGGGGGCCGCCTCCCGCGCCGTCGCCTTGCTCAGTGGGAATTGCTCCGGATGCTCCACCCTGAACAGGCTCACGTCCACGTCCGGGACGACTTCGGCGGGTGGCGGTGCTCCCGCGCCCGCATCGAATGCATGGGCCTTCCCGCAGCCCGCCGCTGCGAGGAGCAACAGGCCCGCTGCGAGCAATCTGTTCTCCATCGGTGCCTCCACTCAGATGCGCACGAGGATCGCGAACATCACGCGGTCCTCGACCTTCTGCAGATCCGGCGTAAATCCCGGGACGAAGCTGCCCGCGGGCCCCTGGTTGCCACCCAGAGGCGTGACGCCGCCCGAGCCGGCGAAATACGGGACGTTGGCCGCCCGGTGCGTGTACTCGCCGCGGAAGGTGATGAACTGGCTCGGCATGTAGTCGAGCGTGACGGTAGCGTCCCAAGCCTTGTACTTCTGGCCGGGAGTCTGCGGGAAGTACGGGCTGCCGGTGAAGGCGGTTGCCCCGTTGATGGGCGGGGTCAGCACCAGGTACCGGCCCGGGTTCGCCATCGCTCCTCCGCCGAAGGTGAAGCCGACCGTGTTGTTCAGGAACCAGAAGCGGTTGTAGAGCATGAACCCGGCGAAGTACTGCGATGGCGACGCCGCGTCGCCGCCGAAGCAGGAGACGCCGCCGCCGTCCTCACAGCCGAGGTCCACCGTCAGCGAGAGCGCGCCGCGGCTGAGGAAGTTGCTCCCTTTCTCGTAGTACTTGACCAGGACGCTGTCGTCGGTGTGGTACCGCACCCGATCCGGGTTCCCCAGCGTGTCCTTGCCCACGTACTGGTTGAAGACGAAGGCGAGCCAGTCGAACGGCCGGTACTGGATCTGCACTCCCAGGCCCGGCATCCCGTTGAACATGCCGTACGACTGCCAGCCGTTGATGATCCACGGCTCGATCTTCAGCTTCTCGGTGGGAAAGAACTGGATCCGGATGCCGTTGAAGAACCAGGGCGTGTTCGAGGAGACGTACGAGGCCTGGTCGGTCCAGTTCTCGTAGTTATAGTAGCTGCAGAGGCCGACGTACGAGAGGAAGATGCCGGCGTCGATGTTGAGCCCGTGCGCGACGTCGAAGTGATAACCGCCGTAGCCCTCGGTGATGTACCGGTAGGCGTCGGCGAGATTCCACTGTCCGCGACCGGGACTCGCGTCGTTCCGCGGCGTCATCGTCGAGTACAAGCCGAGCTGGGTCATGATGCGCCCGCGCACGTTCTTCCAGTGGAAGTCCCCGCCCACGCCGAGGTGCACGATCTGGAGCTCGTTGTGCCGACCGATGGCGGTCGATCCGACGACGGTGTGGTCGATGGGTTTGCTGAATTCGTAGGCGTACGCGCTCTCGATGGTGAACATCCCGGTGAAGACCTTGGAGTCCAGGGGAAACTCGGTCTGCCTGCTGGTGCCGTTCATCCAGCCCCAGTCGGCGAACGCGAACGGCTCCGACGGCTGTGGCTCCGGCGCCTTGGGCTCCTCTGCGGGCTTCGATTCCGGCGTTGCCGGCGCCGGATCGGCGAGCGCGGGAAAGGCGATGGCGACGGCGACGAGCATGGCGATCGATGGCTGCACGAACGACCTCCTTTTGAGACGGCCTGATTGCTGAAATCCGCCCGATTGCGGCCTGGTCTTCAATTCGAGGGGGTGTGGTGCGCAATCAGCTGCTGCGCGTGCGAATAGATCTGCCCGGCTTCCTCGTCGGTGAACCCGCGCAGCTCGGTGACGAAGGCACCCTGGACCGGTAGCACCCGCACCTGCACCCAACCGTCCGGCAGCCAGAACGGATCGGCGTCGATCGCCGGCGCGCTCGCGGAATCGAGGGTCCGCTCCGCTTGGTGGCAGTGCAGCGTCCGCTCCAGCCACTGCTGAGTGATCCCGTGGAGCGCGCGCATCGAGACCCGCGCCCCGACTAGCCTTGGTGCGAACGTCACCTTGCCGTTCGTGTTCACGACGATGAGAGGATCGACGTTCTGCACCGCCGCCACGACTTCCTCCCAGGATTGCCGGGGTCGTTCGTCGCAATAGGTGGAACGCTCGCGCAGCGCGCCGGCGAGCCTTTCCTCGCGCGTTGCGTTCCTCGAGCAGGCGGAGAGAACGACGACTGCGGCGAAGACGGCAGCCTTCATATCGATGCCTTCCCTGTGGAGGTTCGCCGCGGTTCAAGAGCAACCCCCGTACCAATTCGTCTCGCGCAGCGCCGTTGCGCAGGATCAGCTGCGGGACGGGCTGCTTGCGCATTGCGCCGGGCCAGCGCGCGCCGACCTCAGCCGGGAGCTCCTTGCGCGACGCAGGAATTGGCCCGTTTCGGGGCTGCAAATCGCAACGGTGTGTTCCCGCAGTCCTCAGCGCGCGCGCGCAGGCTCTGCCGAACCGGTTGTAGAACGCAGGATCTGGCCCGGCGGGGGACTGCGTGTCGCAACCGCGCGCTGGCTGAGCCGGATCAACGAGGCCAGGCCGGCGATGATCCCAACGGCGATCACGATGGAGACGACTCGCCGGGGAGCTGGGCTGCGGCTGGGTACGGGCGGGTAGACCGGGGCGGCTGACGGACGGTGCAGAGCGGTCAGCAACTCGGCGCCGCCCGCAAATCGGTCCCGCGGCTCGCGGGCGATGGCCTTGAGGAGAATCGCTTCCAGCGATGGATCCAAGCCGTGGCAGTGCACGCTGGGCTGCGTTGGCTCGTCGTTCGTCTTGGCGCGGAGCAATGCCTGCGTATTCGGGGCGTCCCAAGGCAGGTGGCCGGTCAGCATCTCGTAGAGCAGGGTCCCCAGCGCATACACATCGGTTCGCGCGTCCCCGCGCTTTCCGCGGATCTGCTCGGGAGCGGCATAGTCGGGAGTGCCGAGGGAGTGCGAGAGGCCGGCCCAGGTCAACCGGCGCGCACCTTTGGAGAACGCGATTCCAAAGTCGCTGATCATGACTCGGCCCTCCGGCGTGACCAGCAGATTGTCCGGCTTCAGATCGCGATGGACGACGCCCTGAGCGTGCATGTGCGCCAGCGCCTCGCAAATCTGCTGGGCGATGTCCAGTGCCTGCGACGCGGGGAACGGCTGCGGCGACCGGAGCAGGGCGCGAAGAGGCTGACCGGGCACGTACTCCATCGCAAAGTACATGCGGCTCTTCTCGCGCGGCTTGAGCACCTTGACGATGCCCGGATGGTCGAGCCGTTGGCCGATCTCTTCCTCGCGCCGGAAGCGCTCGAAGAAGACCACATCCGACTCGTACTGCAGATACGGGATCTTCAAGACCACTGCCGCCCCCGAATCCGAGTCGATCGCCTTGAAGATGGAGGCCATCCCTCCGCGGGCCAGGAGCTCGGTGAGCTGGTACTGATCGATCCGGTCGCCGACCTCGGGGTCGTGCATCAGGGAGCCTCCGATGAGAGCTGCAGGACGCGGCGGCTGCGCCTGCGCCAGCCGAAGCTAATGGGGGTTCGAGGCATGGCCGCAATTCAGCACGTCGCGCCGCAGTCCGAGCGCCTCGCGGCGCGGGCGCGCGTTTCCGCAAGACAGGCAAAGCTCCGCGCTGGCGCTGTTGCAGGCCTCGCAGGCGAGGCAGATCCAGATCGAAACGAACTGCTTGTGCTTCCGGTTCATGGGGTGCTCAGCGGCAGCTTCGCCGCGAGCAGGGAGAGAGCATGGAGCGTGCCAGCCGGAAGGAGCCGAGAAGCCCTGGATTAGAGCGTGTCCGTCTTGGAAATTGCAGGTTTACCATCTCGTCGCGATGGCATTTTGCAAGACTAGCAGGTCGTTCCTGCCGGCCCGTTCGCGACGCGGTGGCTACGGACGCGGGAGCCCCAGTGAGAGCCGTTCCGGAAATACGTCGATGTCCAAGCGCCGCCCCCGGGAGAGGATCAAGCTGCGCTGCATGACGTTCTTCAGCTCCCGGAGGTTTCCCGGCCACGAGTACGCGAGCAGCGCCTGCTCGGCGCGGCTGGTGAGCTCGGGCACGGGCATACCTTCTCGCTGCGGAAGGGTCTGGAGGAAGTGCCGCGCCAGCGGCAGGATGTCCTCGACCCTCTCCCGGAGTGGGGGCAGATGAACCTCGACGGCGCTGAGCCCGGAGAGGAGGTCCTCCCGGAAGCGGCCGGCCCGGACCGCGGCGTCCAGGTCCATGTGCGTGGTGGCCAGCAGGCGCGCGTCCCCGGTGCGTGCACGAAGGCCGCGCTCCACGAGGGCCAGCACTCCGAGCTGCACCTTGCCGGGAAGCGCGGCGACCTCGTCGAGCAGGAGCGTGCCGCCGGCCGCCTCGTCGACACTCGCGCGGAGGATGCGCTTGCTGCGATCCAGCGCGGCCGACGACGCCGAGGACTTGCCCTCGAGGGCCTCGCAATCGAGGGATACGAAGGCCCTCGCGGCGCGGGGAGAGCCGTCATGCACCGCCCGCGCCAGGGTGCTCTTTCCCGAGCCAGTCTCGCCGACGATCAGGACCGGCACGTCGTGGATGGCCACCTTGCCGATGAGCTCCAGAATCGCGCGCATGCGGGGCGATCTGGATTCGGGCGCGAACGACTTCCATTCGCGATCCCCCGGCGGCTGTGACCGCCCGCGGCTCACTTCGGAATCGTGGCGCTGGTCGGCTCAGCCGCGGGGGCCGTCGGCACCGGACCGGTTGCGAGGTCGTCGAGGGCCAGGTTGAGCTCCAGCACGTTCACGCGCGGCTGGCCGATCAGCCCGAATTGGCGACCCTCGGTATGCTCCGCCACCAACATGCGCAGGCGCTGCTAAAGCAGGCCCCGTGCCAGCGAGTTCCGCTGCGCCGCGAGTCGCCGTGCCGTGCAGTTTGCAAGTTTTACGAAACCCGAGGCTTGCCAAATCCAATGGCGGTTCCCTGCTAGAACCTCGCCGTGGCCCCTTTATGATGACTGTCGGACGTGGTCGGTGAAAAGAGTCTGAGTGAGGAGGCGGACGTGGGCAGGAAGCGCATCTCGCGGCGGGCACTGTCGTTGCGCACGCTAGCCATGTGAAGCCCGGGCCGGAAACGCCGCTCCCGCGTGGGTATCGCCTGCGCATCGTGGGCTTCGTGGCCGGGGCTGTAGCGATCGCCGGGCTGCTCTACGTCGGGCAGGATTTCGTCGCGACGTTGAAGCGCCTGGACCTCGTGGAACGTGAGCGCGACGACTGGCAGCGACCGGTAGAGATCCTCCGTGCACTCGATCTCCACGACGGCAGTGTCGTCGCCGATCTTGGCTGCGGCTCGGGTTACTTTACGCTCAAGCTCTCGCCGAGCGTTGGCCCTCGCGGGCGCGTGCTCGCCGTCGATGTCCGCGAGCTGCCACTCTTCGTCGTGCGCGTCCGGACGTGGGCGCGCCGGATCGACAATGTGCGCGTGATCCATGGGCGCCCGGACGCCCCCGGCCTGGCCGCTGAAGGCGTCGACGCGGTGCTCGTCCTCAACACGTACCACGAGCTCGACGACGCGCCGGCGGTGCTCGCGCACGTCCGCCGCGCGCTGCGCCCCGGAGGGCGCCTCGTCGTGGTTGATCGCAGGCCGCGGTCCGCGGGAGCGCCAGTGCCCGGCGAGCACGAGCTTGCGCCGTTGGAGGGGGAGGTGGGTCTCCGCGCGTCGGGCTTCGAGATCATCGAACGCGACGACGCGTTTATCGATCGCCCCGGCGATCCAGACCTCTGGTGGATGATTATCGCTCGACGTCCGTAGGCCGCGCCACGGTCTGAAGCCCCGTCCTGGCTACAAATGTCATCGCGAGTCATCCCCGCTTCAAGCGGCATGGCGGGCGGATCCTTCCTGCTCAGGCACGACGGCCGACGAGCTCTCCTGCCCGCGCAGCAGCCACCGGATGAGGGGCGTGGCCATGAAGGTCGAGGTAATGGCCATGATGACCAGCATTGCGAACATGCTCCGCGGAATCACGCCGAGGTCGTACCCGACGTTGATCGCGATGAGCTCCATGAGCGCGCGCGTGTTCATGCAGACACCGATGGCCAGCGCGGAGCGATTGCTCTCGCCGACGAGCCGCGCGCCCGCATAAGCGCCGGCGAGCTTCGAGACGAACGCCACGCCGACAACCATCAGGCAGACGCCCCATTGGCCGGCTCCCGACAGCGTTCCCAAATCGGTTCGCAGACCGGTGTAGGCGAAGAAGATCGGCAGGAAGAACGCGTTGACGAGCGGTGAGACGCGCGTCTTCCACTGCTCGACGAGCGATCGATCCTCGTGCAGCGCCACGCCGACGACGAATCCGCCAATGATCGCAAACACGCCGATGAGAGACGTTACCGTTCCGGAGACGAACAGGATGAGGAGGATCCACGCAATCGCCCCGGGCTGCAGCCCGCGGTGTCGCTCCAGATGCGCAGCGATGACACGCTTGAGGAGAGGCCCCGCGACCATGAACACGAAGGCAACGTAAACCGCCAACGAGCAAATCCGTGCTAGCAACAGTCCCGTCGAGAACTGCTGGCGCACGATCAGCGTCACCACGCCGAGGAGCAACCAGCCGGCGACGTCATCGATCGCGGCAGCTCCGATCGTGAGCGCGGCGGTTCGCGTGTGCGAGAGCCTCAGCTCCATGAAGATCCGCCCCAGGATCGGGATTGCAGTGATCGACAGGGCGATTCCGAAGAACAGCCGGAATCCAAGAAGCTGCGGGCGCGGCTCCGAGAAGTGCTGGTAGAACCAGGGCGCGCTCAGCCAGCCGAGCGCGAACGGGACGAGCATCCCGGCCAGGCTTACCACCGCGACTGCGCGCTTCGAGGCGCTCAAACTGGTCTTGAACCTGAACTCGAGCCCGATCTGGAACATCAGGAGCACCAGCCCGATCTGGGCAAGCCCGACGAAGATTGGTGAAGTGGCCGGAGTGAACAGGCGGTGCATCGCCACCGGAGCGAGGGCGCCCAGGCAACTGGGCCCGAGCACGAGCCCGGCGAGGATCTCGCCCGAGACGTCCGTTTGCCCCAGCATCCTGACCGAGCGGACCACGACCCGGGTCGCGACCAGGATCGCGATCACCTGGATGAGGAGGTGGACGACGAGCTCTTCGGCCCTGGCGCCGACGGCCGATTCGACGATGCCCGCAGCCGCTTGGACGAGAATCACGGCGTCCGCATCACCTGCAGCCGCCGCTCGTCCGCGCGGCGGGAGAGATCGGTCCTGGACTTGAAATCCATCATCGAGCCTTCCTCGTGCGCAATGGACAAGCGCCTTCCCGGGTTTCGAAATACCGCTGACACAAGCGCAGCCGGCGCGCGTCCCACACCATGAAGGTGCCCAGGGCGAGCTGAACAAAGCTGCGCCAGACGTCTTCGCAGCGATCGCGAATGCGGAGGAACAGGAGCAGCGCGTAACGAAGCAGCGCGCTCTGCGCTCCCACTCTCGGGACGAGAATGCATGGTCCGCGATTCGGAATCGAGCGGGTGTGCGCCGCGGTGGAATGAATGCTGAATCGTCGCAACGTCTCTCGCGCCACGATCCGCATGCTGACGAGCGCAATGGCCTGCGCAGGGCAAGGGCGATTGGCGGAGACTCCGAAGGGGATGTAGTTCGTCTCGCGTGCCGACAGCGTCTCCCACCGGTCGGGATCGAAGCGCTCCGGTTCCAGAACACCCTCATTGTGGTAATCGAGGTAATTGAAACAGAGCACCGAGCCCTTGGGGATGGTCGTTTCCGGACCGACTTCGATCTCTGCCGAAGTGATCCGGTGCGCGATCCCGAACAGCGGGTAGGCCCGGAGCGATTCGGCGATCACCCGGTCCAGATACCGATCGTCCTCGAGATCGCCGATGACCCGCGCCTGCACCTCCGGGTTGTGTGCGAGGGCCAGGAGCAGGTGCGCCATTGCTTCGGACATCTGCACGATCGCCGTATTGAAGAAGACCCCCTGAAGGTAAAGGGCCTGCTCTTCCCGCGAGAGGCACTGCGGCAGCTCGTGCTTCACGCCCCCAGAATCGATCTTGCTCCGGAGAAAGCGGGTGAGGCGCTCCCTGCGTTGCATGTGGCGCAGGCTGCACATCTTGAGCGCGCTGACGACATCATTTGCGTGGCCGACGATGAGCTCACGGGCGAGCCGCGTGCATGGCTCCCCGAAGACGAGCTCATGGTAGAACTCGGCCCACACGGGCATCAGGACATCGCGCAGGCGGACGAGCCGCGTGCCTGGGGAGCGAGGTTCATCCAGCACCCGGGATGCGCATCGCGCCGCGAGGTCTTCGGCTGCTTCCCTCGGGAGGGCGAGGACGCCACGGGTGGCCTGCGCCACCTCTTCGTACCGCGGCCCTGGCTCGAGATGCTCTTGGTGAATCTCGGGACCGGGCGAGAGCCAGTACCAGAACAGATCGGATAGCGCGGCCCCCCGGCTCCTGCCGTTCGCCGCCGGGTGCGAATAGATCTGCTTGAAATGCGACGCGTCGACGAGCTCGCCGGGGATCGCAATCCCCTCTTCCCCGTTGATGCGGGTGAAGATGCGCGCACGCACTGCCACGATGGCCCGAGGGAGCCAGGATGGGAAGCTCGCGACGAATGCCGCGCCCGCGATCACGATTCCGAGGACCAGCATCGGCTCTCCATCGATGGAAGGCGCAAGAGATCGCGACCGAGATCCTGGAGCGATCGGCATCCGCACAGCGCCATCGCGTGATCGAGCTCCGCGCGCAGCAGCTCGAGAACGGCCGCCACCCCATCCTCTCCCGCCGCGGCAAGTCCCCAAAGCGCAGGTCGTCCGATAGCGACGGCCGTGGCTCCCAACGCGAGCGCCTTGACGACATCCGTACCGCGCCGGATGCCACCGTCGAGGAGCAGCGGAATTCGTCCGGCCACCGCGTCCGCGATCCCGGGCAACAGCTCGATCGTCGCGGGTACGGTGTCGAGTTGGCGCCCACCGTGGTTCGAAACGATCAGCGCGTCGACGCCATGGCCAACCGCGAGGGCGGCATCCTCGGGATGCGAGATTCCCTTCAGCGCGATGGGAACCTTCGCCACCCTTCGCAGCCAATCGATGTGATCCCAGGAGAGCTCGGGAGAGAACGCGATGGGCCGCGCCGGCGTCCACTCGTCTCCGGCTCCTCTCACGCGCATGTTCTCGCAGCACAGGCCGGAAGGCAGGTCGAGGAAGCCATTGCGCAGGTCCCGCTCTCTCTTGACGAACAACGGCGAGTCGACCGTGACCACGAGCGCCTTGCAACCTGACTCCTCGGCGCGATGCACGATCGCTTCCGTGAAGCCGAGGTCGGGCTGAATGTAGAGCTGAAACCAGAGGTCCGGGTCTGCATCGATGGCGGCGGTGCGCGCGGCGGCGGCGATTTCTTCGATGGCGACGGTCGACGCCATGCTTGCAATCATGATCGTCCCTGTTCTTGCGGCTGCTCGCGCGGAGGCGCGCTCCCCTTCGGGATGCGCCAGGCGATGGAACGCAGTCGGCGCGAGGATGATCGGCATCGACGCGCGCCTCCCGAGAAGCATGACTTCGAGATTGCGCTCGCGACTGCCACGGAGCGCTCGCGGTACCAGGCCGATCCGGGCGAACGCGGCGGTGTTCGCGCGCAGAGTGACCTCGTCGCCACCGCCACCCGCAAATAGATCGTAGACGGCCGGGCTGAGTCGCCGGCGAGCCTCGGCCTCGAAATCGCGAATGGAGAACGCGTGCATCGCGCGTCCCCTCAGAGCGCCGCCGGGGCCGTCTCGCCCCCTGCGGTTTTGCGAGCGGGCATCGCGCGCTTGCCAGTCTCTCGAGCGAAGAACGCGCGGAGCGGTTGTCGATGGGTCGCTTCCCACGTCCAGTCATTTTCCAGGTTCTCGGTGACATGGTGAGTGGCCGCGAGGTGCCCGCGATGAAAATGCCTGACGACGGGGTGTAGATAGTGACCCTCCGCCGAGCGCGCCGTCTCGTCCTGCGCGATGCGTGCGACGTCGACGTCAAAGGGGTCGTGTGCGTCGTGCTCGGGCCCGTATTCGAGAGAAATGGCGAAGTAGCTTTCACCCTTGCCGAGCTCGCTCGCTTGCACGTAGTCGAGCGGAAGTTCCTCGTAGTACCTTGCACCGCCCGCGCGAGGGAGAGCGATCACATCGCACAAGAAGGCAAACTGTTGCCAGAGCGCGGAGCTGCGGTTCACGCGTTCGAGAACGGCCTCCATGAGCGCGTTCGGATCCGCCGAGACGTCCCGGTGCGGCCAGGCGTTCCTCTCATATTTGTCCTCCAGCATGCGGTGAAGAGCGCGCACGCCGTAGCGGAATCCGTGGATGAACCCGCTGGTGGATCTTTTCCAGTCGCGGACTTGCATGAGGGTGCCCGCAAAGTAGAGATCGGGAACATTGCTCGATTCGAACTCGGCGGTCTGCTCGGGAAACCGATCGTCGTGCACGAGCTGGGGCCGGCAGCCGCCCGCGAAGATCGAGGCGTCAAACTTGAAGCCGGTGCAAACGATCACCCGGTCATACGGCAGGTTCTTGACCTCGTTGACGCGCGCGAACCTGACGGTTACCGTGTACGAGCCATCCTCGCTGCGTGCGATCCGCTCGACGATTCCGTCGAGCAGCGCGTTCTGTGATTTGAGCTGGTAGGTATCGAGGAAGTTGTTGTTGACGGCGCGCAGGTGGCCAACGTAATGCGTCCGCCAGGCCATCTTGATCGAATGAGGGCCTGCGACGTGGATCACCGCGGCCGTCGTGATCAGGTTGTCCGCTGTTTCGAAGGCCGAGTTGCCCTTGCCGAGAATGAGGACGCGCTGATCGACGAAATCGCGAGGGTTGATCGAGACCGTGCCGTAGAGCTCTGCTGTCTCTATGCCGGGGATCGGCGGGATGTATGGTCTGGAAACGCCGGTCGCCACGATCAGGCGTCTTGCCCGGTAGATTCGACCGTCCTGGTCCGTCACCCGGAAGCGTTTGTCCTTGCCGTCGCGCGTGATGCTCACGACCCGCGAGTCGTACCGGATCGGCAGGCGATGTCTGTGCGCGAAGTCGCGGAGATACCTCACCAACTCGTCCGCGGGCGGGAAATAGCGTTCCGAATATCGCGTGAAGCGGAGGTCGGCGTCATCGCAGAGGAGGGAATTCCAGTCCATCCGCAGCTTGAGCTCCGGGTCCTTCGCTCCGACGTGCACCTTGTTGATCGAGATGAGGGTGCGATGACGGGGAAACGTGCGAAAGAAGGTGCCGGGTGCGGACCCGTCCTCGAGGATCACGAAGTTGCGCTCCGCCTTTGCGAGGTAGGACCCAAGCTGCAGGCCCGCCGGCCCCGCGCCAATGACTAGATAGTCCGTCCTCGTCATCGCTCGTCGCTCGCCGGGATGGCTGCCGCGAACCAGTGGCCGTTCGCCGCGCTGACGATGAGGAGCACCGGATTGGTACATGCGGCGGGAGGCGCCGGCGCCAGTGTGTCGTCGATTCGGAAATCGCCGTTTGCCTCGAGGGCCACGCCGGCGGCGCTTGAGCTGTGAGCGGTCGCGTCGGCGGGAGGACCGCAGAAGAGCGTGGCGAAGACTCGCTGCCCGCCGGTCGTCCCGATGCCGTTTCCTCCGGTCAAGAGCAGCCCACGTCCCTCGACTCTGATGCGGCCTTCTTGCCGCACCTCTGCGCGGAGATGGGAGATTCGCCAGGGGAAGCCCCCCGGAGAAACGCCGCGGACGACGTTGAGAGCGGAACCGCCGGTCGAGGTTACACCGGCCAACGGGTCGACTCCGATTCCTCCCTCGAAGGCGGGGAGCGGGAGCTCATCAGCCATCGCGACGTGGGATACGAGAGCGGAGAGGACGAGTGCCCGGCCAAGGAACGAGGTTTTCATCGTGGCGCTTCCTTCTTCAAGGTCTTCGGGTCAACTGCGCTCGAGGTCAGTGGCTCGTCACCCCTGCGGTCACGAACCGTCGATGAGACCAGGGCGCGACCCTGTTCATCCCGCGGGAATAACAACGTGGTGCGCGCCGTCTATGAACTTTCACGATCAGCCGGTCGCGGCCCTGGCAGCCGCCGGAAGCAAGGTCGGACTCGACGAGGCGGTCGCACGCCGGCTCGCGGTGAGGACGCTCCTGGGGGGCGGCGGGACTCCTCGCGAGCGGCGCGGCGACGCCCGAGGACCTCATCGCCGAGGTGGCCGGGCCCGGGGGCTCGACTCGAAGCGCGCTCGAGGTGCTGGACCGCGGTGGGTTCGACGTCCTCGTCGAGGCTGCAGTCCGCGCCGCGCTGGAGCGCGCGTCGGGACGAAACCGGGACGGATGCAGTTCGGACAAGTGATTGAGCGATCAGGTGTCTTAGGGCCAGCGTTACAGGGGGGCGAATCGCTACACGAAACACGAATCAGGCTCGCGCTTGAAGAAGAAATCCGTGTCGAGAAATAGCGCGCTGACGCTGGGCTCAGGGCCCGTTCGGCAGGGCGTCCCAGGCGAGCTGCTTCTGCAGCCGGAACGAGCCCGCGCCCTCCGCATCGTGGAACGTGCCCTCCATGGTCTCCCCGACGATCTCTCCGTCGAACACGCCCATCCGCGGAACCTCGAATCGCACGGAATGGCCGAGCTCGATTCCGCTCAGCGACACCGGCGCGCCAATCGGAGCCGTGCCCCAGTAGTTGCCCCGATACCCGGTATCCGTCCGCGAGAAGTCGAAGTACACGACGTTCTCGAGCATGCCCTTGCGGACCACGCCGTGCCACGGTCCGCTCAACGCATCGTCGGCAGACGCGCGGGACACGCCCGCGCAAGCGAAAATCGATAGCAGTGCAAACGTCCACTTTTTCATCGCATCCTCCATCGGCAAGAAGCCGTCGGCGGATCCGATTGCCGAAGCCGCCGACAAATTCCCGCGCGGCCGGTCCGGGAATAATGAGACAGCGCTCCGAGCCTGCTTCGCAGTGGTCCTTACTCGGCCCGGAAGCGTTGCGTCCCTTTCTTGGCTCGGGCGAGAAGCCCCTGGGCTTCAACGAGAGAGATCGGACTGCGCGCTTCGGCGAACGCGCAGTCCGGTTCGAGCTGGAGCCAACGGCCAGCCGGTTTACCGATCGTCGCCGTCCCGTCCCACGGACGCGGGCACAGAGGGGTTGACCGCTACACGCGTTCCGCTCAAGACGTAGGCCCGCTGGCTGGGCGAGAAGCGCGGCGCCAGTAACCCGTCGTTGATCTCCCGCGTCACGGCAAAGCGGTCGAAGACCGTCGGCGACAGGTAGAGGCGCGAGTTGTCGGGGAAGCCGTCGGTCGGCGTATCGACGTCGCCCTCCACCGCGGAAATGATGCCGTCGCCGTTCTGGTCGACTCGCGCCACCTCGGCCGCGTACGCGTCGAAGAGGCGTTGCTGCAGGTTCTTTACCCGCGGCTCGAACGAGGCCCGTCGCAGGTAGACGTCGAGGAAGATCTCGTTCGCCAGTCCACTGGGGATGCCCCGCTGGCGGAATTCCCGCTGCGCGTCGACCGCCCCATCGAACTTGTCCGGGTCGCGCGGCAGGTTGGGATCGTCTCCCACGGCGCGGGGATCGTTCTTCACTCCGCTGGGTCCAGACCCGGGCACGATGGACTGCAGCTTCCCGATCTCGCCGTCGTCGAAGGTATCAGGAGCCGCGCCGAACCGGTCGGCAAACCCGCCGGTGAACGGCAGCTCGTACAGTGGGTGGACCCAGTTCGTTCCCAGGTAGTTGAACTCCCAATAGGCGTGGGCATCGCTCTGTTGCAGCGAATTGAACGCTCCCATGCTCAGGTAGATCGGCACGACGTTGGTCTGGACATCGGGGAAACGATCGGATGGGCTCGGGAAGTGCGGTTTCTTCCCGTCGACAGTGAAGGTGTGCCCCGGAGCGTTGTTGCCGGTGCCCATCTTGCCCAGGAGTGCGGCGTCACGAGGCAAGATGGTGCCGAACCGCGCATGCCCGTCAGAGCGCGCGACAGGATCCACCGCCGGCACGGTGACGTCGTGGATCATCCATCCTTCATACCAGCCGCTCTCGTTGTTGATGACGAACAGGCCGGAGATGTCGGTGAAGACGTCGATGAAAGCTCGCGGGTTGGTGGGATCGGTCGGAAGTCCGGGCTTCGGCTCCAGCACCACGCGGACGGCTCCGACCGTCGGCAAGCCACAGTTGGCGCCGGTGGCGGTCAGCTGTGCTTGGTCGTTCACTCCGGGAATGATCTTCGTGAAGACGTTGGGCTCGAAGCCGGTCGTGTCCAGGAGGTAGTACTGGAAGAGCTGGCTGGGAAGGTCAGCCTCGGCGCGGGCCTGCACAGGCAGGATGCTGTGCGGGCGCTCGGCCAGGCGCACCAGCTGATCGCGCAGGGGCGCGGGCAACGACGCTACGTCGCCCCGTGCCACAACCGCCGCCGCGTCTGCGGCAGCGTCGGGGTTCGGATGGCAAGGCGCAGGCGGCTGGTCCGCCCGAGCCTTCGTCGCCGTTGCGAGCAGCGGCAGAAGCAGCGCCATTCGAAGGGTAAAGGAATTCCTCTGCTTGAACTTGATCATTGCCTTCTCCTTGGGAAGAGGTCCACTGCGACCTGTCACGAGAAAAACTCAGCGGTCCTTGTCGCCGTCGCGAGGAATCAACAATCGATCCACAACGAGATCGGCGACTGCGCGCCCCAGCTGCTGGCCTGCCATGAGGTCGAATCGGAAATGCTGCCCTGCGAAGATCCGGCTCAGCGTTGCCTCGCGCGCGGCGCCGGCAAACGACTCGAACGAACGCTGCGTGCCGGGCATGACTTCAGAAGTGACGCTGAAGGCGAAGTGGTCCTCTTCGACAAAGCCGGCGATCACGGCCTCTGCGGCAGCGCTGATCACGGCGTGCGCACCCGGGTAGGAGGGATCCGGCGCCGTCTTGCCGGCCTGCGGAAGCCAATTCGCGTCGGCCATCGTCTCGGGGTTGCCGTCCGTATCCGCCACACGGATCGCGGTCACCGGCCGCCAGAAGCTGTACGTGTACTTTGCGTCGTAGAAGGCGATCACGCAGTCCGCAAGCGTGAGGTCCAGCAGCGCAAACAGGCGCGCGGACACCGCTGTCGTCAGGCGACGGCTCAAGGCCGTCGTCTGCGCGATCTCGTTCCAGTAGTTCTGGATTGCCCCGTTCCAGAATCGACCGGTCAGCGCTTGGTCCGCGGACGCCGCGGTGCTGTCTGCGATGCCCAGAGACTTGATCTCGTTCAAGGCATCGCTGTACGCGTCGCTGGCCAGGGCGGGAGGGGGACGCGGGCGAAACTGGCTTGCCCGCTCAAGCGCGAAGGGCTTGACGTGCGACCAGTTCGTGAACTGGGGCTGCGCCGGAAAATTCGGTGGAGTCGACTGATAATCGCCAGGGAGGCTGCCGAAGAGGAACTTGACGGGCGGCGCCGCGGATCCGTCGTCGGCTCGCAAGGCGAGGATGCGATCGGCAACATCCTGCCCGATGCGAACGCCCTCCGTCTTCTGGGCTCCGTCGGGAACTTGCGCCAGCGATTGCTGAAGCTGCGCGTCGAGCTGTGCGCTGAAAGATGGGTACAGGGCAACGAGAACCTCGTGCGCGGCCGCCGCGGCCGCGGCTTCCTGTGAGGCGGCCCGCGAGGAGAGGCGGATCAGGTACGGCGCATGCGCCCGGTCGATGGAATTGACCGCGTCGTAGATCGCGGCATGGAGGATGGCGAAGCTACGTGTCGGATGGATTGTTGACGGTTGAGCGCCCGGCGTGCGAACGATCCGAAGCAGTGCCTTGTTCCATTCCACCACTGGATTGACCGGCTGCGCCTGCTCCGCAGCGGAGACGGCTGGACGTGCCTCCCGGGCCTCGCTGGCCAGCGGTTTGCCGCACGCGGCCGCGAGAGCGGCAAAGCTGATCGGAAGAAGCAATGTTCGATTCATCGGGCACCTCGAAGGTTGAGTCATGAGCGGCTTGCTGCTGCGATGGAGGGAAGAACTCGGTCACGGTGGCCCGGCAACCGGAGGAGCCTGTGTTCGTGCCCAGTCTTCGGGGGAGCGGCCAGAAGCATCCCGGCGCGTGCGTGACGCGCCGGCCGCGGTCAGCAGATCGGCAACCTCGGAGCGTCCGAAGAGCCGGGCGAACATCAGCGCGGTCTGACCGACGCTGTTTGCCTGATCGACCGCGCACGGCTGCGTGAGAAGCAGCTCCACCACGCGCTTGTGGCCCTGGAACGCCGCACCCATCAGAGCCGAGTTGCCGTGTCCGTCGCCGGCGCAAGCGTCGGCGCCGAGTCGGAGCAGGGTGCGCACTGCCTCGGCGTGACCGTGATATGCGGCGAAGATCAGCGGGGTGAAACCGCGCCCGTCGCGAGCCTCCACCGATACGCCGGCGCGCGCGAGGCCCTCGAGCATCGCTTCGTCTCCCTCGCGCGCGGCCGCCAGAAGGTAGCGCTCCGCGTCCGCCTGGGGGACTTCGCGTTTCGTGAGAACCGACAGTTCCGCGACCAGCGCTCCCCCGAGCAACAGGGGAAACGCCAGCACGACGACCTCTGCGCGCGAGGTCATCTCAGCGAACCGCCAGCCGGGCAGCGTCGGGGCTGACGCCCACCGCCTCGGCGAGCCGGGCGCCGTACTCCTCGTCGGCCTGGAGCATGAAGCCGACGATCCGCGTCTTGACGGTCGCGTTCTTCACCTGCCCCAGATCGCCGGCCAGGTTCTGCACCAGCCGCGTGCGCGCCGCCGCGTCGAGCCTCCGGTAGAATGCACCCGCCTGCGAGAAGTCGTCGGTCTTCTCGATGCGCGCCTGCTGCGTGGTGCCGGACAGCCGCGATCGCGAATAGACATACGCCGGCGTTTCGGCGACGGCGCCGGCCGCGCTCGGCTCGTAGTTCACGTCGCTCGCCGGACGGGCGCCGCTCATCGGGCCGGCCTGGTTGTTGTTCGCCACCGGCGAGCGCGCGTGATTGACCGGAAGCTGGAGATAGTTCGGCCCGACCCGATAGCGCTGCGTATCGGTATAAGCAAAGAGCCGTCCCTGCAGGAGCCGATCTTCCGAGGGCTCGATCCCCGGCGGCTGCACCGCGGGGCTGAACGCCGACTGCTCGGTGTCCTCGAAGTAGTTCTCAGGCGTCTGCTCCAGAGTGAAGCGGCCGAGTACCACTGAAGGCACCTGGTCCTCGGGCCAAGTCTTGGTGGGGTCCAGCGCATCGAAGCTGAAGCGATCGAGGTCCTTCGGCTCGAGGACCTGCGCGGTCAGATCCCAGCTCGGCCGATCGCCGCGTGCGAGCGCGTCGTAAAGGTCCTTGGTGGCGTGCTGGAAATCGTTGGCTTGCAGCCGTGCCGCCTCCTCCGAGGTCAGCGTCTTCAGGCCTTGGCGCGAGAGATAGTGGAACTTCACGTAGCGAACCTCCCCTTTCGCATTGACGAACTTGAAGGCGTGCACGCCGTGGCCGTCCATCTGGCGGTAGTTCGCCGGCATGCCCAGGTCCGAGTAGAGCTGGGTGATCATGTGCGTCGACTCGGGCACGTGGGAGAAGAAGTCGAAGAACCGATTCGAGTCTTGCCGGTTGGTCACCGGCGACGGCTTGAGCGAATGAACCATGTCGGGGAACTTGATCGCGTCCCGGATGAAGAAGACCGGCAGGTCGTTGCCGACCAGGTCCCAGTTGCCTTCCTCGGTGTAGAACTTGAGGGCGAAACCGCGCGGATCCCTCAGTGTCTCGGGCGAATTCCCGCCGTGCACGACGGTAGAGAAACGCACGAACATTGGCGTGCGCTTGCCCTTGCCGGAGAAAATCTTCGCGCGCGTGAATGCGGAGAAGTCGCTGGCGCTCTCGAATGTGCCGTACGCTCCGACGCCACGGGCGTGCACCACGCGCTCGGGAATGCGCTCGCGATCGAAGCGGGCGAGCTTCTCGATCAGTGTGAAGTCTTCGAGCAACACGCTGCCGCGCGCGCCGGCGGTCTTGGAATTCTGGTTGCTCCCGACGGGCGCGCCGGAGTCGGTGGTGAGAGTGGCCGCTGTGGCCATGATCGCGGTCAAGAGTAAGGACGGATGCATGTTCTCTCCTTTCCTGAGGCCGCCGACCGGAACACGGACTGATTTATTCCCCGCGAGAATTTGCATGCGGGCACAGCGCCCGCACGCCACCGCCTCAGCGATCCTCTGCGTCGTTCTTCGGAATGCCGGCGGCGAACCAGTGTCCGTTCGCGGCGCTGATGATGAGCAGCACGGGGCTATCGCAAGCCGCCGGCGGCGCCGGCGTGAGCGCGTCGTCGATGCGGAAATCGCCATTGGCTTCGATGGCGGCGCCAGCCACACTCGAGCTGTGCACGGTAGCCGTAGTTCCCGTCGGATTGGGTCGGCCCCGCGATTATTCCCAGGAGGAATTTCCAGACGCGGCCGCGGTCGGCGTCGAGGTGAATGCGCTTCCATTGCTCTCGAGTTTCCTGCTCATCCTGCTCGCGGAGCTGCCGGACAAGACCCTCTACACAGTGCTGCTCCTCGCCACGCGCAACCGACCGTGGCCGGTGTTGTTCGGCGCATGGGCGGCCTTTCTCGCACACGGTTTCATCGCCGTCGGCTTGGCCAACATCTTGGGAGCGCTACCAACCTGGCTGCTGACGTTCGGGACAGCCGGCCTGTTCATCACCTTCGGGTTGCGTCTGCTCTTTCAACGCAACGAGATCGGGGAATCGGCAGACCCTCTGGCTGCGGATCGGGTCCTGACCACCAGCTTCTGGCTCGTATTCGCGGCGGAGTGGGGAGACGCTACGCAGATCGGCACGGCGGCATTGGTGGCGCGGTTCCCGGAGCACCGCTGGCAGGTGCTTTCGGGAGCGACGCTGGGTCTCTGGGTTGGCGCGTTGCTGGCGGTCGCCATCGGCAGAGCTGCCGGCCACTGGTTGCCCGAGGTCGCGATGCGACGGGTCGCCGGTGCAGTCTTCTGCGCATTCGCGATCTTCACCGCGGTCCATGGATACTGAGATCGAAGCACAGCTCGCAGAGCAGGAGCGCCACGCCGCCGAGCAAGGCCGCCGCAAAGATCCGATCGCGATCGACGGCCGACCAGGACGCCGCCAGATGTCTAAGGGCCATAGGGATTGCCGTAGCCGGCGTCGTCTGTCGAAGACTGCTCCACGGTCACGGTGCCCTGGAAGGCCGTCTTTCCGGGCATAAGAGCGTCCGAGAACGCGCACGTCTTGGGGCCGGCGCCCATCGTCGCGGTGAAGCTCGCGCCCGCAGCGAGAATGGGCGAGCTCAGCTCGGAGCAGTCGTTTGAGGCAACTTGATGGTCGACCGCATCTTCATTGGTGAACTGCAGCTGCGCGCCGGCCATCACGGAAATCGTGGAGGGATTTACGCCCGCAGCCCGCAGCGAAACCATCGCAGGCCCGGAGCTCGAGGGAGAACCACCGCAGGCCGCCAGGGCAAGCGGGAAGAGCAGGATTGCTTTGCGCATCGATTCCTCCGGAATGAAGTGGACGTCAGGGCGAGACGACGATCTGGCCAGTCATCTCCTCGTGCCCGCTGCCGCAGAAGACGGTGGAGTGGAAATCGTAGGTCGCGGCCTTGTCCGGCACGATCCGCACGCGCGTGATCTTGCCTGGCTCGATGATCTCGTCGATTTCGAGATCTGGCGCCTGGAAGCCGTGCTTGCGATCGAGAGTAGTCAGCTCGAGCACCACGGGCACGCCCACCTTGAGCTCGATCACGCCGGCGTGAACTTGAACCTCTCCGCCGTCACCTGGATGACCTTCTCCTGCGCCGCCACATCCGCGTTGGCGGCCACGAGAAGCAATGCGAGCAAAGGCGCAAGCATCCACTGCGCACGCATCCCTAGCCCCCGCTTGCAGCGGCCGGCCGCGAAGCGCTAGCGCCTTCCAACGAGTCTTGCTTGAGCGTGAGCGCCAGGCGGGACTCGGCCACGGAGATCTCGCGGAACCCGAGTCCCCGCCGCGGATGCGCCGGGTCCCAGGGCAGCGGTGTGCGCTTCGGCTGCGACATGGGTGCGGGCAGCGGGAAGATGAGTGACGTCGCCGCGTGGTGCGCGATTTCGCCGGTCTTGAAGTGATGCTCCTGGTGGATGTGCCCGTAGAAGACGGTGACGTTCTTCCAGTGCTGGAGCAGGTCGATGGCCTTGCTGCCGTCCTTGGTAGCCCAGTCCCACGCCGGCGCCAGGTCGAAGAGCGGCCGGTGGGTGAAGACCACGATGGGCGCCGCCGGACGCAGCGGCTTCAGATCCGCGAGCAGCCAGTCCATCTGAGTGTCGCCGATGGAGGCCTGCGGATCGGAAACGTTGTCCAGCACCGCGAAGTGAATTCCTTTGTAGTCAAACGAATAGTGTGTGGGGCCGAAGTTCTCTTGATAGGCCTTGCCCCAGTCCAGCGAGGCGTCGTGCTCGCCGGGCATGTAGTGCTGTACCGGCGTCTTGAGGTCGGCGACGATGGCCTTGAATTCGCGCATGCGCTTGCGGCGCTCGGCCTCGTCGTCGGTAGCGTGGGTGAGGTCGCCGGTGAAGACGACGAAGTCGGGTGCCGAGGACAGCGCGTTGACCGCGGCCACCCCCTGCCGGAGCGTGTTGGCCGCCTCGGGGTTGGGCGGACCTTTGAAGCCCCAGTGCGAGTCCGAGAGCTGGACGAAGAAGAAATCGTCCTCTTGCCCGCCGGACTTGCGTAGGATGTTCGTGCAGGCTCCGGCCAGGCCAGAGGCGAAAACTACGCCGCCCAGGCCGACAAGCTGCATGAACTCGCGACGCCCCTTGGGTTCGTTCATGTCGGCTCCCTCCGCCGGCATGACTCGACCCCACCGCCGCCTATTCCCGTGTCTAGAGCTGTGAATCAGCCTTGGCGGCGCACCAACTCGACGAACTTCTGCAATTCGGCCTCGTTGAGGTCGGAAACTGCCCAGTAATGCATGCCGTCCTTTGCCCAGCAGTACGCGCTGTACCCGCGCCGCGAGAGGCGCTGCAGCGGCTCGTCGCCGGCGCGCTTGCTCGGCCAGACGAAGAGGTTCACGACGTGCTGCGCGCGCCGGTAGACGAGCGCTGCCGCAGGCGTGTCCTCCACGTAATCGAGCCGGCCACCCGCCAGCGGATAGCCCTCGGCGGCCCAGTCCGTCACCGACACCGAATAGTCGAGCTTTCCCTGGAACCAGGGCTTGACGGTGTGCTGGTCGGAGGAGGCGACATCCGTGAGATGGTTGGCGAGCAGCGACCGGACGTGCGCCGCGATCACTGCGTCGGTGACTGAAGCTTCGGACGGCGGCGGCCAGAGGCGCGGCCCGGCCACGACCAGCAGTGCCGCGGCTGCCGCAAAGGGCGCAAGCGCCGCCCACTTCCACGCGCGCCGCAGATGCCGCGCAGCTCGCGGGGGCGCGGGGCTCCGCTCTACGGACCCCACGGGAACGGGAAGTCCTTCCGCGTGCAATGCGTCGCGCACCCGCGCCTCGAATTCCGGCGACGGCGCGTACCGGATCAGGTTCGCACGCGCCGAGGCCTGCAGCTCGCGCAGTGCTCGCTCCTCTTCGCCGCAACCGGGGCAACGGGCGACGTGCTCCTCGATCTCCAGCGCTCCGCGCAGATCGAGCTCGTTGTCCACGTAGGCGTCGATCAGCCGTTTCGTCTCGGAGCAGTTCATGACGCGCTCCCGGCCTGCTCGCGGCGGCCGACGGCGGCCTGCAGCTGACGCCGCGCGCGCGAGAGCCGCGACATCACCGTGCCGATGGGAATGCGCGCCACGTCGGCGATCTCCTTGTACGAAAGTCCTTCCATTTCGCGCAGCACGAAAACCTCACGGAACTCGAACGGCAGCGCCTCCACGGCCTCGCTGAGAAGGCGCTGCTGCGCCGAGCGCAGTACCAGCACCTCGGGCGTTTCAGAAGCGCGCCCATTCGAGGCCGGCTCGCTATGAAGCACCTCGTCGAACTCCGTGCCCAGCTCACGGGCGCGGTTCTGCTGCAAGAAAGTATAGGCGCTGTTGCGAACCACGGTCAGCAGCCAGGCACGCGGGTTGTCACCGCTGAATCCGTCGAAGAAGCGGAATGCGCGCACAATGGCCTCCTGCGTGACATCCTCGGCATCGTGGTCGTTGCGCAAGAGCCAACGAGCGAGGTTGTAGCCCGCCCTCATATGGGGCAGCACCAGTGCTTCGAACGAGTCGACTCGATGCGGCAACACTCCTCCGAGCGGCCAGGTCCACCCCCTGCGACCGCGGCACGAGTGCCTTTATTCCGCTTTCGCACCAGCGTTCTCCGATGTTAGCCGGAATCGCGCTCATCCTCCGTCTCCCAGCGCCGCTCCTCCTGCTCGTCGTGCACCTGCAGGATGCCGGAGTAGCCAGTGGAGAGCGGCGCGAGCAGATCCTGGAAGTGGCACACCTTGGGTCCGGTGCCGACCGCGACGGAGTAGGTGTCCCCTGGATTCAGGAGGGTGGACGACAGCTCGGCGCAGTCATTCGAGTAGATCTGGTGAGGTCGAGCATCGGCGTTGACGAATGCAAGCACGTTGCCCGCCTCGACCTAGAGGACGGGTGCGCTGACTCCGTGCTCGTCGAGCCGCTCGACCGGCTCTTGCCTCGCTTCGCGGCCCAAGCCCGCGCACCCGCAGAGCGCCGACAGCACCGCGATCTTCATCGACTTGCAATCCATGGCTCTTCTCCTTGGTCTGATCTCAGCACCGTGGACTCGACGGCTACGTCGGCATTCCGGCGGGAATGAATTCGTACCCGAGGCGGTCAATGCGGGCCGAGGTGATGAGGATGTGTTCACTGTCGCGCGCCGTGGCGCTCGTCGGACTCTTCGCGGCAGCGATCACCGCCCGCGCGGAAGAGGCGGTGCCTGCCGTCTTCACCGTTCGGGAAGGCACCCTGGGGTACACCATCACGCACAAGCTGCACCAAGTGAGGGGCACCACCCATGACTTCGAGGGAAAAGTGGTCGTCGCGACGGATGGCGCCGCGCGCGTGCAGGTGCGCGCCAAGGTGGCGAGCTTCGACAGCGGCAATTCGAATCGCGACGAGCACATGCGCGAAGTGACTCACGAGGTGGAGCACCCGTATTGCTCGGTCAAAGGCACTGCGACTGGAGTGAAGCTCCCCCTCGACGCCCCGCGGACGATCATCTTGGCCGGCACGGTGGAGCTCAACGGGCAGCGCATCTCTGTCGAGATCCCCGTCGGGCTCACCCACAGCGGAAGCCGGCTGCGCGCGAGTTTCTCGTTCGCAGTCAGCCTGGATGACCTCAAGATCCAGCGTCCGGCGCTCCTCTTCGTCAGGGTGGAGGACCAGCTGATGATCGAGGGCGACCTCCTCCTTGAATGATCGAGTCAGGGAATTTCCGCGGAGCAGTCGGGTCGTCATGTCGGGCACCGGGACGCGACCGCTCACGCGCACGTCCCCCGCGGAGTCTTGCAGTCGCGTCCGGTGCCCGCCCCAAGATTCGGGAATAGGACCGGGCCGGCAAAGTCCTCTCGTCATGAACCTCTATGCGAAGCGTTCGTTCCGGCTGGCCACTTCCCCTTTCCTCTTCTCGCTCATCGCAGTGCTGTCAGCGTGCGGGGGCGGCTCGAACGGATCCACCGGCTCGACGGTCCCCGCGCCGGATGCGACGGTGATCGGGTGGTATGTGGGAGCGACCAGCGTCGAGACCACCGTCAAGGTTGGCAGCAACGTGCAATGGAAATCGACGGACGGCATGACGCACACGGTGACCTCGGGCTCCATGCCGTCGGCGTTTGCGGAGCTCAACGTTCCGGCCAGCGGCGTGTCGTCGCCGATGGCGTTCAACACGCCCGGCACGTTTCCCTACTTCTGCTCGATCCATGGCGCCAAGGTGCAGAACGGGACGCTGACGGTGACACCCTGACTGGGCGATTCGTATCGGGCGTCGCTTCGGCGGCCCTTTGCTTGCTGTTCGTCTCGCGCGCAGCGGCCCAGCAGACCGCGCCATCGAAACCGGCAGACGACTTCGAGCTGCTTCCGCCAGAGAAGCCGCCGGATGCCGCAGAGCTGCTGCGGCAGCGCCAGGTCGAAGAGGGGATCGCTCGCAGGCGGGCATTGTTGACCGTGCATCAGGCGGTCGGGCTGGGCATGCTTGCGGGCCTTGCCACTACCGTCGTGCTGGGCCAGCTCAACTATCAGGACAAGTACGGCGGCGGCGGAGATACCGGCCGCTGGTACAACGCGCACAGGGATGCGGCGCTCATCACCTCCGCGCTCTTTGCCACGGCGGGCACCTTGGCGTTGCTTGCGCCGAACCCAACCGAAAAGCGGATTCGCCTGGACACCGTCACGCTTCACAAGGCGTTCATGGGCATCGCCGCCGCCGGATTCGCGGCGGAGATCGTGCTCGGCTTCGTTGCCGCGTCGCGGGAGGGGAAGATCTCGCAGCGCGATTTTGCTCTGGCACACCAGATCGTCGGCTACGCGACGCTGATTTCCGCTGCGGCGGGATTCACCATCTTGACCACCAGCTTCTGATCGAGCGGAGGGGGCATGGCCGACGGGACCAGACGCGAACTGCTTCGCCGCACGGCCCTCCTCGTCTGCGCGCCGGCCCTCGGAAGGGTGCTATCCGGCTGTGTCCGGCGCATCGACGCCGCGCGCGACCAGGAGGTGCCTGCGTCAGTGGCGGGTGTTCTCGCGGTGCCGCTCACACTCGTGCCGGAGCTGGCGAACACGGGCGGCTTCGTGGTCGTGCAATCGCCGGAGGTGG
>Ga0209526_10000273_pt1 | contig 32631 bp, 31 predicted proteins | sample JacPinW_OM2H0_M1_FD_188566 | JGI IMG/M metagenome (GOLD analysis project Ga0209526, IMG submission 188566) | Forest soil microbial communities from Algoma, Ontario, Canada - Jack Pine, Ontario site 1_JW_OM2H0_M1 (SPAdes) (version 2) | ecosystem: Environmental > Terrestrial > Soil > Boreal... | reverse complement strand
CACGCTCAAGCCGACGAGCAGTGCTGCGACTTGGAATGGATCGCCGTGTCGTGCAGGCGCATTGGTTGACCCTCCCCCGATGGCAACACGAGTTGCATGCGTGTTGTACGCGCGGCTTCCGCAAGTGTCGATGTGTCGCCCCCTCAAGACCGCGTGGACATTGCGGAGCAGTCGCAATAGGCCGGGGAAAATAGCGGTTTCAGAACATCGGGGCGGAGTTGGATTGAGTCACAAGTTCATTGAAGCAATCGACTTTAAGTTAAGCGTGTAACGCACTGTAATGACCCGGCGCCGCGTAACCAACACTACAGCTCAAAGGCATGCCAGATGCGTAGGACCGGATCACCTGGGACGATTGGGGCGGTTGGTATGACCACATCGCGCCGCCCAATGTGATGCAATGGAAGGGCGGCGGTCCGGCGGGCTACCAGGGCTCGCAGTTCCGCTACGGCTCGCGCGTACCCTGTCTGGTGGTGAGTCCGTACGCCAAAGTCGGCATCGACTCGACGTTTCATTCGCACATCAGCATCGTGAAGTTCTGCCTGCGCAACTTCGCACTGCCGTCTTTGGGGGGCTTCGATGCATTGCCTGGCGACAAGTCGGACAACATGTGGGGATGTTTCGACTTCGCCGCCCCGCCGCGCCTCGGCGTACCCTCGTTGGTTCCCCAATAGAACGAACTCCAAGCCTCGGAGGGATCGCTAAGCACCGATGCAGGGACGTCACCCTCAATTCGAAGAGCAATCGCCATGAACCTGAAGCGCTTCCCTCGCTGTCCGCTGACCTTCGGCCCGACACCAATCCAGCCCTTGAAGCGCCTGAGCGCGTATCTCGGCGGCAAGGTCGACCTCTATGCCAAGCGCGAGGACTGCAATAGCGGCTTAGCTTTTGGCGGCAACAAGACCCGCAAGCTCGAGTACCTGATCCCCGAGGCGCTCGCCCAGGGGTGCGACACACTGGTGTCCATCGGTGGCATCCAATCGAATCAGACGCGGCAGGTCGCCGCCGTGGCGGCGCACCTTGGGATGAAGTGTGTGCTGGTGCAGGAGAACTGGGTCAATTACTCCGACGCCGTCTATGACCGCGTCGGTAACATCGAGATGTCGCGCATCTTGGGCGCCGAGGTGCGATTGGACGCGGCCGGTTTCGACATCGGCATCCGTCCGAGCTGGGAAATGGCGATGGAGGACGTTCGCAAGGCCGGCGGAAAGCCGTTCCCGATTCCGGCGGGGTGCTCGGAACATCCGCTAGGTGGCCTGGGCTTCGTCGGTTTTGCTGAAGAAGTGATGGCGCAGGAGACCGAACTCGGTTTCAAATTCGATTACATCGTGGTTTGCTCGGTCACCGGGAGTACTCAAGCCGGCATGGTGGTGGGCTTCGCCGCACACGGCCGGGCAAACCGCGTGATCGGCATCGATGCCTCCGCCACGCCGGCAAAGACCAAGGCGCAGATCCTGCGTATCGCACAGAACACCGCCAAACTGGTCGAATTGGGCCGCGAGATCACCGACCAGGATGTGGTACTCGACACTCGCTATGGCGGCCCGGCATATGGCTTGCCCAACGAAGGCACGATGGAGGCTATCCGCCTCTGCGCACGGCAGGAAGGCGTGCTGACAGACCCCGTCTATGAGGGCAAGTCCATGCACGGGATGATCAACATGGTTCGACTGGGCGAGTTTCCGCGGGGCTCCAAAGTGCTGTACGCCCACCTGGGTGGCGTGCCGGCATTGAACGCCTACAGCTTCCTGTTCCGCAACGGCTGAACGAGCTACGGGCGTCGATACGCTTCCTATCCATCGGCGCTATATTGAACGCCTCATAAACCTGCTATCTGAGCGGTAGGCCGTGAAACATTGGATCGCTTGCGTCGCGGTGGTCGCGGCCTACCTGAGCGCCACCGCGATCGCCGCCGAGCAGACGTTTATCGCACGGCCGCCTAACGCACTCGCCTCGGTTCCGCCGATGGGCTGGAACAGCTGGAACCACTTCGGGTGCGACATCAGCGAGGCGACGATCCGCAAGGAGGCGGATGCCATGGTGAGCTCCGGCATGAGAGATGCCGGCTACCAGTACGTCGTCGTGGACGACTGCTGGCACGGCGAGCGAGATGCGGAGGGCAACATTCACGCTGACCCTCATCGCTTCCCCTCGGGCATCCGCGCGCTCGCGGACTACGTGCACTCGAGAGGCCTGAAGTTCGGAATCTATTCCGATGCCGGCGACCGGACCTGTCAGGGGAAGCCCGGTAGTCGCGGGCATGAGTTTCAGGACGCGCTGCAATACGCCGCCTGGGGCGTGGACTACCTGAAGTACGACTGGTGCAACGCGGAGTCATTGGAGGTACGGGCAGCCTACGAAACAATGGGCGACGCATTGCGCGCGACCGGCCGGCCGATCGTTTTCAGCGTCTGCGAGTGGGGCACTCACAAGCCGTGGCTCTGGGCCGCGTCGCTTGGCGGCAATCTCTGGCGCACGACAGGCGATATCTACGATGGTTGGATAGGCAACGGGCGCGATAAGAACGGTGTGCTGAATATCCTCGATCTGCAGTCGGGTCTGGAGGGATTTGCCGGCCCCGGACACTGGAACGACCCCGACATGCTCGAAGTGGGAAACGGGGGAATGAGCCCGGACCAGTATCGCGCCCACTTCAGCCTGTGGGCGATCCTCGCCGCGCCACTGATGGCGGGTAACGATCTGTCGAGCATGAACGCGGAGACGCGCCGCATCCTCACCAACCGTGAGGTGATCGCCGTTGATCAGGACCGTCTTGGCGTGCAGGGCCGCCGCGTCGTCCGCAGTGGCGACACCGAAATCTGGGTTAAGCCTCTCGAAGGTGGAAGTCAGGCCGTAGTTCTGCTGAATCGCGGCGCGGCCCTCACGACTATCCGGCTGGAGTGGTCGGCTCTCGGCTTGCCACCCTACGTGCCATTGAGCCTGCACGATCTGTGGTCCGGCCGTACCCTGCGGCCGAGAACCGCGGTCGTCACCTTGGACGTGCCTCCCACGGCTGCGGTCATGCTGCGCGCCGTCCCCGCTCGTTTCGGCGGACGCTGAGCCATACGAGGCCGTGGGCGTGATCGATATAGTTCAAGCGGCGCAGCGTTTCAGCCGTGTGCCCGCGGCGACGTTGGAATCAGGTTCATTGGTGCATGAAAAATGACTTGGCAGCCGCAAAGCAGAAGGGAGCCACTAAAGTCACGTGGTAGGCTTCGGCGACTGCGCGTGCACCACCGTCGGTAGCACCTTGCGAGACAGCATTGGCAGCAACAATCTGTTTTGCCAACGCAAAGCCTTGCTTCAGATTGGCATGAAGGTCGTTGACCGATACCGGGGACTCAAGATCGAGAACACTGATCGACGCAGTTGCTGGTGCATGTGAAGCCCAATAGCCCTGCATCAACTGTGTGTTGAGCCAAAAGACGACTGGGTCGACATTGCCGCCACAGAGCAGTAGCGGTGCACTGGGAATCCAGTCGCGCAAATCGTTCCGTTCCAACGCCTGCCGCCAAGGAAGCTCAGGCGCCGCCGCCGGCGTCCCGGTCGTAAACGTCGGGAATCCCCCGTCCGGATGGGCCTGCGCGTCGTGGAGGTAGCTGAGCCGATAGCTGTTCTGGAGCAAATTGCCATTGCCAAAGCCGAGGGCGAAAACCGCAGCTAGGTTTGCGGGTGCCGTCGGTGGAGTGATGTCGGCAAATTCCGGAGCGGGCGGTGTCAGGGCAAACAGCGCGTATTGCGGAAGTTTCCCGCCTGCATACAGCTGACTTCTGAGCATCGTGCTGGGCAGCAAGGATTCGATGCCACCCGCGTACTGTGGCTCAAATACGTCAACGGCGCTGGCGTAGATATTTCCGTAGGCGGCCTGATCGGCAGTGAGGAGAAGCGTAGATGATACGGTCGCACCGCCGTTGACCTCACCGTAAAATACTGCATCGACAAACGCGGCAAGCGCATACGGCCCCGACATGGGCACAGACGCGTTAACTTTCATTCCGGCGGCCTGCATGGCGCGATGCGTTGCCATGGCCACGTAACCGCCCTGTGAGTAGCCGGTAACGAACAACTGCCCGCTATCCTTCGTAAGCGTTGCAGATGCGAGCGGGAGCGCGGTACGCGCCGCTGTCAGTGCATCGATCATGTCCTTCGATTGCTGATCGGCAATCAGGTACGGATGGTAAGCAAGCGTGGACGTGTCATAGCCGGCGTAGTTTGGCGCGACCACGATGTAGCCCTGCGATGCGAACAGCGCAGCGAGGAACAGCGTCTCGGCATTTTGCATGTTTGCGATGTTGAACGCGCGATCCGTCGAGGTGCCGTGCGCGTACAAGACGATCGGACGCGCGCCAGTGCAGCTCGCACCCGCACCTGTAGGCACCATCAGCGCCGCGGATCCGGTGGTGGTCTCGTTCGCGCCGCCGACCGTGGTGTACTTGATGTGATAGATTAGAACGTCGCAAACCGGGGCGCCGCTAAGAGACAGCAGCTGCTGATTGGTTGCACTGTTGAGCTCGAGCAGCAGAGTGGGCGCTGTGACTGTCGACAGGAGTTCAGGCGGGCTTTGCAGCAGCGTACCGCGAGGCGGGGCCACGCCGGCAGTGCCTGACTCGCCGCTGTTGCCGCAGGCAGCCAGCAGAAACGCTGGAACAAAAAGCAGATACGAACGCTTGATTAGTCGCATGGTCTTATCGTCGGAAATCCTTGAGGCTATGTTCTACACGGGTAAGGCACGACCAGGCAACGGGGATTGGGCCTATACGTGGGACCTGGCCTGCATGCCGTGCCGTGGCTCGGACCTCCGCAGAGCTCACCTCGTGATGTCCGTCGTGGGTGTGTTCGACAGACAGTATCCGTTAAGAGTGTCGAGTCATCATCAGGTCGGCGACGGGAGTGCCGCGATTGCACCGAGATAGAACCCAAGCTCCATCAGCTGCTGCGCGGCGCCCATGCCGTCACCGGTATAGCCACCGAGGCGTCGCAGCAGGTACAGCCCCCAAACGCCACCGGCCACTCCAGCAGCGCCGGCGCCCCCGAGGGCAGGCGTGCCCAGTAGTGGGAGAGGGGCGATCGCGACGAGGCCTGCGACCGCAATTGACGCTCCGGAGACATCCTGCGCGAACGGACGTGCGCGCGAATCACCGCGCTCGCGAGTGTAGGGGAGACAGGCCATCAATACGACGACGCCGAACCGGCTTATCGCGTGGCCGGACACCAGGAGCTGCGCCGCACGAACGGGCACCACGGCTTGCAAGCAAGTCACCTTGAGGAGCAGCGCGAGCACCAGGGCCAATGCACCAAAGACTCCAATCCGTGGATCCTTCATGATCGCCAGTGTCTGATCGCGGGTCCGCCCGCCGCCGAATCCATCCATGGTATCGGCCAAGCCATCCTCGTGCAGCGCACCGGTCAGGAGGATCGTAGCAACGGTGCTCGCAACCACTGCGACAAGAGGTGGCCACAGGAGTGACCCCAGCAGCAACGTCGCGGCGCCGGTGGAGCCGACCAGCAGCCCGATCACGGGAAGGTAGTGGATCGCGCCCCGCAACTGCGCCTCGGAGTGGCCGACCCACCGCGGCACGGGGAGGCAGGTGAAGAACTGTACCGCCGCAAGGAGCCGGATCAGCTCGCGCCTGGCGACGGGAATTGCTTCAGGCACTCGTGAGCTCCGCGAACCAGAACTGCTCGCCACCGTACTCTGGGGGACCGGTATAGCTACGCAGTCCGCTGACAAGTGCAGGAACGGGCCACCGAAACTTAGGTGCGTGCGTGACGAACGTATGAAACTCGCCGTTCTCGCCGCAGGCATCGACGCCCTCGGGAAGATCGGCGATGAACTGCCGATCGTATGGCCTGCCGCAGAATGACTGCGGCAGCCAGCGTGTGTTGACGCACACGCAGAGGGCCTTGATGCCTCTGCCCAGCACCTCTTCCACGACGAGCGGTCTCGGCCATCTCCACAGGGGCAAATGTGCGGTCATGTGCGCCCGGGCACAGACATTCTCTTCCCACTCTCGATGGGGGATCAGGTCAATATCGCCAAATATGGCGTGCTCGATCCCCCGACCATGGGCCTGAGCCAGAGTTTCGACGAACACAGCCTCGTAGCGAGCCCAATCCGCGCGAGGCGCAAGGAGTTCCACCCCGAGCGATTCCGCCTGTGCGCGGACCAGGGACTTCGGAAGGGCGTGGGATCGACTGCGGTCGGCCGCCTCCTCGAACATGGCGACGAGCGTAGTGACGCTGAAGCCTTGCTCCATCGCCAGGTGCAATGCGAGGCACGAGTCCTTCCCGCCGCTCCAGGAACAAAGTGCCTGGCGAATGGCGCTCACACCGCTCTCCCGCTCACGCCTGCGCCCTCAAAGGTCGCCATCTCGGTGAACAGGGCGACCGCCGCGCGCACGAGGGGCAGCGCCATCGCGGCGCCGGTCCCCTCTCCCAGGCGCATGTCCAGATTCAGCAGCGGCTGCACGCCCAGATGCGCGAGCAGCGCGCGGTGGGCGTGCTCGGCTGAGGAGTGTGCGAACACGCAGTAATCCAGCACACGTCGGTCAAGTTGTGCGGCCAAGGCAACTGCGACCGTCACCGTGAAGCCGTCGACCAGCACCAGCAGGCCGCGTGATGCAGCGGCCAGCGTCGCCCCTGTCAGCATCGCGATCTCGCAGCCACCGAACTCGCTCGGCAGCTGCAACGCATTCTGAGGCGGTGCGCGTCGTGCCCACGCCGAGGCGAGCACCGCTTTCTTACGTGCAAGGCCCGGATCGTCGAGACCTGTCCCTCGGCCTACGCAATCGTCAAGGGGAATGCCAGTGAGCCCGTGCATGAGGAGCGCGGCGGAGGCCGTATTGCCGATGCCCATCTCGCCCAGCAGAACCGTGTTCGACGCCGGAGAGATGACCTCGGCAACGACCTTGGCGCCAAGTTGCAATGCACGCTCGTACTCCGCCGTGGTCATGGCCGGCTCGACGCTCAGATCTCGCGTGCCACGCCGCACCTTTGCGTCGATGAGTCGGGGATGGGAAGGAAGATCGCTGTCAATTCCGGCATCGACGATCCACAGGTCGATGCCCTGTGCCTTCGCCAGCACGCTGATTGCCGCGCCACCCGACAGAAAGTTCATGACCATCTGCGTCGTAACCACACGCGGGTAGGCGCTGACGCCACGGTCGGCGACTCCGTGGTCGCCGGCGAATACCAGAGCTACCGGCTGCTTGATAGTCGGATGCAGCGTGCGCAATACAGCGCACACCTGAGCGGCCAGCGGCTCGAGTCGCCCCAGAGCGCCTTGCGGCTTGGTCAGGATGTCCAGGCGGCGGTTGGCGGCGGTCCGCATTGCCTCATCAACTGCAGCAACGGGCCCGCGGCCCGCATCTGCGCGGCTCTGCTGAACGGGCGCAGACAAAAGCGTTGAGCTCATGGGAATTCCTTGAGGGTGAGCGGCAGTCCTGCCGCCAGTAGCACGACGCGCTCGCAACGCGCCGCCAACCGCTGGTGCAGCTGACCCGCTTCGTCCGCGAACGTGCGCGCCAGAGCATTCGCCGGGATGACGCCTTGGCCGACCTCATTACTGACAAAGACTTGATCTCCCGCGAGGCTTGCCAGGCTGTCAAGGAGCGCGTTCCGCTGCGGCTCGAGGTCTGCGGAACATGGGGACAACAGAAGGTTCGTGAGCCACAGCGTCAGACATTCGATGACCACGATGCCGTTCGGGCGCGCCGCTGCGCGAAGCGCATCGGCGAGGCAAATGGACTCCTCAACGACGGTCCACTCGGCAGGGCGTCGCGCCCGGTGTGCGGCAATGCGCGCACGCATCTCCTCGTCATCGGCCGTGGCGGTGGCGATCACGGTGACCGGACCACCATGGGCGCGCGCGAGTTTCTCTGCGTACCGACTCTTGCCTGACCGCACGCCACCCAGCACGAGGGTTTTCATAAGCCGCGTCTGCGCGTCAACCAACCGCGCTTCCTGACCGGTGCGTCAGGGCTTTGCCGGAACTGAGCCCGGCTGACTCTCGTTCGGGTCCGAGCAGGAACCGCCGACAGACGATCGCGACTGCGACGTAGGCCACGGCTCCCGCTAGGTACGGTCGGAAGTACGGGCTCACGTCACGCACGAAATCTCGGGCCGGCAGGGCTGCGAAGTAGCCCGATAACGCATAAAAGCTCGCATTCGAGAGCGCGAAGGCGAGGGTGGTGCTCGCGAGGAGCGCAACTCCGAGGACCAGCCCGCGCAGCCATCCGTGCCTCCCTGGGGCGCACACGCGAGTCGCCCGACCCGCCCCCCACAGGACGCCGTAGGTCGGAATCAGGAATGGGTATGCCGGGGTGATGCAGTAACTGCCGATACCTTGCGCGACCGCGAGTGCATCGGTAAGCCCGGCGGCAAGCAGCGCAACTAGCAGCCACCGGGCAGAGGCGACCCACAGGCCGAGCAGGAAGAATACGGCGAGTGAGGCATCCGGTGGCGTGGCGATACCGCCGAAGTGGCCGATACGGGTCACTGCGAGCAGTGCGACCAAGGCGATACCTGTAGTGAGGTCGCGCGACAGTTTAGGCAGATGCATAGAGGATTCCTCTCGTGAGCTAGCGGGATGGGTGATACCGCAGGGTGATCCATCCGGTGCGACCATCCTGCGGGTAAAACTCGGCCGTCTCGTAGTGGTGTCCACTGACATTGGCGACCTTTGCCTCCACTGACCACTGCGGCGCTGGCGCCCAACTGCTGAGCAGGTCGAGTGTTAGGTAGCCGCCGAGCGGCTGATTGTTTGCAAGATCCTCGAAACGCGGTCCGACCGCGTTCAAGCGCACAGTGAAGTGCGCGTCTCCCCATTGACGGCCAAGTTCCAGGCGGCTACTCAGCCTGGCCCTGCGCGGCAACAGGTTGCCGCCCTCAGCCAATCCGGATGTGCGATTGCGGGGGTCGAGCCACGTGACGATCAGTGAGGCCGTCGAGGGCGCCCGCCGAACGGTCAGCTGGCCTTCGGCGCCGCGCGTGACCGCCGTCTCGATGTTCGCCGGGAGGAACTTGGAATCGAAGGCGATCAGGTCGGTCACGCGGGTCTCAAATGCGTGGAGCGACCAGTGCGCCTCGTCGCGCGAACCATCGAGACCGAACTCCGCTGAGCGGGAGTGTTCCGGCCGAAGAGCCGGGTTACCGAAAAAGGGATAGTAGAGCTCGTTGAAGGTGGGCGCTCGGAACGCCGTGCCGAAGGAAGCGGTGAGCCGCAGCCCGCCAGTGAAGCGGTGCGACCATGCGGCGCTTCCGGTCGCCTGACCTCCGAACTGCTCGTTGTCGTCGTGTCGGGCGCTAACGCTCCATCTTTCCGAGGCAGACCCGCCTTGATACTCGAGGAAGGCTCCGATGTCGCGACGTGAATTGACCGCATAGACAACCGAACTCGCAACGCTGTCGCGCTGCGCATCGCTACCGAGTGTCAGCAGGTGCTGCGCTGCGAGCTGCCAGTCGGCCTGCAGGGTACCCTGGGAGTGAAGGCTGTCGAACCGACTCTGCGGAACGAAATTGAGGTCGTCCGTCGCCTGGTCCCGCGACTGGCCGGCACGTATCGTCAGTTGCAGCGAGGGCAGGGGCGACCAGCGCCCCGTCACGCCCGCAGTCTGCTGGACGAAGTTCTCGTGATTGACGAACGTACCGGCGAAGCGGGTCCCGCCCTGGGCACGCAGTGCCGTGAACTCGGCGTTCGCCGTGTCGCTGAAATCGTATCCGATCCGAGCGGACCGCGAGGCGTTGTGAAAGCCGTCAGGGGTGAGATCGAACGTAAAGCAACCCCCGCCCGGAGGAACCGGTGTGCCGCGGCACGACGCGTAGCCATCGCTGCCGAGGTAGGAACTCGAGACACTGTAGGAAAGACTGCTCGTGTTGCCGGAGAGGCTGGCACTGGTGCTTCCCGTGTTATGGCTACCGCCACCTGCGCTAGCCGTCAGCTGCGGATCGCCTTGTCCGCGGCGAGCGAAGATCTGGATGACCCCACCGACCGCCTCAGAGCCATACAGGCTCGAGCGGGGACCCCGGACGATTTCGATGCGGTCAATCTCCTCGACCGGCAGGTACTCGAAGGCGGTGGTGCCGAGCGTGGCGGACGTGAGTTTGACGCCGTCGACCAGCACCAGCACCTGGTCCGCATCGGTGCCGCGCAGGAAGAGCGCGCTCGCCTTGCCGAGACCCCCATTGTTTGAGATTTGCACGCCTGCCTCGCCGGTCAGCAGCTCCTGTACGGAGGTCGCCTGGCGCGCCTGGATGTCGGCTCGGGTGATGATCGTCACCGAGCTCAACGCATCGTCGACCGACTGACTGGTGCGCGTGGCTGTGACGACGACCGTGGCCGCGTCGCTCTGCGCCTGTGCACTGGCGCTGGCGAATACGAAGGTCGCAAGACCGCCGAGAACGCAGACCCGCACTGCAGCGCGGAGCGTACGCAAGAATGCCATCCCACCCTCCATGCACCCACCGTGCATGTGTCGGACCGATCGACGTGGAGGATGGGAAGCGATGCAGAGAATGCGCAGTGCAGGGACACCGGCCGCTCCGCACCGATGCTGCCCACCGCAACACGTGCCTCTGCGTCGCAGGTCGGTCTACGGGCTCGTGAGTGGAACTCTCCTGCCGGGTCGCCTTCCCACGCCGAAGCGCAGTGGCATCGTGACTCGGCTTTTACTCACTTACCGTTGCGGGGGCAGCGCCGGATTGGCCTTCGTCGGCTTCACCGGCTTCCCGTTTCACTTGTGCGACCGTGAGGTCTACAAGCACCTGAACGCAGCATCAGTCTGCCGCGCATCTATCGCGGCGTCAACGGCCTCTCGGAGCGCCGGCTACGCCGGCGTTCGAAATGTTCACAAGGTGAGTGAGTTACTGGCTGCGCATTGGAAAATTGCGGATCCCGTGCGTTCAGGGCGATACCGGTGCTGGCCGCGGTAACTTGATGCCCTTCTTGGCGGCTACCACGCGTAGCACGTCCGGACGGTCCGAGATGATTCCATCGACACCCATGTCAATGAGGCGGGCCATGTCCTCGGAGCGGTTTACGGTCCAGACCACAACCGTGAGCCCGAGCTCGTGCGCCTCACGGATCGACTGTCGGTCGACGTCTTCGAAGAGCGGCGACCAGATCTTACCGCCCGCAGCCTTGACGGCACGCGGGACCGAGCGGCTGTATTTGCGCGGATCGAAACCCGCAGTCCATGGTGAGGGCTTGTCGAGATAGATATTGGCATCCGGTTCTTGCTGCTGCGTCAAGTAGACCGTCGGAATCGCGGGTGCCTGCTCTTGCACCAGCTGCAAAGTCCTCCAGTCGAACGATTCGATCATCACGCGGCCGGCGAAGTCTTCCCGGCGCAGCAGATCGAGTACCAGGGCGACGAAGCGCTCCGGGTCCGGCGATTCGTGCGGATGGTTCGGATCGATCTTGGTTTCGATGTTGAGGCGCACATGATGATCGCCCGACCTGCGCACCAGCGCGAATACCTCGGCGAGTGTCGGTATCCGGGTCCCTGGCACCGCAAGCTGATCGGGGAACCGCGCCGCGTAAGCGCTGCCCGGACGAATCTGCCCAACGTCGTACTTCTTGACTTCCGCAAGCGTCAGCTTGACGTACGGAATGCCGGGGGCGGGCACGTAGCCTCCGTCGGGAGTGCGCGCAAGGTCCGGATTGAGACCGCGCTCGTGCGAAACAACGACCACGCCGTCCTTGGTGACTCCCATGTCGAGTTCGAGCGTGTCCACGCCCATCGACAGGGCATTGGCGAAGGATTGCAACGTGTTCTCCGGGCGCAGTGCGCGCCCACCGCGATGCGCTTCGATGTCGAAGCCTGCGTGGCTCAAGGCCGCTGTGCCAGTAGGACCGTTCTGCGCAAAAGCGGACACAACCGACAGGCTCAACACGGTGAATGCAACAACAATTGCTGTTTGACGATGCATGTCTACGTCTTCTGCGAATCAAGGAAGCACTTATCGGTGTGCATCGGTCGTTCTCTATCCTTGATTTTCTGCGGCCGAAACGAGTCGTGCAGAGCGCGGATTGACAAAGTAGCTCGCTGCGACTCGAACTGACGGACGTTCTCTTCTGAAATCAGACAGTTAGATCTTCGACGCCGTATTGTTACCCAGAAAGTTACCCATCTCAATCGCGCGCTGTGGTGGGACCGGGCTCGCATGAGCCGGCTTGTCTCCCTGGGGACGGCATTCACCCACTTGCTGACGGTCGCGCGAAGCGGCGTACCATGCGCGGTCACCCGCGCCCAGTCAATGACCACGCGTTGACCATGTCTTCTAGTACGCGTAAACACAACTACGGACGCAAATTTGGCACGCACTGTCTCGTGACGCCCACTAGGTCCGTGGGGTGCCCAAGGACAAAGATGAAGCCTCGTTCGGAGGCGAACGCGATGATTCGCATTTGTACGAATGGGCGAGTTTACTACTCGGTCGCTCCACAAACCGACACCGCTAGGCGTGAGCTGCTGTCCGCGATTGCGCAGGAAGCGGGGATCTCGTTTCAGTTCCTGTCGTATCCTTTGCCGCAACCCCTGGAAGAACTGTGGGTGCGCCACGACATTGGTTGCGTCTTTATTATGTGCGGATACCCGATCGCGCTCCGGCAGTTCGATGTCGTTCCGATCGCGGCGCCAATTCCGGTGGCGCCTTGGGCCCAGGGCTGCGCCGTGTATCGCACGGATCTCGTCGTCAAAGCCGACAGTCGTTACGAGCAACTGAGCGATACCTGCGGCGGTCGGATTGGCTGGACGATGCGTCATTCCCATTCCGGCTTTAACGCGCTTCGATATCACCTGCTGCAGTATCGAACGCCTGGGCGGCCGACACTCTATTCACAGGTTGTGGGTAACCTGGGCACGGTGCGGAACATTCTCGATTCGGTGCTCGACGGGACGATCGACGTCGGACCGCTCGATGCTTACTGGCACATGCTGATGCAACGCTACCACCCCAAGCTTGCCGCCGGCGTGCGAGTAATCGAATCCACCGCCACCGCGCCCATACCGGCGTTTGTCGCCAGTCCCGCTGTTCCCCGTGAGGTGGTCGATCACCTGGAGACGGCAAGCGTATCCTCTACCGGTTGAACGATCCGTCAGTCCTGGAACTCACCGCAGCGCTGCACCGTGTGGCTGAGCGGAATGTCGCGGACGTGCGCGATGTCATGAGAGGTTACTTCCACGAGCGGGATGCGCTCGAGCCGGTGTCCCGAAAGGAGCTCAGTCAGCGACTCAGGGACGGCCTCGTCACGGTGCTAGATGTCCGACCTGAGGATGAATACGCCGCCGGTCACGTGCCGAGGGCCATCAATATTCCGTTGCGCGAACTCACGCGACGCCTGCGCCAGATACCGAAGAACCGCGAGGTCGTCGCCTACTGCCGGGGCCCGTACTGCGTGCTCGCGTTCGAGGCAGTCGCCATTCTGCGTGAGCGGGGCTTCAAGGTCCGGCGGCTCGAGGACGGATACCCCGAGTGGAAAGCCGCTGGTTTGCCCACCGCTTGACTCCGTACCCGAGTACGGGGCGTATGCTAGGCCAATGGAGACTCCAGGCTCAATGACGTCACCGCGCTGGGCGCTCCTGGCCAGCGTTGCCGGTGCACTTGGCGCCTCATTGTGCTGCGCCCTGCCGTTGCTCCTCGTGTCACTCGGCATCGGCGGGACATGGCTCGCGAGCCTGACCGCCCTGGAGCCCTATCGGCCGTTGTTCGTCGTGCTGACGATTGGCGCTCTTGGCACCGCGGGCTGGCGGCTTTACGGCCCAGCCAGCCGCTGTGAGGACGGCCGGGTGTGTGCCAATCCGAAAATCTTGCGGCGCCGCCGCCGGCTGATGTGGGCCGTCGTCGCGGCCGTTTTGCCGTTGCTGCTCTTCCCTTACTACGTGTCCTGGTTTGCCTAGGAGTCCGCCATGCTGAAACCGGCGTTCGCTGCACTTCTACTGCTGGCTGGATCGGCCCTGGCCGCCGAGCCCCGTACCGTCACACTGGCGGTCGATCAAATGACCTGCGCTGCGTGCCCGATTACGGTCCATAAAGCCTTGTCACACGTCGCCGGTGTCGCGCAGGCGACCGTCGATATGGGAACGCACACCGCCACGGTGACGTTTGATCCCACCAAGACAACCGCCGAAGCGCTGGCCACCGCCGTCACGAACGCCGGCTACCCCGCGAAAGTCCTCAAGCATGGCGGCTGAGGTCGTTCTGACGAGCGAGTTGACCTGTCCACACTGCGGGTTTCGGCAGACGGCGACCATGCCGACGGATGCCTGCCAGTTCTTTTACGACTGCATCAACTGCGGGGTGCTGCTCAGGCCGAAAGCAGGCGACTGCTGTGTATTTTGCTCGTACGGGTCGGTCCCTTGCCCACCGGTGCAGGCGGCGCAACCATGCTGCCGGGCGCCGGCGTAGTAAACCGAAGAGCTGAACCGGGGATGGCACTGTCCTCGCAGCGATGAAGCAACAGGAAGTAGCGCCCCCGCGGGGACGGGTTGCCTCAGCAGAGGAGCCAGCGGTAAATGAATGAGCCAGTTCATGCTGCCTCGTTCACGCGCACTCTTCGCTTGAAGGTGAAGGCTGAGTCATATCCGTGGCTCAACGCCGCGGCGGTTGAAGTGAACCAGGTTTTCAACTGGGTAAACGAAACCAGCGCCAAGGCGGCGCGGCCCTTCGCGTGCAAGCCCAAATGGCTGAGCGGCTTTGACCTCTGCTACCTCTCCGCCGGAGCCACGAAGTTTTTCGAGAAGATTGGCGCGGACACGGTCCAGCGGATCTGTACCGAGTATGCGGCCAAGCGCCGCGCTGCGAAGCGAGTCAGGTTGCGCTGGCGAGTGAGCCGTGGCGCTCGCCGCTCGCTGGGCTGGGTGCCCTTAAAGGCCGCGAGCTTGAAGCGGCGCGGCAGTGCGCTTCGCTTCTGCGGAAAGACTTTTCGTGTATTCGAGCGAGAGCGCCTCGAGGGCGTGAAGTGGCGCGATGGCTGCTTTGCGCAGGACGCCGTCGGGGACTGGTGGCTTTGCTTGCCGGTGGAGATCGCCGTAGAGCAGAAGGACGCGCCGTTGCAGGCCGTGGGAATCGACCTTGGACTCAAGGAAATCGCGGTGACGAGCGCCGGCGAGCGGCTCGAGGCGGGCCGCTGGACGCACGGCCTCGCTGACAAGCTCGCGATGGCACAGCGCCGAGGCCATAAGCGCCAAGCCAAGAGGATTCATCGCAAGGCGGCGCGCCAACGCGCCGATGCGCTCCATAAGTTTTCGCGAAAGATGGTCGATCAGTATCAGAATATCGCGGTAGGCGACGTGAGCAGCCTGAAGCTGGTGAAGACCCGGATGGCAAAGTCCGTGTTGGATTCCGGCTGGGGCATGCTCAAGCAGATGCTGTTGTATAAGGGCGAGCACGCCGGCAGATCTGTGAGAGTGGTCTCCGAGAGAAACACAACGCGGGCATGCAGCGGCTGCGGGTCCCTCACGGGACCCACAGGCGCGAGCATGCTCGTTGTAAGGCGCTGGGTGTGTCGTGCGTGTGGTGATACGCATGATCGGGACGTGAACGCGGCCCGAAACATCCTCGCCGGGTCAAGGTGCTTGACCTCCGTGTGCGGGAACGAGTCCTCGGACTCATCGGTTCCGTTGAGCAGGCTGCGTAAGCGCCGTCGCGAAACAGGGACAGAAACGATGAGGACGGCGGCATGAACACCGGAATGCCTGGTCAATGTTTGTTGGACGCCAGTTGACAGCCTGACAGACAGCGGTCGCTCGCATTGCTCACGAATCGATGGGCGACCGCGACGAGACCTCGAAGTCGGAGCCAATGGAGATCCGTCGTCGAAAAGCTACCCAGAAAGTTACGCACGCAGGTACCTCGCTGGCCGAGTTAGCCCGCCGCAAATCAGGAGTCTGTCCCCACCATGACGCTCGACGCCTTGATGACGGCGTAGACGCGCTTGCCTTCGGCCAAGCTCAAGTCTTCGACGGCATCGACTGTGATGATAGACACAATGTTGATTCCCGGAGCGACTTCGATGGTGACTTGCGCATTGACCGCTCCCATCTCGATTTTTCGAATGGTGCCGGGCAGCGTGTTACGGGCGCTCAGCTTCATGACACTCTCCAGTGGTACGTCCGACTCTATAGTGTCGCACTCCTTGGACCGGTTGTAGCCCCTCATTCGCTTCGAGCTGTACCGAAGCCAAGCTCCACGTTAGGCATTACATCGTCCGCGGGTCCGTGGAGCTGCTAGCATCGATATATCCGAGCGGGAATCACGAATGTCCGCGAGGTTTCGCATGCGCAAAATGATCGTCTGGTTCCTCTTAGTCGGCATCGCCCTCGATGCCGGGACGCTGTCTGCTGCCGAGCATGACCGGCCTTTCGTTGTGTTTGCAGCCGCGTCGCTTACCGAAGCGGTGACGGAGGTGAGCGCGGCGTTCACCCAAGAGACCGGGATTGCAGTGAAGACGTCGTTTGCCGCGAGCTCAGTGCTCGCCCGGCAAATTGAAGCCGGTGCTCCGGCTACGGTGTTCTTCGCGGCCGATGAGGAATGGATGGACTACCTCCAGAAGCGAAACCTGCTCGCACCGGGAAGCCGCAAGGATGTGCTCGGAAATCAACTGGTGCTCGTGGCGCCCGCGGACAGTACCGCAACCGTGAAAATTACCTCAGGGCCGGCGCTGGTCCAGGGGTTGGGCGGCGCGCGGATCGCAACCGGCGACCCGGACTCAGTACCTGTCGGCAAATACGCTAAGGCAGCGCTCATCAAACTGGGCGTGTGGGAGCAGGTCGAAGGGCGGCTGGTACGTGCGGAGGACGTCCGTTCGGCACTGGCCTTTGTCGCCCGCGGCGACGCGCCGTTCGGCATTGTCTATCTGACCGATGCGAAGGTTGAAAAGAGAGTGAGGTTGCTCGATACGTTTCCGCAAGACACGTATCCGCCGATCCGGTATCCGATCGCGATAACCGCGGGGGCTGGCGCGGATGCCAGTCGTTTCGTCGAATTTGTAACCGGTGAGCGCGCCGCGGTGATTTTTCAGAACTACGGATTCGCGCTGATTGGCTTGGGGCAGGCGGCAAGCGCTGCGGACACCGACCTGTGCACCCGATTCACCTGGGATGTTTCGCGCGAGCGGGCCGTGATGAAACAGACGCCGCGAGCCGTCGCAGCCGCCGTCAAGCCCAGTACAGATGTCCCGCAGATCGAACCTGGGAAGCTCTATGAGGTGCAGCTTGCGGGTCAGAGCATGGTGACTTTCGTAGCGAAGCCTGGCAAGGCGGCTCTCACGGACGGCGCACACGCCGGGCTCGTGCGATTCCGAGTCGAAAAGGCGGGGAGATACCGCGTCTCCATCACCAGCAGGCACTGGATCGATGTCGTCGACGGTACGCAGCTCGTGAGTTCCAGAGACTTTCAAGGACAGCGCGGGTGCGAACGGCCCCACAAGATCGTGGAATATGAGCTGCCCGCGCGCCGTGATCTGACCCTTCAGTTCAGCGGCTCCACAGATGCTCAGGTCATAGTAGCGATCACGGCAGTGGGTACACCGGCAGCAGGTTGAATATCCAGCCAGTGGCAGCAACGCTTTCATTAGGCCGCCGAACACGCCGTTCATCTGATCCGTAAACCCAAAGCCGCTATGCCGAAGGGCACGAGCTCGACGTTCGCCGCGAACCACGGCGAGACCGAACGCAGCGCGTTTGCCGGCGTTGCCCAGCGCTCCCGCGTCCGGCGCGTCGCGCCCGCTGGAATAAACTCGCCCCTTGAGAAGTCTTCTACATACAAAGAGGAGCGTCAAAACCGGGCGGAACGATGCGCACGGAGAGCCATTCCAAACTACGGGTCTTTGATCGGACCACCCGACTGATGCACTGGCTGACCGCCGGCCTCATGCTGCTCGTCTTCGTACTCGCGTTTTCCATCGATCTCGCCACGTCCCGGTCTTCCCACACGGCTTTTCTGCAACTTCATCGATCTGTCGGTCTGACCGTCTGGGTCGTGACAATGGTCCGTTTGGTCTGGCGTCACTTCGCCAAGTATCCCAACTGGCCCAGCGACATGTCCCGGACAATGCGAGTCGCGGCGATAGCAAGCGAATACGCCCTTTACGCGCTCCTCCTAGCGCAGCCGATTCTGGGGCTTCTGCAGACGAGCGCCCATGGCGATCACGTGGACCTGTTCTTCATCGGTCAATTGCCAGCCCTGATCGAGAAGAATCGGTCGCTGGCCCAACAGCTGTTGACCGTACATAAGTCAGTTGGCTTCTCGTTGCTTGGCCTCATTGCGCTTCATGTGTCAGCCGCGCTTTTCCGTCACTTCTGGCGGCGCGACGATACGCTCACGGCGATGCTGCCGACGGCGAACGGGTGGCGCCCACTCAAGCTCGCGGGCTGATCAAGCTTGCGAGGCTGACGCAACCCAGAGTCGTGCTGATTGCTAAGTTATTCCGGCCTATCCGCGCTCGCCGTTTGAATACACCTACGAAGGAAATTGCTATGAGTCTACAGGGAAAAGTCTTATCGTGACCGGCAGCGTTTCAGCTGCCTTGTTCCGGCGCGCGCTTAGGGTTATCCACAAACGTCACCATCTAGCCGTGTGCTGGGGTGATACGCGTCGGTAACGCGCGGTACGTCTTGCAGCGACAGACTTGTCGAAGCTCTTGGAGCGGCGCGAAGACGGAGAAGACTCATGGACTATCGGGATCGGCATGTGGTCGTGACGGGCGGAACCGGCGCGCTGGGAACAGCTGTCGTCGGCGCTTTGCTGGAAGCCGGCGCGGTGTGCCACGTGCCTTATCGCAGTGAGGGGCAAGCGAAGCGCTTCCCGCATGCGGACAACAAAAAGGTGTCGCTCGTGGCTCTCGGCGACCTCGCCGACGAGGCGGCGGTGACGGACTTCTACGGCGGCCTCGATCATCTCTGGGCTTCGATTCACATTGCGGGCGGCTTTGCCTTCGCGCCAATTGCCACGAGCGATAAAGCGCTGCTGCTGGGTCAGCTCAACGCCAATCTGGTATCGGCGTATCTGTGCAGCCGGGCGGCGGTCGCCGCATTCGAACGCGCTGGCGCTGGCGGTCGCATTGTCAACGTCGCGGCACGGCCTGCGTTGGAGCCACGGCTCGGCGCAAGCCTCACGGCCTATGCGGTCGCGAAGGCCGGCGTGGCCGCACTTACGATGGCGCTCGGCGAGGAGATCGCGAAGGACGATATTCTGGTAAACGCAGTCGCGCCCTCTATCATGGATACACCGGCAAACCGTAAGTCGATGCCGAAGGCGGATTTCGATGCGTGGCCGAAGGTCGAGGAAGTCGCGGCTGCGATCATGTTCCTGGCGTCGCCGCAGAACAAGGTGACGCGTGGGGCTATCGTACCGGTATACGGCAAGTTCTAGTCGCTCTATGGTCCGAAAACCAACTGCGAGTGTCGTAACCGTCCCGCAAGTGGCCCTCGCTTAGCGGCGAAGCTATCACGGGGCGGCGTCCCCCACTTTCTCGGCGATCGGGCGCACGAAGCGAACAAGGGAAACCACGAACTTTTCTGGTTCCTCTGTCATAGGCATGTGCCCTGTCGAACCATACAAATTGTTTCGCGGGTGCTTGCACCTTCTCAAACCACTCCCACGCGACCTTGGAATTTGCGTTGAAGTCATGACGTCCCTCGAACAGGAATAACGGGCAACCTAACGTGCGTGCAACACTCCAATCGCCATCGACAAGGTCGGTCAGCAGAAACCGTTCCGCGAATTTGTTACCGTCGTAAATGTGCCGCAGTTCCTCGGGGGTGTAGTCAGGCGATAGCTTGACCAGGTCTGAATCGGCGTCATTATCGTGGCGAAATGCCATTACGCCGCCGAAGTAGCCTATCCACTTGCGTTGGAGATAAAGGTCCTTCAGTTGGTTGGGATGGCCGGGTGCAAAGTAGGGGGCTATGGACTGAAGTTGGTGAATGGCCTGCGCGTTCCCTGAACGGCGCGCAGCATCCATCGCGAACGCCCATCCGCGCCGCTCACTTTCGGGCATATCGGTCATCTGGCCGACTCCTATATAGGCGTAGAGCCAGATTAGCCGCCAGATTACCCGCTGGCGCGTGGCTGCCGCCAGCCGGCCAGCCGCGCGCGCAACCGTGTAAAGGCCGACCACGGATCTATCAGCTAGCAGTCCAGACTGGCACCGTCGCAGGGGGGCGTATGGAGTGTCCGGCCGTGCCGCAAGCGCCGTTCAAGACGCAGTAAGCGGAGGACCTCAATTGCGGCCGTATTCTGTCGAAGCCGCGCCCCAATCCACGGCTCTATCTGGAGAACGAGCGAGAACCGCGACACGGTACTCCCCGGGCGATTGACTTATCGTGTGGCATCGTCGAACGTAGGTATGCCCGCATGGTCTAACTGGCGGGAAACTTGGAGTTGTTGCCGGTGCTGCGTCGACTAGCGGCTGTCGTGGTTATCTGGGTGAGCCTCCTCAGTGCGGCTTTCCCGGCGTTCGCGTGCTCTGACGCATCCAAGAGTGACTGCTGCGGGGGCGCACCGTCACCTTGCACCGGCGGCGAGCGTTTCGTGCCGCCTCTGGATATTACGGTCGCGATGTGTTGCGCATCCGGACACGCGGTGTTTCCGGATGTGGCAATGGGCTCGGCTCGCACTTCACATGAGCGCGGTCACTATCCGAGTTTCCCCGATCCGGTGGCACTCATCGCGTGGTCGGCGTCGTGGTCGGTACCGGTTCCCGCGCGTCTGATCACCCCTTCTCTGATTCGATCAGCGCCCAGCGCTGCAGCTCTGACCTATCTGCATACCGCTCGGTTGCGTCTTTAGATTCCTTCCTAAGCAGACTCGGCTCGCCTAACGCGAGCGTCTCTTGCATTTCGCTATCGGCCTGCAGCCGCGCTAGCTTGTGTGCTGCTCGTAGACCGATTCGTGATGCGCATGCACAAGAACCTGCTCGAGGGAACCATGAATCGGTTCAAACACATTCTATTCGCCACGGTCCCGTGGAATCGCTGGGTCGCCCTCGTGCTGTTGTGCCCCTTTGCCGCCGTCGCGGAGGACGGACGCCTCTCGCTCGAGGACGCGGTCGATAAGGCTCTGCAGGAGGCGCCGCAAGTCACCGCATCCGTGGCGACGGTCGAAGCGGTGGGGGCGATCGCGCCGAGCGCCGGTCGTCTGCCAGACCCTGAGCTGGTCGCGGGCGTGGACAACCTGCCAATCAATTCCGCGGAACGTTACTCGCTCACACGCGACTTCATGACGATGCGCAAGATCGGCGTGATGCAGAGTTTTCCGAACGGCGCGAAGCGGCGGCTGCAGGGTGAGCGTGCGCAGCGCGAGATCGCCGTAGCACAAGGGGAGCTACTCAAGACGCGTTTCGACACCGCGCGCGCGGTGGCGGAGGCGTGGGTCGCGCGCGCGGTGGCCGAAGAGTCGCTCACGCGGCTGCGCAGCCTCAAACCCGACGCGGCACTTGAGGCGGCTGCGGGGCGGGCGGCGCTGGCGAGCGGCAGAGGGTCAGCCGCCGAGGCATTGGCGACCCAGTCGCTGGTGGCGGAACTGGACGAACGGATCATGGCGCTCGAACAGGAGGCGGAGATGCGGCGCGCGGAGCTGGCGCGCTGGATCGGCACCGATGCGGAGCGGCCCCTTGCGGGTATTCCATCGGATCGCGATGTGGGTCATTCGCCGGAATCGCTTCTCGCGACCGTGCCGCAGCATCCGCCGTTGGCCCCGGTATTGGCAAAGATCGCGAAGGCGCAGACAGAGGTGGCACTCGCACGTGCGCAGAAGCGGTCCGACTGGAGTGCGGAGCTGAGCTATGCACAGCGGGGACCGGATTTCTCCAACATGGTCTCACTCGAATTTCATGTCGGACTGCCGCTTTTCGCCAAGAACAGACAGAATCCCGTGATTGCCGAGAAGCTGGCCGTGGTGCGCGCGCAGGAGGCCGAGCGGGATGCGGAAGTGCGCATGCATACGGCAGAAATTCGGGCGGAGTTCGCACAATGGCGGCAGGGTCGAGATCGGCTTAAGCACTACGCGACCGAGCTCCTTCCTCTGGCGCGCGATCGATCCCGCGCGGCCATCGCTTCCTACGGCGCTGGGCGTGGCGATTTGCGTCTCACCATCGACGCTCTGACTCAAGAGATCAATACCCAGCTCGAATATGTGCGGCTCGAAGGCGCGGTCGCAAACGCCTGGGCGGCTCTGTACTTTCTGCACGATTCGGGGACGTTGAAATGAGCACGGAACGACTCAGCCAGATCAAATGGCTTGCAGTGGCGCTGGCGCTTCTGGCTTTGGGCGCTGGCGCGGGTTACTGGTGGGCGAACCGGATGGAGATTTCCCCCGCGGGTTCACCAACCTCCCCGGGCAACGTGGCGAACCCGCCCGGTGCGGCTGCGGGCAATGGCAAGCCCCTGTACTGGTATGACCCGATGATACCGAACGAGCATTTCGACAAGCCGGGCAAGTCCTCCATGGGCATGCAGATGGTTCCGAAATACGCGGACGCGGGGAGCGGGAGCGGTGATGTTCGCGTGAGCTCCGGCGTCGTCCAGAACCTCGGTATCCGGCTCGGCAGAGTCGAGAAGGCGAGCCTCAGATCAGGCTTGCATGCCGTCGGCAGTGTTGTCTTCGACGAGCGGTTGCTCGAGCTTGTGCAGGCGCGCGTCGAGGGTTACGTCACTCACCTGCACGTGAACGCGCCACTTGAACGCGTGCACCACGGGCAGCCGCTCGCCACCATCCTCGCGCCCCAATGGCTCGAGGCGCAGCAGGAATACCTCACGCTTGTGGATGCACGGTCGGAGAGCGCAGGGGTGATTCGAGATGCAGCGCGGCAGCGGCTGGTCGTGCTCGGTGTGCCCGACGCGACTATCCGAGCCCTGGAGACGAAGCACGAAACCAACGCCACCACGACGCTGGTGGCTCCGATCGACGGTGTGGTGACCGAGCTTGGCGTGCGCGATGGCGCCGCGTTCATGGCGGGCGCCAGCTTGTTCCGCATCAACGGCCTTGCGACCGTCTGGGTCAACGCACAAATCCCGGAAAGCCGAGTTTCGCTGGTTCCGCTGGGTTCGACGGTGGAGGCGCATGCAACCGCTTGGCCCGGCACGAGATTCAAGGGCCGCGTCATCGCGTTTCTGCCCCAGGTCGATCCGCAGACGCGCACGCTTACCGTGCGCGTCGCGCTCGATAATCCCGACTTCCGGCTTTCGCCGGGCATGTGGATCGCGCTTGACTTCACAGCGCCGGCGAGCGAGCCGCAGCTCGTCGTGCCGAGTGAGGCGGTGATCGTGACGGGCGAGCGCAGCGCAGTGATCGTCGCGGGGGAGGGGGGATCGTTCGATGTGGTCAACGTCACCACCGGCGTGGAGCAGGATGGCCGGACACCGATCCTGTCGGGTCTGAAGGAGGGCCAGTCAATCGTCCTCTCGGGCCAATTCCTGATCGACTCCGAGGCGAGCCTCACGTCCACTGTGACTCGGCTCAAAACGACAGCCCCCTCTTCCATGGCGACGCCGGAGGGTGGGCAATGATTGCGCGGCTCATCCGCTGGTCCATCCAGAATCGCTTTCTGGTGCTCCTGGCGACGGGCATGCTCGCCGCTTGGGGCGTGTGGGCGATGCTAAGGATCCCACTGGACGCCATTCCCGACCTGTCGGATGTGCAGGTCATCATTCGAACGACGTACCCGGGTCAAGCGCCCCAAATTGTCGAGAATCAGGTCACCTATCCGCTCGCCACGACCATGCTGTCGGTGCCGGGTGCGAAAACCGTGCGCGGCTATTCAATGTTCGGTGATTCATACGTCTACATCCTGTTCGACGATGGCACGGATCTGTATTGGGCGCGCTCTCGGGTTCTCGAGTACCTGAACCAGGTGCAGTCGCGGCTACCCGCGGACGCCAAGCCATCGCTCGGGCCGGATGCGACCGGCGTCGGCTGGGTTTATGAATATGCGCTCGTGGACAAGAGCGGCACGCGTGATCTGTCACAGCTGCGTGCCCTGCAGGACTGGTTCTTGAAATACGAGCTCAAGACAGTGGCCAACGTCGCCGAAGTCGCCTCTCTCGGTGGCATGGTGCGCCAGTACCAGATCGTGCTCGATCCCGATCGGCTGCGTGCGTTCAACATCACGCAGCAGAGAGTGATCGATGCCGTGAAAAAGGCCAATCAGGAGACGGGCGGCTCGGTTCTGGAGCTCGCCGAGGCCGAGTACATGGTGCGGGCATCCGGCTATCTGAAGAGTTTGGATGACTTTCGAGATATCCCGCTGGCGACGACCGATGCGGGCGTGGCGGTGCGCCTAGGCGATGTGGCCCGCGTGCAGGTGGGCCCTGAGTTGCGCCGCGGCGTGGCTGAGCTCAACGGGCAAGGGGAAGTGGCCGGCGGTGTCATCATCATGCGCTCAGGAAAAAACGCGCTCGAGACCATCAAGGCGGTGAAGGCCAAGCTCGCGGAGCTCAAGACGAGCCTGCCGCCGGGCGTTGAGATCGTGCCTACCTACGATCGCTCAGACCTCATCAACCGCGCCATCCATAACTTGCGTGACAAGCTGATCGAAGAGTTCATCGTCGTGGCGCTCGTATGCGCTGCGTTTCTGTTTCATCTGCGCTCGGCTTTTGTGGCGATCGCCTCCTTGCCCATCGGCGTGCTGATGGCGTTCATCGTGATGCGCTATCAGGGTGTGAACGCCAACATCATGTCCCTCGGTGGTATCGCGATTGCGATTGGCGCGATGGCCGATGCAGCGGTGGTGATGATCGAGAACGCGCACAAGCACATCGAGGCCTGGCGCCACGCGCACCCTGACACGCCGCTGCAAGGCGAGGAACAGTGGCGCGTGATTGGCGAGGCGGCTGCGCAGGTCGGCCCGGCACTGTTCTTCTCCCTTCTGATCATCACGTTGTCGTTCGTGCCCGTCTTTACCCTCGAAGCCCAGGAGGGGCGAATGTTCGCTCCGCTTGCGTTTACCAAGTCCTACGCGATGGCGGCCGCTGCGGGGCTGGCGGTGACGCTGATTCCGGTGCTGATGGGATACTTGATCCGCGGCAGGATTCCGGACGAACACAGCAACCCAATCAACCGCGGGTTCATCGCGTTGTACCATCCGCTGCTGGCCCGGGTGCTTACATTCCCCAAGACCGTGCTGGCGGTAGCGCTCGTGATCCTGCTCGCGACGCTGTATCCCGCAACACACATTGGCGGGGAGTTCCTGCCGCCGTTGGATGAGGGTGATTTGCTCTACATGCCCTCCGCACTTCCCGGTATCTCCGCCGGCAAGGTCGCAGAGCTGCTGCAGCAGACTGACCGGCTCATCAAGAGCGTACCGGAAGTGGCGACCGTGTTTGGCAAGGCGGGCCGCGCCGAGACGGCGACCGATCCGGCTCCGCTTGAGATGTTCGAGACCACAATCCAGTTCAAACCGCCGAATCAATGGCGTGTTGGCATGACCCCCGACAAGCTGGTTCAGGAGCTGGACCGGATCGTGAGAGTGCCCGGCCTGACGAATGTCTGGGTGCCGCCGATTCGCAATCGCATCGACATGCTGGCGACCGGGATCAAGACTCCGGTGGGCGTCAAAGTGGCGGGTACGAGCTTGCAGGAGATCGACCGGATCGCAGCCGCAATCGAGCGCGCCGTCAGGCACGTGCCGGGGGTGACTTCCGCGTTCGCCGAACGCCTCACGGGGGGCCGCTACATCGATGTCAACATCAACCGCGAGCGCGCCGACCGCTATGGGCTCAGCGTTGCCGACCTGCAAAGCTTCGTTTCCTCGGCGATCGGTGGCGATAATATCGGGCAGACGATCGAGGGATTGGAACGTTTCCCGATCAGCGTGCGCTATCCGCGCGAAGTTCGCGACTCTGTGCAGAAGCTACGCGACCTGTCAGTGCTCACCGAGCGCGGCGCACAGATCCGCTTGGGCGATGTGGCGGATATCGGTATCAGCGATGGCCCACCGATGCTAAAGAGCGAGAACGCGCGTCTCTCCAGCTGGGTCTATATCGACCTCCACGGTCGCGCTCTGAGCTCGGCCGTGCATGACATGCAACAGGCGGTGGCCCGGCAGGTTCGCCTGCCGGCCGGCTATTCACTCTCATGGTCGGGCCAGTTCGAGTTCCTGGAGCGCGCGACCGCAAGACTGAAACTCGTCGTGCCGGCGACGCTCGTGATCATCTTCGTGTTGCTTTATCTGACGTTCCGACGCTTCAGCGAGGCTGCATTGATCATGGCGACACTGCCGTTCGCTCTCGTCGGGGGCTTCTGGCTGATGTTCCTGCTTGGCTACAACATGTCGATCGCCTCGGCGGTCGGCTTCATCGCGTTGGGCGGTGTTTCGGCCGAGATCGGTGTCGTGATGGTCATTTATCTGGATCAGGCCGTCGCGGCTCGCGTCGCGCAAGGCCGGCTCAACGATGAACAGGCGCTCATTCAGGCGATCATCGAGGGTGCCGCACTGCGAGTGCGCCCGATTGCCATGACGGTGGCGGTGATCATCGCGGGTCTGCTCCCGATCATGTGGGGGAGCGGCACGGGCTCGGAGGTGATGCGACGCATTGCCTCGCCGATGGTCGGCGGTATGATTACGGCGCCGCTCCTGTCGATGTTCGTGGTGCCGGTGGTCTACACGCTGCTGCGGCGGCGACAGCTCGCGAATCATGCGGTAGCTCTCCCAGGCACCGAGCATCTCGGGCATCAAGCCCAGGGTCATCCGGCTAAACAAGCCGGTCGATCGTGATAGGCAGCGACCGGAAGCGCCGTTCGCCGGGAGGGTTGACTCGTGATTTCTCTGAGCGCAGCTCATAATCGGTCGCGAACATGGAATCCTGGATTTCCGGCCTAGCACTCCACGGCTATTCGATTCTGTTCGCTGCAGTATTCCTGGAAGCGGTCGGGCTGCCGCTACCCGCAGCCCTGGCCTTGCTCATCGCGGGAGGCGCGAGCGCCCGTGGCTCATTGCTGGGCTCGTACGCACTGGCCGGAGCCCTTATGGCGATGGTCACCGGCGACATGCTGATGTTCCTGATGGGTCGCTACACAGGATGGTGGCTGCTGGGCGTACTTTGCCGCATTTCGCTGAACCCCGAATCGTGCATTTTGCGTTCGGCGGATTCCTTCTATCGCCGTGGGCGGATGCTGCTCGTCGTGGCAAAGTTCATTCCTGGGATCAACACCATGGCGCCGCCGCTCGCCGGGTGCATGAACATGCCTCTCCTGCAGTTCCTGGCGCTGGATCTGGCAGGTGCCGCGCTGTACACCGGCTCATACTTTGGGGTTGGCTTCCTTTTCAGCGACGCGCTCGGAGCGATCACCCGAGGCTACCAGACGTTCGGCCGGGTGGTGGGGTGGGTTGTGATCTTTCTGGTCGCCGGATATGTGGCCTTCCAGATTTGGCTCTGGATCAGAGTGCGCATGCTGCGTACCGTTCCGTTCGCGATCCCTTTCGAGGTGGCGCAGCAATTGGCGGTTGGGGCCTGCATCTACGACGTGCGCAGCCACGGTTACTTTGATGCCAAGGCAATTCGCATCACGGGTTCCAGAAGACTGGATCCAAACGCGCTGAATCGCTCCAGCGAGGAGTATCCGGACGGACAACGGGTCTATGTGTACTGCACCTGTGTTCGCGAAGCGACCAGCGTGCGGGTAGCACGGGAACTCCAGAACAGAGGGGTGCGCGTCGCGGTGGTCAAGGGCGGTCTGCGGGCCTGGAAGAGTGCAGGGTTACCGGTCGAGGCCGTGCCACGTGACGAAATGGCGGCACTTCCGACTTTTCGTTAGCCGCACGTCGACAGAAGGTAGCTTTATTTTTCTTCGGTAACCTGGCGGCTCGGAACGCTCATCACTAGGGTAGCGCCTAGGGAACAGGCGAATGCATTCATCTTGACGTTATGATACGCGGGTACCGCTGGGCGTTTAGCCGCTGTGAAAGAAACGTGAACTGTGGCCGCCATGGACGCGCCCCTGCTGTGGCACATCCCGCTCTCGCACTACAGCGAGAAGGCCCGCTGGGCACTCGACTACAAGCGCATCGCGCACCACCGTCAGGTGCTCGGCCCCGACTACCTGATCCGTGCCTGGCGCGCGACGGGGCGCGGCACCCTGCCCATTCTGTTCCTGGACCGCCGGGCGATCGGCGATTCGACCCACATCATCGCCGCGCTCGAAGAGCGCTATCCCGAGCCGCCGCTGTATCCGCGCGAGGCCCTCGCGCGGCAGCGCGCGCTCGCGCTGGAAGACCATTTCGACGAGCAGCTCGGGCCGGCCATGCGGGGAGCTATCGTCACGCCGTTGTTCCGGCACGATCAGGATGTTGCACTGCGCGTGCTGACGACGGGCATGCCCGACAAGGCGTACCAGACGCTGCGGCCGCTGGGGCGGATCTTCCCGGCTTACTACCGCTTTCGTCACAAGATCCGCGACGCGAAGCTCGAGGCCGACTGCGCCACTGTGAACGCCGCGCTCGACCGGATCGAGCAGGAGCGGCAAGGCCGCGCGTATCTCGTCGGCGAAGCGTTTACGGTCGCCGACCTCACGGCGGCGGCGATGCTCGGGGCGCTGCTGCAGCCACCCGAGATCCAGTACCCGCTGCGTGTGGAGCTGCCGCCGTATCTGCAGGACTACCGCGCCACGCTCTTGCGGCATCCGGCCACGAAGTGGGCGACCGGCATTTACCGGCTACATCGCGGCTACTCTGCAGCAGTTTCACGGCGGCCTGCGGCCAAGTAGATGCTAACCACATCCGTATCCGAGCGCTCGCCTATGCAACAGTGGCTAAGTGTCCAACAACGAGTTGCGGCCGACGGCTTACGGCCTCACTACCGTCGCGCGCCAGCAGCCACAGCTTCGTGAACGACCGATTGCAGGCAACGAGTTCTTGCCCTCGACCGGCGGGTGTTGGCCGATCGGCGACGGACGACCGGGACAAGATTCCTGGACGAGCCGCGTCCGCTGAGACCCGCGGATGCTCACTGTTTCTCCCAAGTGCCGCCGAGATCAGGCTCCCCTTGTGTGGGAAGGCGTAGCTGAAACTCGCCGACTCTGCGTGCCGCAAGTGCTCCGCAATGCGATCAATCGGGTCGCCTTGTATTCGCTCCGTCTTGCGGCAAGTCACGTACACTGCGCGCGACCCGGCAGCGGCTCAGGTGCGCTCGATCGGGCGGGGGCGCGCGCGTCGCTGGCTGTCCCCCGCCGCTGGCGGGATTCACGACGATCTTGTTACTCCCTACCTCGCTGCCGTTTGCGTAGGATTGTCTCAACGGAGACGCGTAATGACTCGCAAGGCTTCGTTACCGGCGTGAGCCGGATCGACGGCGAGCTGGGTCGAATATGACGGGGCGGACACTTTTTATTGCGGCGGCGGAGCAAGCGGAAGTTCGCGCCGTGCGGCGTTCCAAATATCCAAGGAGCACATCATGAACACAGCCATGGGCGAAGCGACCATCACGAACCATCCCGTCGTGTCCGAGGAGCGGTGGGTCGCCGAGCGCAAGAAACTGCTGGAGCGCGAAAGGGAGCTGACGCACCTGCGCGACCAGGTTGCACGCGAGCGGCGCGCGCTGCCGTGGGTGCGCATCGACAAGGCCTACACCTTCGACGCACCCGAGGGCACGCACACGCTCGCCGATCTGTTCGAGGGCCGCCGCCAGCTGATGGTGCAGCACTTCATGCTCGCCCCGGAGTGGGAGGAAGGTTGCCCGAGCTGCTCCTTCATGGCCGACCACACCGACGCCATGAACGTGCACCTGGCGCATCGCGACGTCACGTTTGTCGCCATCTCGCGCGCGCCGTTGACCGAGATCGAACGCTTTCGCCGGCGCATGGGCTGGAAGTTCAAGTGGGTGTCTTCATTCGGCAGCGACTTCAACCACGACTTCCACGTGAGCTTCACGCCGGAAGAGGCGAAGGGGCAGGTCTACTACAACTACGGCATGCAGCCGTTCGAGTGCGAGGAATTGCCCGGCATGAGCGTGTTCTACAAGGACGACGCAGGCGACGTCTTCCACACCTACTCGACCTACAGGCGCGGCGTGGAGGTGATGATGGGCACCTACAACCTGCTCGATCTCACACCCAAGGGCCGCGACGAGCGCGATGGGCCCATGGAGTGGGTGCGCCACCACGACCGCTACAAGCCCGCGCCGGCTGTGAAGGCAGCACCGGAGGGCGGTTCCTGCTGCCACACGCAGACCTAAGGCCGGTGTCGACGCTCTGCGGACTAATGCGTGCCGGGGGCGCGGTCGGCGGGGTCCAGCCACCGATACGGGATGCGGTTGCGCTCGGCGTACTCGAGTATCCGCTGCAGGGCAGGCGCGCCCTCGTGACCGAGTCGCTGACTTCCGGATCCACCTGGACGAGCTCGGTGATCGCTCCCGGTACCAGCAGGACCTCGCCCGCCTTGACAGTGATGCAGTCGGCGAAGGCGGTCTGGCCAAAAAGAAGGCTCAGTTCGCCGGTGAATTGTCCCGGCTCCATGACCCCGAGCACCAGTCCGTCAGGATCCCGTATCTGGAGAGTGGCCGAAATCGCGTAGACGAATGGGTACTGGCGGTCATCAACCCCGTACAGCAGCTCGCCCTCGGCCGCGGAGCGCCGTTCGCCCCGAGCCTCGAGTGTCGCGACCACCCGCTCCGGCAGCCGCGCATTCGCGCGCCGCTTCAGCTCCTCGTAGTTGAGATCTTCGAACATCGATCGAAAGCCTATCACCTTGCGCGGTCCCGAGTTCTGTCGCGCCCCCCGGCACTCCTGTGGGGCAGGGCTGCGCGTATAGTCCCGCTTAACTTCGCCACAAACGATCGTGCCGTCCTGGCCGATCACGAAGCGCGCAGGCATGCAGGGCGGGCTTGGAGGCACCGGAAATTGGTGTGCGCGAACACCTCGCTCGTGGTGCGCTGGTAGTAGTACCGCCGCGTTATCGTCCCGAGCCGATGTCCCTGTCGCTGCTATATGCGCATCGGCGCAATCTCCCCAAGCGCGTGCGCGTGTTCATGGATTGGATTGCTGAGATTCTCCGGCCAGTGCTCGCCCGTGGCTAACGACAGCAGCCCGCGGATGAATGGCGTACCGGCCATTCAACCTTTATTGACCGCTCGCACCTCTGCGAAGCGCTGCACGTCGACCACGAAACTTGCGAGCAAAGGGGACTTATTGTCCTTTCTCCAGGCGAGAGCCAACGGCAGCGGCACGTTCAAATCGACCACGGACATAATGACAACACTCTTGGGACGCCGCCAACGTGCCGTTCCAAGGACCCATCCCACACCCAAGCCGGTCGCAACGAGGCTTAGGATTGTTGCCTCGTCTAGTCCCTCCTGAACGATTCGAGGGGACTTCAAACCACCGCGAAAGCATGCCTGCATCAGGCGGTCGTAGAGCGCCGGACTTTCGCGCCTTGGAAACCAGACAAACGGTACATCCGTCAGGTCACGCAGGCGGAGTTCCTTGAGCTTCGTCAGAGGATGCCCGGTGGGCGCCGCCAATTCGATGCGTTGCATCCCGACCGGAAGTCGGTCCAATTCCGGATCGGCTTTCGGCATGTTGAATATGAAGCCTGCATCCAAACGTCCGGACCGGATTGCTTCTAGCTGCACCAAACTCGGCGATGGCTGAAGTTGGAGTTCGGCGTCCGGCTGCAGCTCCCGGAACCGCCGGAAGGACTCTGGAACCACGCCCCGCCATGACGCGTTCTCAGTGAACCCGACGCGCAGCGTCCCTGATTGACCGCGAGCCACGCGGGCGGCGCGGGCAGCCGCTTCGTTTACCTCCCGCAGGATACGCCGCGCATCTTCCAGGAATAGCTTGCCGGCTGCACCCAACTTCACGCCGCGTGGCAGACGCTCGAAAAGCTTGAAGCCTACCTCCTGCTCCAAATCCTGAATTTGCCGGGAAAGCGCCGGCTGCGCCACGCGCAGCCGCCGCGCCGCGCGTCCGTAGTGTTGCTCCTCGCCGACCGCCACGAAATATCTCAGATGCCGCAACTCCATTCCGATACTTTACCGCGATTGGTCTAATAGTAAAGATGTCTTGGACGTATTAGACCCTCGCGGTCAAAGTAGACTCAACGAACGGGGAAAGGCGGCGAGAAGAGGCCAAACCGATTCGGGGAAATATAGAGCGTCGACGGACAAGAAATCCCGCCAGAGAAGGAATCCACTTGGCTTCCCGCCCAAAAGCATGGCTCGCCGTTAGCGTCCTGGCGGCCACGGCGATATCTCTGGCCGGCGCCGACGACCTGCGTTCACCAGAGTCTTTCTCCGCGACCAGTAATCAGGCAGAACGCTCCCGCGCAATCTTTATCGAGGCCGGCCGGGTGTTTCAGCATCCGCGTTGCCTCAATTGCCACCCCGCAGCCGAGCGACCCACCCAAGGAGAGGACTTGCACCCGCATTCCCCGTTGGTTGTCCGCGGAATCGACGACCGGGGCGCTACGGCTCTGCGCTGCACGACCTGCCACGGCGCCGCAAACTTCGTGGCCTCAGGCGTGCCGGGACATCCGCTCTGGCACATGGCGCCGCGTGAGATGGCCTGGCAGGGCAAATCGCTCGCGCAGATATGCGAGCAGATCAAGGATCCGCAGCACAACGGCGGCAAAACGCTCGCGCAGATTCACGAACACGTGGCGCACGATTCCTTGGTGGGGTGGGCGTGGAGACCGGGCGG